>JAEEGL017269537.1_pt1 | contig 23654 bp, 22 predicted proteins | sample 9134231 | NCBI WGS metagenome assembly JAEEGL01 (sample SAMN16246548, study PRJNA631951) | gut metagenome | biome: gut microbiome; feature: rumen; material: fiber-attached | host: Bos | place: Iran: Karaj | collected 2018-10 | reverse complement strand
TGTTGAATGATTCTGGACGCAAAGCTGGCCTCATGACGACTGTAGCTTGGGGTGGCGTTCCTGGTATGGAGTATTCCGAAGGTGATTCGGGTTCGCTTAAGGCTGGCGCTGATGGGCTTCACCAACAGACAAAACACATGACAACTGTCGATTCAATGACGCTTAACCGCCGTATGAAGAGAATTCTTGATGCGGGCGCTGAGTATCTTGTGCTTGAGGTGACTTCACATGCGATGTGTCAGTTTAGAACGCTTGGAATCCCAATTGAAGTTGCGGCAATGACAAATGTTACGCACGAGCATCTTGATTATCATAAGACTTTTGAAAACTATCGTGCTGCGAAGTGTAAGCTATTTAAGAAGGCGAAGTATGGAATCGCGAATGCGGATGATCCAAGCTCAACTTTCTTCATGCATGTTGTAAAAGATGGTACAACCTACGGTATTAATAGGGGTGCCCTTAAGGCAAAAAACGTGAAGCTTTCTGCGACTGGTGTTTCGTATGATGTGAAAGATTTCTCGATCGAGACCAGAATTCCTGGAATTTTCACAGTTTATAATACGCTCGCAGCAGTGGCCGTCGGTCTTAGACTTGGACTTTCTGAAGACGAGATTCATGACGGTATCTACGCACTTGAATCCGTTGAAGGAAGAATGAATCGCGTTGATCTCGGACAAAACTTCACGGCGATTGTTGATTATGCACATACGCCTGATGCATTCCAGAAGGTTTATGATTCAGTTGCGCCAAATAAGAACGGTAGGATTATTTCCCTGTTTGGCGGAGCTGGTAGGCGTGACGAAACAACACGTGACGAACGTGGCGAGATCGCCGCAAAGTACTCTGATGTTTGTATTATTACTGAGGATGACTCACGCGACGAGGATCCAGAAAAAATCGCAAAGATGTTCTTAGTTGGTTGTGAACGCGCGGGCATGAAACTTGATGAGAACGTATTTATCGAGATTGATCGTGCGAAAGCAATTGAGAATGCTTGTAAAATGGCGAAGAAAGGCGATATCGTACTTGTTCTCGGTAAGGGTCACGAACATACAATTCTTCGCAAGAATGGACCAGAACCATTTGAGGACTTGAAAGAGACTGAAAAAGCGATTAAGAAAATCTTGAAGAAATAAAAAAAAGCCCCGAGGGGCTTATTTTATTATTCTGTGACTTCTTCTTTTTCTTCGGTTTGCTCTTCTTTAGGAGCTTCTTCAACTGCTTTTGATTCTTCCTTTGGGGCGTCGATTGGGGTGATGCCTTGTGGATCGTATGAAGCGATACCGTTGATGATTGAATCGGTATCAGCGCCAATTGCGAGACCAAGAGCAGCTGCGCAAGCCATGTAGCTAACGTCGGTTTGGCTGTTTAGGAAGCTAGCAGCGGTGAAGCGTTTGCCCTCATAGTTGAGGTTAACTTCTGAGCCCATCTTATAGAGCTTTGAAGATTCGATTCTGAGGTCAGCTTCGATGTTTTCACCGTAAGTGACGGTTCCCTTTTCGCCCTTGAATGATTTCTTGAATTCGTCAAAGTGTTTATCGTCGCGGTTCAAGATAACGTAGCTTGGATCCATGTCGAAGAGAGTATTATCAAGGGCTTCGTATTCTTCAGCGCTGACGTCGTCGATGTGTGATGGAACATAGTCAGTTAAAACGGCTGCGAAGACTTCGAGCTCTGCGAAGATGTCATCTTCAAGAGATTCAGCAGGGGCGGTGACGACAACGTAGTTTGCGCCAGCCTTCCATGCGTCTGAGAGGAATTTGTGAAGCATGCCAGTTTTGATTTCAGATTCAGAAGCAAGAACAGCGACACGTTCGCCAGCTTCGCCGATGATGTGATGAATAAAGTGAGCAACAGTGGTTTTACCAGTCATGCCAGTGACGACGATAAGTTTCATGTCACGTGCAGGATGACCGTAATAGGTATTCAAAAGTTTAGCCTTAATGCGGTTCTTTGTGAGTTTCTTTTTCCCTGTTTTCTTTGGGGCTTTAGTCTTTTTAGGTTTTTCGGAAATCGCCTGATTATCATAGATGTTTGCGATATCAGCTTTATCTTCTGGCATAGTTTAACTCCTCACTTTTTCTGTTTTTAGTGTAGCACAGATTAGGGGTTTACGCAAAAAATATATGGTATAATTTAGATAAGGAGATCATATGAGCAAAAATGATGACGACTTTGAATTAGATGAGTTCGATAAATTCGACGATGCTGACGATGACGAGTTGTTTGAAAAGGAGTCTCAGGAAGAGGATTTTGAGGAACGCATGGAGCGTGAAACAGAAGCCTTTCTTAAAGGGGTGGATGATGGTGTGATTGATGCGTATGGTGACTCAGAGCTAGATCCATTCGATGATGATGCGTTGACTGATGAGGAACGTGACCGTTATGAGGAGGGATATTATGACGGTTATGACTCTGAAGATGATTTAGACGAAGAATAATTATAATTTACAGTCGGGCAGGAAAAAGGCCCGACTTGTTGTCGAGCCTAAGTTGCGAGAGAATCTCACGCATTGCCATTGATACGAGCGTGAATTGCGACAACGAGGTAGTGAAGTGCCTCAGAAGTTTTAGTGTACTCGGTAGGAATACCGAGGCTTTGACACTGCATAGCGAAACTCGCAACAGTCACAACGTCTTCACAGGGTTCAGCAAGGAATTTGCAGAAATCTCCGCTTTCATCCGCGAATTTTTTAATCACCTGGAATTCTTTTGGTTCGAGACTGTCGATGTACTCTTTTGCTCCCATAGGGTTACCCTCCTTTCCTAAGTGCAATCGTAGGCATAATTATAGTACTTTTACAGAGGTAATGCAAGCATGAGCGGGATGGCTGGTTTGGTTTTTCTAGGGGTGGCGTAGCGTTTGGTTTTGTGATAAGATAGAACATGGAAGCGTGGCCGAGTGGTTGAAGGCGCACGACTCGAAATCGTGTGGGCAGCAATGTCTCGGAGGTTCGAATCCTCTCGCTTCCGCCATGATAATAAAAAAAGACCCAAAGGGTCTTATTTTATTATCATGAAGTTAGAGGATTTGAGCCAAGGTTCGCACCGAGCGAAGCGAGGTCTAGGCGTAGCGAAGCGAAGCCGTCATCCTCATTTTCTGATATAATATACCCAGAAACTATAGTGGGCCGTTGGTACATTATAAGGGAGGTGATTTGATGTCAAGAAATAGCGGCTACTGCCTTAGCTATTCAATTGCTCTAAGTCAAGCTTGGGACGAGTTCAGGAACTCTGCAAAATACACGCGCTATTGGCGCAAAGTAGAACGAAAATTTAGGTTAAAAAGAGCGTTAAAAAGAAATAATTTCTCACTAAGTTTTAAGCACGCTGGTCTATTTGCCAAAATTATCTATGACGACGAGTTCATGATCGAAGGCATCGCGAGTCATTATGGCTACGATGTCGTAGATGAAGCTATTTTACCGGCAGAAAGCATCTATAAATTTGCCCTCAAAGAATCATAATCCCAAGAAAAAGCCCGGAATTCCGGGCTTTTTACTATTGTCAGGGGTTAAGATTAAGTTCATGCAAATCCATCACTTTTATCATTCTTTGAGTGAATTCTCCGAGCGTTCTCTTATGTTCGGCTTTGTCGTTCTCGAACCTGCCGGCTTTGTCGGCAGCCTCAATGGCCCTTCTGTAATCCGATACAACTTTACTTCTGAACCGCATAAAATCCGATCCAATACGTGTAGGAAAATTCTGAAGTAAATTCTTCTCATATTCCTCACGGAACGTATGCCATTCTTTACCGCAAACATTATACGGTTTCAACTCAGAAGACCTCCTCGTTACGGATTCTATAAGGTTTTTCCTGTAGAGACGCTTGATCCTTTTTCCGGCTTTGCCGTGAACAGAATTGTAGCAGTATGCAACCGCCAATTGGTCAGTACTTTTCTCGTGGCCATATTGATCAGATACCAAAAGTTCAGCAAAACACTTCAAGACAATGCACTTGAGCTCATTAGCGATAGGCTCAGGAAATTCAGGATCAGAAACCGTCCGAACGATCTCAGTGGCCGGAGCGAGCCAGTTAAAATTTGACTTGCTATCATTCCGGATACGTTCAAGTAGTCTCTCTGGTGTCATTTCGTGACTGTCCCCATTCCAATCAGTAATCCAACACTTACCACTATGCATAGTTCTTACCTCCTTTAAAGTACAAACACTTCGGGTTAGAGTACCCAACAATAAGTATCCGACATATTATACAATAAAATTCAAGCCTAGTCCAGTCGCTCCCCTAAAATTTTTCTTTCATTTTTGCCAAAATTTTCTCCGCTTATGCTAAAATAGATTAAAAGGATATCCATGGCTTTTCCAAATATTTTCAAAGGTAACAAAAAACAAAATAATGCTCCCACCGGCTGGGAAAACATGGCCGCGGAGAATCAAAACTCTCAAAGTCAATCTCAAGAAGTAGGCGCAGAGTCCCAGCTATCGCCAGAGCAGCAAAATGTTCGTCGCCAGCAAAACAAATTAATCGCCTATTTTGTGACAGGTGACATCAAAAACATGCAGGCTCCAAATGTTGAGATTTCCAGAGCCGCCGAGGAACGCTATTTTGAAAGTGTCCTAAACGGCAACATCACAAAAAAGCAAGAAGATCAGCTCCTGTCCCGTATTCAATCCCCAATCGACTCCAGAATCAATCAGGGCCAAACTCGCGAAGGCGCACTCCGTAGCATCTATCAAGAATTAGACTTGCAAAATGCTTTCATAGCACGCGCCGTTAATTCCACTGCAAACGACGAGCAGTCAGGCATAAGAAACCTTCAGACTTTCACCGAAGCCTTTCCTCTACCGTCTGATTTCGACGCAACTGAACTTTCTCTAAAATCAACCCTAAAGAACGAAGGCCTCTATACGGATCAGCAAATTGACCAATGTCTAAAATCCATCCGCGCATCCATCTATGGAAAAAGGCAACAATACCAAGATCGCATCAACGAACTCCACTCTGCTGCCCTAGATTACAGAGACCAGAAAGAATCACAGTGGCTACAAGGCGCGGAAATTGAACGCAACCCAGGCTTCAGCGTTGGCGCGTTCGGCGTCTCCAAGAGGGAACTACTCTCCGGCCAGACTATTTCTGCTAGTGGTGAAACTTCTCAAAATTACGAGCAATTCTCTCAAGACTCCTACTACATAAACAAAGAATCCGGCGTTTTTGCCATATTCGACGGTGTTGGTGGTTCCGAATTCGGCATGACCGCGTCCAGAGTTTGTAGAGACACTATGCCATCACGAACTATTAACAATACAAACGATATCCTATCGACCCTTGCCGCCATTAACACTAATGTTTGCAACGCCTGCGGAAACGGCATAAACACTCCTCCGCGCGGAGCCACCACAGCAACCATCATCAAACTATCCGAAGATCACAGAACCCTTTCATGCGCCAGCCTTGGCGATTCTCGCGCCTACCTCATCCGCAATGGTCAAGCCGAGCTACTCACCAAAGACGACGGTGAAGGAAACAAAATTTCCAAGTTTATTGGCGACCCAACCTTCCATATCGGCAAAGTAAGCCAAGAAAACATCATCACCAGAAGTGTCATGCCTGGCGACCGTATCCTTCTCTGCACCGATGGCATCACAGGCGACTATGCGCCAGACCTCATGAGCAACGAAACCATCGCAAATGTCGTCTCAAAGAACACACCAGAGAACGCTGCAACATTCCTCACTCAAATTGCCACCAAAACCGACGATCGCACCGCAATTGTCATCGAGGTTTAACAATTCCTAAAAAATGCTCTATAATAAAGATATGGAAAAGAGCATCGAAAAAGCATCTGCAAACAAAAAAGGTGGTCTCAAAACTAAAGCCGAACAACTTCGTGCTAAACTCCTCAGCTACTATTACGGCAAGCCGATCAAAGACATGAAACTCATCGCCATAACTGGCTCAACCGGAAAAACCATTGTAGCTCACTATGTTCATGAAATTTTGAATGCCGCTGGCGAGCAGGTTGCCGTTTTTGCCTCAGACAAACCTTTCAAGACCGCAATGCTCCACAAATTCCTAAATGACGCCTGGAAAGCTGGCGCCAACTATGTCGTCGTAACCACCCCTGTCGAATCTTTGAGGAACAACGTATTCTATGGTCTCCCAGTCCATATTGCCGCCATGACCGACTTTGTCACTTCCTCTCTAACCGACATGACCGCCGAAGAATTCCTTGAAAACGAAAAGACACTCTTCGACATGAAGCCAGAAAATGTCGTCCTAAACACTGACGACATCAACTATCCAACTTTCAAAGATTTCAAAGGCACCAAGAAAACCCTCCTTTACGGTCGCTCCGCTTCAGACGTAAAGCTTCTTAATTCCAAAACCTACAAACTGGGTACCGAAGCCACCCTTTCCGTTGCTGGAGAAATTACAAACGTTGCTACATTTGTTCCTGGCGAAACTGCCGCTTCATACATGTCCTGCGCCGTAGCTATTGCTCATATCCTCGATATTAAAACTGAAAAAATCATAGATGGCATCGCCAACTATGAACCAACCAAAGAACCAGCCAAATGATCAACAAACATCTCCTAGTCTCAGGCGCCGACTATTTTGCGGACGACTACAAAATCAACCCATACTACGGCAGCTCCGACATCAACCTCGAAGAAGCAAAAAGAGAGCATGCCGAAATCGTTGAATGCTTCAAAAAAGCCGGCATCAAAATCACGAAGGTAGATCCACCAAAACACTGCCAAGACGGCGTTTATACGGCCAACTGGGCCGTAATAAAGGACAAAAAGGCCATCATGTCTCGCCTTCCAAATGCCCGCAAAGCCGAAGAGCCATACGCAGCCTCAGTCCTTGAATCGCTCGGATATGAAATTATCAAAGTCCCGGAGGAATATTTATTCTCCGGCCAAGGCGACTGTCTCCCTTGCGGCAAATATCTTTTTGCTGGTAGCGGCTATCGCTCAGACAAGCCTGCCCAGAAGTTTGTTGCCGACACCCTTGGCCTCGAATTAATTCAACTCCACACCATTCCTCAGCTTGGTCAAGACGGGAAACCATATATCAACCCAGTCACGAATCACGCCGACTCATTCTTCTACGATCTCGATCTTGCGCTCTCAATTATTTCCGAAAACTGCATCGCTTACTGTAAAGAAGCCTTCGACGAAGAGTCTCAAAAAAATCTAGAGAATCTTCCGCTAGATAAAATCGTCGTCAGCCTCGAAGAAGCCCAAAACGGCTTCGCCTGTAATCTTGTCAGCACCGGCAAATCCGTCATCATGAGTAGCCACGCTCCAGAACTAAAAAGAGAACTAGAATCCCGTGGGCTCACTTGTCTCACTCCAGAAATTTCCGAACTCAAAAAAGGCGGCGGATACATTCGCTGCATCTCGCTCGCCCTCTAATTATTTCTTTACAATTTTCTTTAGTGCTTTTTTGATCTCATCCGGCTCATAATATGGATGTTCACCATCTGCACGCTCAATCGTCTTCTCGTGGCCTTTACCTAAGAATAAAACCGTGTCACCCTTCTTTGCCATCCCAAGTGCCTTTGCAATCGCAGTTGGCCTATCAAGCTCAAAGAATAGATCCTCATTATCCTTCTTGCCAGATTTTCTAGCACCGACAGCAATTTGCTCCAAAATCTCCATGCCAGGAGTGTCTCGGTCATCTTCCTCGGTGAGTATAACGATATCTGCATATTTTCCAGCAATCTCACCCTGTGGTTCACGCTTCGATGGATCCCTACGTCCACCAGCCGAGCCAAACATCACAATTAGTCGGCCCTTCGTAGCCTTTTTCATATCTGGAAGCAATTTCTCAAACGCATCAGGAGTATGTGCATAATCAATCATCACTCCAAAATCTTGCCCCATATTAAAGCTCGTCGTACGACCCTCAACTGAATCAAGCGCCAAGATACCACGTTTAATCTGTTCAGGAGTTAATCCCAGCCTCTCACCCACGCAAACTGCCGCAAGGGAATTATACACATTGAATATTCCCGGCATCTTTGTCTCTATATTTATATCACCACATGAATATTTTACGCCGGAAATTTCCAATTTCACAGATTTTGCCTGCTTTTCACCAGCTTTTACGCCATACGTGATATATTTTTTGACATCCTTCTCAAAATATTTACAAGATTCATCATCGGCATTAATTACGCCAAACTTCGCCTTTTTAAAGAGTTTCCTCTTTGCATCACGATATCTTTCGAAAGTCTTGTGATAATCAAGATGTTCATGAGTTACATTAGTCATCACGGCAATTTCAATCGGAATCCCGAGTGTACGATATTGCGCCAGAGCGTGCGACGTAACTTCAAGCACCAAATATTCAGCACCATCTTTTTTAATTTCGCGAATACGCTTATTGAGGAGTCCCGGATTTGCAGTCGTCATGTGCTGGATTTGTTCATTAACCTTTTTTCCGCCAACACCACCCCAGGCCACAGTCGTCATAAGTCCGGTTTTTAGCCCAGCTTCATTTAGCATTTTCCAAAGCATAAACGATGTCGTAGTTTTACCATTCGTTCCCGTAACACCAATAACATGTAACTTCTTTCCCGGAAAACCATAGCGAATACCAGCAAGCAGAGCCTTCAAAAAATGATACGGCAAGACTAGGGAATCATAAAAAGGGATCTTCTCCAAAAGCTTCTTCATTGTTAACCTCCTATTAACGATAGTGTTTCAAGGATTCAATTGGATTCCTTGATGCAGCCTTAAGTGCTGGGTAAATACCAAAGATGATACCAATGCCAACTGACGTAACAAATGTTACTACCAAGATCTGCCAGCTTACATATGGAGCAAATGGTGTGACCGCAGAAAGGAAAAGTGCCAAGACATAGCCAAGAACCAATCCAAGTAATCCGCCCATAAGAGACAACATCAATGCCTCAAGCAAGAACTGCATGAGAATGTTGCGAGATGAAGCGCCAACTGCCTTACGAATGCCAATTTCGTGAGTTCTCTCACCAACTGAAACCAGCATAATATTCATCACGCCGATACCACCCACGATCAGGGAGATACCCGCCACTAGCGCAAGCATACCTGAGACGATATTAAATAGTGCGCTAGCTGGATGGGTGATTTCGTCACCATAAAGTACTGAGAAATTCTTTTCACCAGACTTCTTTTCTTCAAGAGTCTTTTGGATTCTTTCAGAAATTTCCTCAATACCTTCGGTATTTGAAGCTTTTGCATTAATTTGCTGAATCTGAATTCCACCAATTGCATCAGCAAGCGACTTCGCATTTAAGATCACAGCGTTGTCAAAATCCACGTTGTTATAGTTAATCGATTCCTCAATCTCTGACAACACACCCACAACCACGAACTTCTTACCCTGAATAGTCAAAGTCTTTCCGACTGGATTGTTTGTATTAAAGAGAAGCAGCGACATCGTGTGACCAACAACTGCGGTGTTACCCTCAAAGTTATCATTCAAGAATGTCCCAAAACGAAGAGAGAGTGGCTGAATATTTGTGAAGTTTGCATTTGTACCAAGAATGGAAACTGATTCAACCGTGTTTTTCTCGGTTTTCACAGTGCTTGTCGCAATCCCAACTGGAGAAACTGAAGAAACACCCTCAATCGCAGCAATCGTTTCTACGTCACTAAGAACAAGGTTACTCTTCTGGTAGGTATTGGTGGAAGTAAATTCAGAAATAATATCATTCATCACATCTTTATTCGTGCTTGGACGCACCACAATAAGATCTGCACCAATACTCTTGACCTGGTTCGAAACGAGTCTCGAAATGCTACCCATGAGCGACAAAATCAAGATAATACTAGCAACACCAATTGCGATACCAAGACAAGTCAAAAATGAACGAGTACGGTTTTCTTTAATTGCGGTTTTTGCCAAACGAATATGAGTTTTTGTGAGTGCCAACATTATTTTTTCCTCCCTGATTTTTTGCGCGTGCGGCGCACCGTCGTACGCTCTTCAACTGGCTTTGGCAAATTCTGATCAGATACCGTCTTAACATCAGTGTCAATTTGCCCGTCAAGCATATTAATCACGCGTGTAGCATAAGTCGTAAGGGAAGGGTTATGTGTCACCATAATAATCGTGTTGCCTTCCTCGTGAATCGCTTTGAGCTCTTCCATAACTACGTGCGAGCTACGAGAATCGAGGTTTCCAGTCGGCTCATCGGCCAAGATAATTTCTGGATCAGAGACAATTGCGCGAGCAATTGCAACACGTTGTTGTTGGCCACCAGAAAGTTGATGCGGCATATAATATTCACGTTCTTGAAGATGGAAGCGAGAAAGGGTAGACGAAGCCTGCTTTAATTGCGCAGTCTTAGAATAGCCAGCATAAACAAGTGGCAAAGCCACGTTATCAATCACAGGAAGATCAGAAATTAAGTTGAAATCTTGGAAAATAAAGCCAATTTTCTTCGCACGAAGTTTCGATTGACGGCTCGAAGAAATTCCAGCAACATCCTCACCATTCAAGATATAAGAACCTTCAGTTGCACGATCTAGAAGTCCAATCGTATTAAGAAGGGTCGTCTTTCCGCATCCGGAAGGACCCATAATCATAATAAATTCACCGCGTTTCACGGTTAAATCAAAATCTTTGAGCGCAAAAGATTCAGTATCGCCATATCCGTAGCGTTTAGTGATTCCTTTAAGCTCAATAACAGTTGTATTAGATGACATATATCCCCAAGTGGCGCACCACTATAACCAATATTAAAAATGGCGGAAGCGCTCGCCCCTTGGGACGCGTCGCTGACGCCAACTTGTTTGGCGGAAGCGAGAGGATTCGAACCTCCGGTACGGTTGCCCGCACACACGCTTTCCAAGCGTGCTCCTTAAACCACTCGGACACACTTCCGTCTTATTCAAATTCTAGCACATCTTCTCTTTAAAATGAAGCTATTTTAATACAACAAGATTCTCAATGTGTGGCGTATGTGGGAAAAAGTTGAAAGTCTTAATAGCTTCAATTTTAAACTTTTCAGTCAGCATTTTCACGTCACGCGCCTGTGTTGCTGGATTACAAGAAAGATAGATGATTTTCTTAGGTCTCACCTCGAGAAGCTTCTGAATTAGTTTGATGTCACATCCAGCCCTTGGTGGGTCAACAATTACAGTTTGTTCTGGTTGAATATATTCAAGTGCATCCTCAGAATTACAGAGCAAAACTATTAGTGAATTCTCACCGGCAGCATTCGCCTGCAACTCATTAAACGCAAACTTATTGTTCTCAACGAGTAACAGTTTTTTATCTCTCGCAATCGATAACCCAATCGTCCCCACGCCAGAATAAAGATCGAGAACATCATCACTGACGATGTATTTTTTCATTTCATTAAGCGCCATCTCGTATACCGGCAGATTAATCTGGAAAAATCCATTTGGCGAATAAGAATAATTATGCCCCAAAACCTCATCCGATAGATTTTCAAAAACCGGATGCGACTTCCCGTTCTCAAATAAGCCGCCAGAGACTTTACCAACCTGGTCACATCTAAGAAGCAAAGACTGATACTTTCTCGCCTCCTCATGACGAGCATTTAATTCCTCCACGATTTGCTTTGCCTTCTCAAAAATCTCCGGCCTTTCAATTGAAGAACATGTAATCGGAACCTTTCTATGTGACCCGCGCTCATGAAACGCTAAACTAATCTTCTCGGTATCAAAGTCCCAATAAAGCGCATATTCCATCTTATTACGATAAAAGTAATCTTTATCATCACTTACCACCTCCGGCGCATCAATCAAAATATCATTCTGGCGGAACACCTCTCGAACCAGTTCTGCCTTCTGCTCTTTCTCAAAGCTATAATCCATAATCTGCCATGGCGAAGTAGACAAAAAGCAAGCATCCTTAGGCTCCACGCGATGTATAGAGGGATTAGAAATTTTAGTTGCAACCGCCTCAATATAATGACTCTTTTTCTTAGTCACCCTATATTCCTCCACAGTCTCTCCGGGAAGAGCATTCCAAAAGAAGGCTTTTTTGCCATCTGCGAGCGTCCCAAGCGCCTGCCCACCAGGTATCAATTTCTCAATCAAAACAGGTTCCATTTCCACCCATTATACCATATCCACCCCTTTACTTTTGGCCCATTTTTTGGTATAATATATATATTATGGTCAACGAGGCTCGATCTCTCGAACAAAACCCTACCTTTTATTCTGGCGGGGACTCTCCAAAACGACGCAAATCCCCTATAAAACCACGACGCGGCGGCACTCTTTTTATCTTTTTTGCCCTCACAATCGCCGTCGTAACAGTGTTTTTAAGTCTCGGAAATCACATCCCAGACATGATTGGTTCCGCTCTCACCGAAGCCACCGATGTCCAATGCGCCAACAATACCATTGATAAGGAATGGGTTTTTATCGAAACTCTTCGCCAAGGCTCTCTCCCAAGCGACACCATCGCAAATCTTAAAGAGTTCGGCGTCGAGATTGGCTCTGTTGACGAAAACGGCAACTTCTCCGAAAACCCAAAGGGAACCGTCCTAAAAAGCAAGGGTCAGCTTCTTTCTGATTCGTCTCTTTATGATGCCTTCCAGAGTGATGCTTCTCTCTATCGCGCCTTCAACGATTCCACCTACACCTGCGCCGCCTTCTATTATGACGATGCCGCCGTTCGCGTCTTCAAGGATCTTGGAACCAACCGCAACAACTACACCGACGGAAAATCCTTCGAAGAAGTTCTCGATTCCGCTATGAAAAAAGGTAGCGACATCACAATCAACTCTGTCGTCGCAACCAAAGACACAAAAACTCCGTACAAAAACTCTGCCTCCATGAGCACCAACACCACGGATGCTGCTTCCATCATTGATTCTGTTCGAACCAGCAACCCAGCCAGTACTAAGGCCGAATCCGCGCTCCAATCTGCCGACGTTCTAAAAACCGCCGACACTATCTCAAAAGAGCAACGCTCCAGTACTTTCTTCCTCTACTTTATGGAAACTATCAGCAAAATGAAAGCTGGCTATGGCGACACCTCCGAAATTAATGCTGCCATGAACTTCCTAAATGAAAGCGCCGAGACAGAAGTTGTAGATACCGAAACCGGCGAAGTTATTCATTTATCCGGAACTCCTCTTGAATCTCCATCCCTCTATGCCATTACCTCCGGCCACTCCGTCTCAAAAGACGAAACCAAAAACTTCTCTTCAGACCGTATCCTAGACACAACCAGAAACCAACTTTCTCGTGCCGGCACAGAAGTTAGCGACTCATCCGTATTCTCAACTATTAAATCCACCCTCTCTTCTTTCTCAAACAAAATCAAAGGCTCAATCTCACGCTTCATTTCGTCCAGCGTTGAAACCGCCGAGCTCTCAATCCTGTCTCCACTCATCCCAACCATTTCGAGTTCACTTATCAACAACTCATTTAGTGAGTCAATCCACGGCATTTCTGGAGGGGAATTACTCGCCGAAGGTGCAGTCAATGTTGGTCGCAGACTCGCTATGGCCAGCGGTGGTACAGCTGGCGACGAAAGCGCCGCTCTTGCCTACAACAAAGAAGTAACTCGTATTGCTGCCCTCAATAATGAAGTTGATCGCATGACAAGAAGCCCGCTCGATCCAACTTCAAAAAATACTTTTCTCGGCTCCTTAATCTACAACTTTGGGGTCCTCAAAAAATCTCCATTAAGTCTTCTTGTTCCATCCGCTTCAGCTGATTCAACCGAAAAGAATTTCCTAACCACCTTCGGCAACAACACAACCCTAAAAACTATCGGTGCCGTCGGAACCGTCCATGGCTCAGCCATTGCCACCTTCGACACCTCCACTCAATATGATCCATACAACAACCAGGAGTTTCAGGACTTCATCAACAACAACACAACCTTAAACGCTAGTGGAAACCGCGAGGTAAAACCAGGTTCATATCTCGCCAAATTCATTCTCTATAACAACGAAAGAAAAACCCCACTCGGCACCATTGATGCCGGCATCCTTTCTTCCTTGAAGGAAAACTCATCATTCCTTTCACTCTTCACAAATTCCGTTGATTCAGTCTCACTATTCAAGTCCGCCACCGAAGAAGAAAAACAAATCGCCTCAGGAGCTGCTTTCGTAAACTCATCCAGTAACCCATATTGGAACAACTACAAATACGCCCAACGCTACGTCTCCATCAACCGCGCTCTCTCAACTCTAAAACAATATTCATCAGACAAGACCGCCTACAATAACCTCAGAGGTTTTGAAGGAACCGACAATATTGTTCTCGCCTTCACCGAAAAATATTGCGAAGAGCATCCAGAATACAAGACGTATCTATCACTCAATACTTTCGACACTAGTAATAATAACCTGATTGTCCCGGAAGTTCTTCACGAGGCATCTTCTTCTGGTCTCGTCGAGCTCCGAAAAGACATCATCGAGTAAAACAATCGGATTCTGCCCCAACTTCTTTTTGAGCATTTCCGCTTCAATAAATTTTAGCGCCAAGATAATCGATCGTACCTCCCCACGCGACGCTGACCCATTTGCTACCTTTCCGTTAAACTTAAAAATAAAATCATCCTTGTGCACACCAAACCTCGTATGTCCCAAAATCTTATCGCGTTCAAAATCACTCTCGAGCGCTTTTATATATCCATTCTCATCCCCATCCACCATCGTCTCAAGTTCAATCTGAACAGTGTCCTCATTTTCCGCAATCGACTGATATACCTCGGTTAGTTTCTGATTAATCTCCGCAAGAAACGCTTTTCGCTTCGAAACCACATCCATTCCATATTTCGCGAGTAACAAGTTCCAATAAAACACCTCGTCAGGCTTCAAATATTCCTTTTTTAGAAGTTCATTTCGTTGTTTCAGGGCCTTTTCGTATTTAGAAAGGGAAACACCATACATTGCGTCAAATTGCCCAAACACGCGATCAAAATAATCCCTTCGACTCGTTGGTGAAGAAGACATCAAATTAAGATCAGATGGCAAAAACAACACCACCGGATATTTATTTTTCTTCGAAAGCCTCTTCGTCTTTTTATCGTCGATAAGGAAGGTTTTTGACTCACCATCGTATGCCACCACCGCCTTCTCGCCGCTATAGTATTCAACCTCAACCCGATAAAAATCTTCACCCCTCTTCAAAATATCCGCATCAACCGCACGAAAGCTCTTACCTCTCGTTACGATATATATCGCCTCAAGCACCGATGTTTTTCCACACCCATTTTCCCCCAAAATTAGTGACGTCGAATCCTTACACTCCAAAACATATTTGGAGTGATTCCTAAAATTGGTAAGCTTAACGGTCTTTATAATCATGAATTAAGCGGCATAATAATATGCGTATATTTATTACTCTTAGCATTCTTAAGAAGAACTGGTGATATCTTATCAGAGAAGCTAAAGATAATTTCTTCCTCATCAAGAGCATTTAAGGCATCAATCAAGAATCTTGAATTGAGGTTCACGCGACCCTCTTCCTCAATATCAGTTTCAATCTCAGAATTATTCTCACCAAATTCATTGGCCACCGAACGAATCGAGAAGATATTTGGCTTCCTAGTTTCGCAAATAATCGAACCACCAACCTCTTTAGCAAACAGTGCAGCGAGTTTCGTCACGCGTGAAAGCTCAGATTTTGGAAGCTTCGCTTCAATATTATTATCATTAGGGAATAGCTTGCGATAATCAGGGAATGAACCATCAATGAGTTTCGAAATAATCTCGACCTCCCCAAGGCGGAAACGAACCAAATCTTCACTAAATGAGATTTCAATTTTCTCAACATCATCACTAATTGATCTCATAACTTCCTGAAGCGTAGCGGTAGGAACAATTGCAGAAACTTCACTTTCCACTTTTTCCACCAAGACCTTCTCGGCGAGCCTATAGCCATCCGTTGCAGCGATTGCAAGTTCCTTATCGATAGTATTAAAGTAAACACCAGTGAGTGCTGGGCGAGTCAGGTCATTTGAGCTAGCAATGATAACCTGATTTACACTATTCTTAAAATCATCCATCCCAACCTCAAAGATGACAGCCTCATCCTCATTAATCTCTGGAAGTTCCGGAAAATCATCCGCCTGTGTACCATTAATAACTGAAGAGTATTTTCCAGCCTTAATAGTGATCCTTGTATCATCATTAGAGATTTCAATTACTTCACCCTTAGGAAGATTAGAGACAAAATCAGCAAGAAGTCTCGCTGGAACCGTAATTACACCCTCATCAGATTTAGAAACTGGTAAATAATCAACAACAGCCATATCGAGGTTAGTTGTTGTGAATGTAACTTTCTTTTCATTAACCTTAATAAGGACATTATTTAATACTGGAAGAGCAACCCTACCAGTTGCGACTCGGCTCACAATATTTAATGCTTTCGATAGTTTTTCTTGTGTAACTTCAATTCTCATTTTTTCTCCTTTCTATTAAATAATTAATAATTGTAGTAGTAGGGTATGTGGAAACCGTGGAAAACTAACTTTAAAACAGGGAAGAAATTTCTGTTTAAAACTATGTGTAGATTAGTAGAAAAACTTTGTAAAAAGTCATCATTTTTCCACTTTTTGTTAATCTCGTTTTCTTTTCCACTTTTTAATGAACAATTTTTAAACATGCTTTTTAGCAGAGTTTTGAACATATATTTCCACAGTTTAACCGTAAATTGCCTCCTTTATTTCCTCTAACTGATCTCGAAGTAGGAAATTCATTTTAAGGTCAGAATTAATCTTCTTAATACCATGCATTACTGTTGTGTGATCTTTTACACCAACTTCTTCGGCAATCTTTGGAGTAGACATAGAGAGTTCACTTGAAAGTAGGAACATTGCGACTTGCCTTGCGGTTTTAATGTTGGCCACACGACTCTTTCCGCACATCTCCTTAACCGAGAGGTGATAATATTTGGCCACCTTTTCTACGATATTCTTAGCAGAGACTGAGCGAAGCTTTGAGGATTTCTGAACACTTACTGCACCATTATTAATTAATTCGAGTGGGGTAATACCTCTCACCTCAGACATAAGAAGAATCTTCGAGAATTCTCCTTCAAGGTCACGAATGTTCGTATTTACATTCTCTGCAATATATTCAATTGCTTCATCTTCAATCTCGGCCCCCATAAATTCAGCCTTAGATTTAAGAATTGCACACTTATCCTCAAACTTTGGAAGTTGCAGATCAAACGCACCAGCCCAGGTTAGGCGTGAAGCAAGCCTCTCATCAAGAGTTTTGATTTGGCTAGGAAGACGATCTGAGGTGATGATAATTTGTTTATTGAGTTGATATAAGTCGTTGAAGATATTGAAGAACTCTTCCTGACTCTTTTCCTTACCCATAATGAGTTGAATATCATCAATAATAAGAACATCAAGCTTTTGGAACTTACGATAAAACTCTTTACCTTTACCAGCCTGAATAGACTCCACAAAATCAGAATAGAAATGTGAAATTGGAGTATAAAGAATCTTCAGTTTTGGATTGCGACGCAAAAGCTCGTTTCCAATTGCTTGCACAAGGTGGGTTTTACCAAGACCAGGACCACCATAAAGGAAAAACGGGTTATATCTTGTGCCTGGCGCATCAATAATGCTTTTAGCTGCCGAAACGGCAAGGTCATTATTTGAACCAATCACAAAATTGTTTAGGGTGTATTTTAGATTAAGCCCATTCTCGTAATTAGAGAAAGACTGTTCTTTTATTTTTGTGCGCACCTCTTTAATGTGTTCTTTTGCGGAAACATCCTCATGAGTGATCTCACGAGAACGAATAGCGGACTTTTTCTTGGCGGAAAGCTCAAAGACAATATCCTTAACTTCTACACCATTATTAATAAGTGCACTTTTTATAATCTCTAGGTAACGTGTGTTGAGCTGTTTGATTAGAAAGGAGTTCTTTACTCCAATCGTAACCACACCATTCTCAATAGACAAGAGGGAAAGGTCTGAGAACCACGTCGAAAAATTAGCCTTAGAGACTTTTTGTTCAATTTCGGCTAAAACATTTTTCCAAACGTCGTACATAAACCTCCTACAAGAAAACATTATACACGATTTTAGAGTTTTCCACAGGCTTTAATCTGTAAAATTTTATTATCTAATATAGACGAAAACTAATAGGGGTAAGTTTTCCACAATATTAAGACAACCCCTATATGAAGTGTGGAAAACTTCTTGAAAAATGTGGAAAAATGAGGTATACTAGGACAAGATTTTGAAAATAATTAAAATTTAAGGAATAATATGCCAAAACGTACTTATCAGCCACACAAGCGCCAACGCGCAGTTGAGCATGGATTCATGAAGCGTAATGCCACTAAGAATGGCCGAAAGGTCTTGGCTCGTCGCCGCTTGAAAGGCCGCGCACGCCTAACCGCTTAAAAAAGTATCCCTCCAGAGAATTATCTGGAGGATTCTTTTTTGGTATATAATATATATAGAATGTTAAGCAAAAAATATCGATTCCATTCCAGAGGAGGGGTGAGGTTTGTCTATCAAAAAGGCAAAACCGTTCGCTCGTCCAAGATGTCTGTAACTGTCCTCGAAAATGAGAGGGGGTTCACTCGTGTTGCTGTTGTTGTCTCGAAGAAAGTGTTGAAAACTGCTGTTGGTAGGAACCGTATTCGTCGCCGCGTTTATGAGGCTATCCGCACCAACTTTGAGTATGTTCCCAAAAAACATGATTATATATTTACTGTCTTCTCGAAAGATGTGGCCACAATGCCATTTCCGGAGCTCGTGAAGCTTCTCGGGGACTTGGTTGCCGACTCCTCAGTTCTTTGATATAATCACTCTAATGAGCAAAAAGAAATTTATTACCCTAACTATTATTGCTGCCCTAATTGTTGGGATGATTCTTGCAGGTGGCCTATTTAATTTAATTGATATTATTATTGTCCGACCAATCGTAAACCTTCTCTTTATGATCTATAACTTGGTTGGCGATTTTGGTCTCGCAATCATTATCTTCACGGTTCTCGTAAAACTTTTAACGATTCCTCTAACCAAAAAGCAGCTCCATCAAACTCGCCTCATGCGCAAGATTCAGCCAGAGCTTGCTAAGATTCGCAAAAACTGCAACGGCAACAAGCAGCTTGAATCTCTCCAAACGATGGATCTATACAAAAGATACAATGTAAAGCCATTCCGTTCCGTCTTGACTCTATTTATCCAGCTTCCAATCTTTATCGCTATCTTTGGTGCCATCCGTGTCATCGCAACTCCACTTCCAACCGACAATCTCTCAAACCGCGCCTATGATATCGTTGCTTATGATGGCTCAATCATTAAAGAACTCAAAGAAAAACAAGAGCCTTACCTTCTTGATCTAACCAACCCAGATATTCCATCTGAACAAAAGACTGCCTACGATTATCATCCTCAGCTCTTTGGTAAGGTTAACCTTGAAGCAAAAGCGAGCGACCTTTTGAAGGGCTTCAGCTGGAGTGCTCTCTTCATGATGATTTGTTCAGTGGCGGCTGCTGTTGTCCAATACCTTGTGGCACGCCAACAAATGCCATCCGGAAAAGCTGAAAAACAAAAGAAATTCCGTGATCTTTTGAAAGAAGCAAGCGCAGGTAAAGATGTCGATCAATCCGATATCTCAGCTATGTCGACTCGCCAAATGAGCATGATGATGCCTTTCATGATGTTCCTCATCATGTTTAATCTTCATGGTGCTCTCGCATTCTACTACTTCCTTAGCAACCTCTTAACTGTCCTCATCCAAAAAGTCATCTTGAAAAAAGCTCGTGACGACATGGATGATATGACCGATAGCACAATCACAAAAGAACTTAAAAAAATTCAGGAAGCTGAAGTTATAAACAAAAAAACAGGAACAAAAATCACTCGTATCTCCGTCAAAGATAATAAAAAGAAAAGGAGATAATAATGAATAAAGACGAATCAATCCGCTTTGCAGCGAAGTATTTGGAAGATTTGCTGAGCTTCTTTGGTATAAATGTTGCGGTTTATTCCACCATCGACGACGAAGTTATCCAGCTGTCTGTCCCATCAACTTCTCTAAACTCACTTCTTATCGGTAGAAATGCAGACAATCTCCGCTCCTTGCAACACATCGTTCAAGCTGCCTTGATTGCTAAGGATGCCGAGGTGACTCGCGTAAATGTCGATGTTGCCGACTATAAGCGCCAACGCGCAGATCGCATTTCTGAGAAGGCTGAAGGCTGGATCAAAAAAGTTCGTGAGACTGGTGAACCAATGACTATCAACCTCAATGCTGCCGATCGCCGTGTTGTCCACAAACTAGCTGAAGACTACTCAGACATCACCACCCATTCTGAAGGTGAGGGAAGAGAAAGAAAACTAATCATCTCAAAAATTGCTGAATAAAAAATTCCCCCGAAAGGGGGATTTTTTTATTCTTCTGCACCTTCAGGGTCGAGTTCGTCGATCTCGGCGCCAGCTTCAACGTCTTCTTCTGGTGCTTCCGGTTCTGGAGGAAGTGGAGTTTTAATGTTTTCTGCAACGTAGTTGTTGATTGCGTAGTAATTACCAACACCAGCAGATGGAATAACGTAGGAAATATTATTAATATTAGCGGTCTTGAAGTAGTAAATACCCTCATCGTAGTCAACAAGAGGGATCTGGCGAATACTGTTGAAATCGAAATCAAACGTCAGATGTGCGGCAGTCTTAATCTCTTCAAGAGACAAACTAGACCTCAGGTTGTCACCAAGTGTTCCAGCAAGACTCATCATATCGGTGAGGGAAAGATTCTTCTCGTAAATGCGTTCCTTAATGGCGATAAGGAGCTTTTGTTGGTTATTGCCACGAGAGAAATCTCCACCAACCGTTCCGTGCCTTGCGCGAGCAACACCTAATGCTTCAGCACCATCGATTGTATAGGCAACTCCAGGATCGTAAACGGCGCCAGTCCAGTCATAATCATAAATACCTTCATCGAGGGTAATTGTAATTCCGCCAAGAATGTCGACAATCTGGACAAGTGATCCCCAGTTGACGTGGACAAAGTATTGGAAATCAAGGCCGAGGATATCAGAAACGTCATTCATGAGTGCCTGTGCGCCAGCCTGTTCATTATCGCCAGACTGATTGTGGCACCAATAAGTTTCATTAATCTTTCCGGTTCCGGTGCAAGCAGTTGGAGCCTTGAGATCGCGTGGCAAGCTAATCATGGCGATATCACCAGCATTTTGATCAACACTAAAGGCCATGATTGAATCGGCAAGCTGGGCGCCATCATGAACACCAAAGCCTTCGTCGCCCTCCATATTGTATCCACTTGTGCCAAAAATTAGGATATTTGTGCGGCCGTTTTCGTCCATTTTGAGCGGTTCATAAGTATCGCTCGTAAGAACGCCGATTGCACTAAAGAGATCACTCTTGCCGCCGGTAATCTTCATAATAATATCATTACCCCAAAGACAGAGCCAAAGTCCTCCTGCAAGAGCAACGACAATAATAAGTAAAATAATCGTAACGATAATAGTTTTTACTTTGGACTTCTTTTTCTTCAGGCGATGGTTCTTCTTCGCCTGTTTTTGCATCTTCTTAGCAGTCTTCTTATCTAGCTCGTCATATGCCTGTTTCTTGATTGGCTCATCACTTTCTTTGAGCTGCCCAGATTCAGAATCAAAATCAAAAGTTCCAACTGGCGCAAGAAAATCATCAACCGATACGGTTTTCTTTGGCTGCTCAACTGGCTTTGATGCGACCTTTTTGGATGCAACCTTCTTCGGGGCGACCTTCTTAATAGCGGTCTTCTCAACGCTTTTTGCCGGAGTACTTTTTGACACCTCGAGACTGACAGTATTCTTTGAGGAAACAACGCGTGAAGCTTTCTTCTTGGTTCCGATACCATCAATAGAAGGTGCCGGAGCGACAGCTTTAGTATTACGGACCTTAAGTCCATCAATTGTATGATTTTTTGCCATTAGCTTAATTATAGCATGTATAATATATATATGGTTAAACTAACGAAGAAACAAATCGCGCTTCTTAACTTTATTGACGAATTCACGAAGGAAAATTCCATTTCTCCGACCTACCGCGAAATCATGGCTGGCCTAAATCTTTCTTCGGTCTCCGCCGTTGCCGAACACATCGACAACCTCGTAGAAAAAGGCGTCATAAAGAAGGTGCCTGGCGCTGCCCGCTCGCTCGAGCTAGTAGATTTTAAGCATGAAGAAACTGTTAAGCTGTTCAACGCTAAGCTCGAAACTGCAAGCGAAGAAGAGCAAGAAATCCTAAAACGTGCTGCTGCGATTCTAGAACTCGACTTGTCTGAATAATGCAGCCCCACCTCTTTACAAAAGGGATGATTTCTGTTATGCTTACTCCAAGGAGGATTACCTCGTGCGAAGAAAAAAACAAAAAACCGGAAAAATCATTTTTACCATCCTACTTTTAGCGGCCGTAGCAACGGTAGCCGCTGTGATTTATGTTTATTGTTTCAAGGATAAAGAAGTTCCAAAGGAACCAGAACCAGCAACTGTAATTGTTGACGGTAAAGGCGGCTCAGATCCGGAGCCAACTCCAGAAAAAGACCCAGAACAAGACGGCAACACGACTGGAAAAGAACCAATCCAAAAATACGAAGGCAAAGATCCAAACACATACAACACCCTAACTGGTGCCATAACCTATGCCGGAGCAACCTCTTCGAATATTATTATTCGCGTAAATATTGACCAATATCTTGGTGAAGGCACCTGCTCTCTCTACCTTGAAAAAGACGGCTCCACTGCCTACAGCACGACTGCAAACCTAATCGCTGACGTTTCAACATCAACCTGCGAAGGTTTCAATATTTCTCGTGCTGGATTCGCAAGCGGAAACTACAGTATTATTATTAATCTCGCTTCCGGCGACAAAACTGGACGCATTGAGGGTATGGTTTCACTATGACGCGCCGCCGAGACAAACGTATCATTCCGCTTTGTCTTGGAATTTTTGTTGCCATCTCTTCTTTCGCATTTCTGATTAATCGCAATAATCATGACGTCGAGGCTGCGGATCTTTCAAAGTTTAGGCCAGGGAACATCATCAGCGACTACGTGATGTCCAATTATCGTTCCATGACCAAGGACGAGATTCAGGCTTTTCTGACCAAAAAGAATCCTTGTAATAACAGAAACCGTGCTTATTATGATGAATTGGTCCGTTTGAACCCGGGCGTGCACTGGCACTGGAAAGACGATCATTTTGTTTGTATCTCCGAAGAACTATTCGGAGACGGCGAAACTATCGGCGAGGGCAAAACTGCCGCCGAAATCATCTATGAAACTGCCGAAGAATATAGAATCAACCCTCAGGTCCTTATCGTCCTAATTCAAAAAGAGTCTGGACTTATCACGGACCCAATTCCGAACAACTATGATTATCGCACTATGACCGGCTTCGGCTGCCCAGACACCGCTCCATGCAGTGCTCAGTATTTTGGATTTAAGAACCAAATCAGAAAAGCCGCTTGGCTCTTTCGTGAAGTCCTCGATGGTGGCTGGACCAACTACCCTCTCGGTGAAAACTACGTTCAGTATAGTCCAAACGCTGCCTGTGGTGGTTCAATCGTGAACATCGAAAACCTTGCCACCTCATCACTCTATCGTTACACTCCGTACCAACCAAACGCCGCCGCTCTCGCCGCCGGCACCGGCACCGCCCCTTGCGGCGCCTACGGCAACCGCAATTTCTACGCATATTTTAGCGATTGGTTTGGTGATCCGAC
>JAEEGL016858664.1_pt1 | contig 23654 bp, 28 predicted proteins | sample 9134231 | NCBI WGS metagenome assembly JAEEGL01 (sample SAMN16246548, study PRJNA631951) | gut metagenome | biome: gut microbiome; feature: rumen; material: fiber-attached | host: Bos | place: Iran: Karaj | collected 2018-10 | reverse complement strand
TGCTTAGGACCAGTTAGACGTGCATTAAAGGATGCTAAGTTAACTCCAAAGGATCTAGACCAAGTATTATTAGTTGGTGGTTCTACAAGAATTCCAGCTGTTCAGGAATTAGTTAAGAGAGAATTAGGTAAGGAACCTAATAAGTCAGTTAACCCTGATGAAGTAGTAGCTATGGGTGCAGCTATTCAAGGTGGTGTATTAACTGGTGATGTTAAGGACGTATTATTACTTGATGTTACACCATTATCATTAGGTATTGAAACATTAGGTGGTGTATTCACTAAGTTAATTGAAAGAAATACAACAATTCCTTGTTCTAAGAGTCAAGTATTCTCAACTGCTGCTGATAACCAGCCAGCTGTAGATATCCATGTATTACAAGGTGAACGTCCAATGGCTGCAGATAACAAGACATTAGGTCGTTTCCAATTAGGTGATATTCCAGCAGCTCCAAGAGGAGTTCCTCAAATTGAAGTTAAATTTGATATCGATGCTAATGGTATCGTTAATGTATCTGCAAAGAACCTAGGTACAGGTAAGGAACAAAAGATTACAATTCAATCTGGTTCAGGATTATCTGAGGATGAAATTAATAGAATGGTTAAGGAAGCTGAAGAAAACGCAGAAGCTGATAAGGCTCGTAAGGAAGAGGCTGACTTAATTAATGAATCTAACCAATTAATTTTCCAAACTAGAAAAGCATTAAATGATTTACAAAATGTTGATCCTACAGAAAAGGCTAATGCTGAAAATCTATGCAATGAATTAGAAAAGGCATTAGAATCTAAGGATATGAACCTAATTAGAAGCAAGAAGGATGAGCTTCAAAAGGTTGCTCAAGATATCGCTGTTAAGGCATATCAACAAACTCAAGGAAATCCAACTGATGGTGGAAACAACAATGGTGGTGCATCAAACGGTGGCCATTCAGATTCAGTAGACGCTGATTTCTCTGATGTACAATAATAAAACTGAAGGGCAGTAAAAATGCCCTTCATTAGTGTTTTAAAGGAGGCTCGCTATGGCAGCAAAAAGAGATTATTATGAGGTGCTTGGCCTTTCAAAGGGTGCATCAGATGATGAAATAAAAAGAGCATATCGTCAGATGGCAAAAAAATACCATCCTGATATAAATAAAGAACCTGGAGCAGAGGAAAAATTTAAGGAAATTAACGAAGCATATGAGGTTTTATCTGACCCTAACAAGAAGGCAAGATATGATCAATTTGGCTTTGAGGATCCAACTGGTGGCTTTGGTGGCCAAGGAGGATTCGGAGGTCAAGGTGGATTTAGCGGCTTTGGTGGCTTCGATGATATTCTTAATTCATTCTTTGGTGGCGGTAGACGTCAATCAAATGGTCCTAGACAGGGTGATGATGTAGAAAAGCAAATGACTATTACATTTGAGGAAGCAGTATTTGGATGCAAGAAGAAAATCAGATTATCTGTTGATGAGGAATGTATTCAATGCGGTGGCTCAGGCGCAGCATCTAAAAATGATATTAAAACATGTGTTAAGTGTAATGGCCGTGGTAGAGTATATATTCGTCAACAAACAATCTTTGGTACATCTACAGTAGAGAGCGTATGTCCAGATTGTAGAGGTAAAGGAAAGACTGTTACTAAGAAATGTCCTGAATGTAATGGTACAGGTAGAGTTAGAAAGACTAAGGATGTTGAGATAACAATTCCTGCAGGTATTCAAACTGGTATGTCACTTCGTATGGAGGGATATGGTCAATCTGGATACAATGGAGGAATGCCTGGAGATTTATATATCCAATTCAATGTTCAAGAACATCCTAACTTCAAGCGTAATGGTCAAGATATTATTCTTGAAATCCCACTATCTGTTTCTCAAGCAGCATTAGGAGATACAATTAAGGTTCCTACAATTGATGGACCAGTTGATCTTAAGATTCCTGCAGGTACTCAACCAGGAACTAAGCTAAGATTAAAGGGCCGTGGAACTAAGAACCCTAAGGGTGGAATGGGAAGAGGAGACCAATATGTTATATGTAATGTATTAGTACCTACTTCATTATCTTCAGATGAAAAGAAGCTTTATGAGCAATTAAAGGAATCTGAAAAGACACAAAAGAAATCTCCTTGGGATAAATTCGTTACAGGATTTAAGAATCTATTTAGATAAAAAGAATTGCACTGATTATATCAGTGCTTTTTCTTATATTAATCTTGATTAATAAATTAAATGTTGTTATAATTTATTTGTATTTTATCGGAGGATTTTATCATGGAACAAAATCAATTTGAAGGACTTGAAGAAGTAGAAATGGTTGAAGTTAAAAAAGAAGAGGAAGTTAGTAGCTTAAAGGAATACGAAAAGCTATTAATAGCTGAACGTGATAGAGAGGATTATGTTAAAGCAATCACTCTTATCAAATTTGGCTGTTTTTCTCAAAAGGAAGTAACTGAAGTTGATTTCTCTAAATTAGAAAAGCTTACAAACACTAAAAAATATAAAGGATTATATACTCTTTATAGAGATTTAGACAAAATGCAATTATTATTCATTGCTGAATTAGTTGAAGACAACAAGGGGGCTGAGGATGAAAGAAAAGATCTTAAGCCTTATGCATATGATGTTATCTATATTGAAGCAATGGACGATGAAACATATCGTGCAGTTGTTCATGCAGGAAGAAATAATGTATCAACAGCTCTTTCTAAGCTAGTAATCGTTGCTGATATCGCTGAAATCTTAATAACAGTTTTAGCAGTAATTGCTTTAATTGGTTCTGCAATTGTAGGATCTACTTCATATACAGGCTTTAGCTTAGTTGTATATATGCTAATTAATAGTGCTACATTCATTGTAGGAGCTACATTAGGAGCTGCATTATTAGTATTAATGCATATTAGATTCAATAAATATAAGGATCAACAATAATTATGCAAAAATATTTTATAAGTGATGATGATTTTAAAAACAATATGATTACATCTGATGATGTATTCCATATCTCAAATGTAATGCGTTTTAAAATCAATGACCTAATCTTAATTGGCAACAACAAAAAGGTATTTGTTGCTAAGATAAAAGAGATTACAAAAAAATATGTTGCTTATGAAATTATAGAAGAAAAAATCGGCAATACTGAATTGCCGGTTTTTATATCTATATTTCAAGGTTACCCAAAGGGCGACAAGCTAGATGATATTATTAAGCATTCAACTGAGCTTGGTGTCTATGAAATTATTCCAACGATAATGAAGCGTTCTGTCTTTAAGTTAGATGATAAGAAAAAGGATTCTAAGCTATTAAGATTTAATAAAATAGCAAAGGAAGCAGCAGAACAAAGTGAAAGATTAATTGTTCCACAGGTTTTGGATATTTTAAATTTAAAAGAAATAGATTTTTCTAAATATGATAAGAAAATATTATGTTATGAGGAACAAGCAAGAAATAATGAGCTAACAGCCTTTAAAACAATCATTAAATCTTTGAAAAAAGATGATAAGGTTGCAGTATTAATAGGTCCTGAGGGTGGAATAGACCCTAAGGAGCTAGAATATTTATTAGATAAAGGATTTGTTGCCTGCTCATTAGGAAAAAGAATTTTAAGAACTGAAACAGCATCTAATTATGTTCTTTCAGCAATAAGCTATGAAATGGAGTTATTAAATGAGTAAAATAGGCTTTATCACATTAGGTTGTAAAGTTAATACTTATGAATCAAATGCCTTAAAGGATAAATTTATTGAGCTAGGCTATGAGGTAGGAGATGCAACAAAGGATTGTGCAGCATTTATTATTAATACCTGTAGTGTAACAAATATGGCTGATTCTAAATCCAGACAAATGATTCATAAATGTCAAAAGCTTAATCCAAACGCTATTGTTTGTGCAACAGGCTGCTATATTCAATCTAATGAAGAAGCTAAATCTATTGAAGGAATAGATATTTTACTTGGTAACGGCAATAAGGGTGAAGCAGTATCATTAATTGATAATATGCTTAAAAATAACAAAAAAGAAAAGATTGTTAAGATTAATGATATATTACATAATAAAGAATATGAGCCTTTAACTGCCACAATGTTTGACCATACAAGAGCTTTTGTTAAAATCGAGGATGGATGTCAAAATTTCTGTACATATTGCGTAATACCTTACGCAAGAGGTCCAGTAAGAAGTAAGTCATTAATGCTTACATTAAGAGAATTAAAAGATATATCTAATTTAGGATATAAAGAAATAGTATTATCAGGAATTGATATTGGTAAATATTATGATAAAGAAACAAATACTAATTTCTCAGGATTAATTAAGCTAATATTAGAAAATATCCCAGATATAGAAAGAATAAGAATATCATCTATTGAAATAACTCAAATAGATGATGAATTCTTAGAAATATTAAAAAATAATCCAATTATTACATCTCATATCCACCTACCACTTCAATCAGGTAGTGATAAAGTATTAAAGGATATGAATAGAAAATATGATACTAAGAAATTTAAAGAGATAGTAAATAAAATAAGAGAAGCAAGACCTGATATAGCATTAACTACAGATGTAATTGTAGGATTCCCTACAGAAACTGAAGAAGAATATTTAAATTCAAAAGAATTTATAAAAGAAAATAATTTTGCGAAGCTTCATGTTTTCCCTTATTCAATGAGAAATAACACTAAGGCAGCATTAATGCCTCAATTACCTGATAGTGTAAAGAAAAAGAGAGTATCTGATTTAATTAAATTATCAGATGAATTAGAGAATAATTATTATAAAGAATTTATTGGCAAAGAGCTAGATGTATTATTTGAGCAATCTAATGATGACTATACAGTAGGACATACATCTAACTATTTAGAGGTAAGAGTAAATAGAGATGATAATCTTATTTCTAAGATAGAAAATGTATATCTTGAAAGTCTAAAAAATGGCTTCATTATGGGAAAAATTGCAAAAAAGTAATAAATTAGAAAAAAAGTTCTTTACAACAAAAAAAATCTTTGTTATAATATCACTCGGAATTCGTCCCAAGAAGGAGGCTTAGTGATGCCAAAAATAGTTGTACGTGAAAAAGAAAGCATCGAGGATGCATTACGTAGATTTAAAAGAGATGTATCTAGATCTGGTAACCTTCAAGAGGCGAAAAAACGTCAATATTATTTAAAGCCTAGCGATGTCCGCAAGCAAAAAAGACAGGAAGCTAGAAAAAGATTTAAGTAAGATCTTGTGAATGCGTAAGGATGCGATTAGCATCCTTTTATTTTTTATCAATAGGAGTGTGAATATTATGAACATCTTTATGATGGGAGATTCTACAATGAAATTTAATAATTTCTTTTCATATCCACAAAATGGATGGGGACAGGTATTAAATTTATTTACTAAGGAAGGAATATTAGTTTTTGATGAAGCTGAAAATGGAAGATCATCTAAAAGCTTTATTGCTGAAGGTAGATTTAATAATATCTTAAATAAATTACAAAAGGGTGATTTTGTAATTTGCCAATTTGGCCATAATGATGAAAAGGAATATGATGTATTAAGATATACAAAGCCTTATGGTGAATATACAGATAATTTATTATATTTTGCTAAAGAAGTAGAGAAGAAAGGTGCACATATTGTATATGCAACATCAATAACAAGACATAAATTTGAAAATGGTGTATGTGTTAATTCGCATGGTGATTATCCAAAGGCTATGCTTGATTTTGCAAATAAATATAATTATACATGTATTGATTTAAATAAATTAACTATGGAATTATATACAAAGCTAGGTGAAGAAAAATCAAAGAAGTTCCACCTAATATTTGGTCCAAATATTTATAACCTATATCCAGAAGGAAAGGATGACCATTCCCATTTAATGTATGAGGGTGCAGTAATGGTAGCAGAATTATTTGTTAGAGAGATTTTAAAAACAAATGATCCTATTAAGGAATGCTTCATTGATTTAGATAGTAGCCCTGAAATTGATTGGAATATGTTAAAGGACTAATTATATGACATTAGAATTTTTCTATAATAATTATGATATTTCAGATATAGAAATAAAGAAGCTATATATTAAAAATAACCAACTATTTTTAGTTGGTAAATATAATGTATATTTAGAATTAATAGCAAATGGATATAGACCAGAAATGAATATGGATGTAGATAAAACATTTGTTTTTAATGTATCACACGAAAATCATAATTTTACAAAGATTAATAATGCTAAAATAATAAAGAAGGATAATAATTATTTTATCGTTATTAATGATATTGAAATTGAATTATCAGGTAATGTAGATATCATTTAATATAAATTAATAATTTATAATAATTGTTGATTTAATTATTAAATGTTATATAATAATAGCGTAAAGATTAGAAAGTATTTATGTATGTAAAACTTTACTAATAACTAAAAATGAATATATAAAACAATTTATGACTTATAACTAAATGATATTAGTAATAAATTATATTAGCGAGGAGGTCAAAATGAGAATTGGTTTTATAGGAGCAGGAAAAGTAGGCTTTTCTCTAGCAAAATGGTTAAACATTAATTATCATAATGTTTCATCCATTTATTCTAAGAATATAGAAGATGCTAAGGAGCTTGCAGAATTTAGTATTAGTGAGTATTGCAAAAGCATAGATGAAATAATATGTAATTGTGATACTCTTTTTTTGACTGTAAATGATGATTCTATAACAGATGTAGTCAAAGAATTAATTAAATTAAATGTTAAAAATAAGATATTAATTCATACATCAGGAATATTATCATCTGATATATTTAATGAATTAAATAATGATAATTATTGTTATTCAATTCATCCTATTTATGCATTTAATGATAAATATGAATCTTATAAAAATTTAGATAATATTTATTTTACTATTGAAGGAAATCCTAAATATATTGATGAATTATCTAAATTATTTAAAAATGTTAAGGTAATAGATAAGAAGAATAAAGAAAAATATCATCTAGCTGCATCAATTATTTCTAATATGGTTTGTTCAGTAATAAATGTTGGTGAAAGATTATATAAAGAAATAGGAATTGATGATAAAGATATTTATAATCCATTAATAATTAATAATGTAAATAATATATTAACATCAGGATCTAATAAGGCTTTAACTGGTCCAATTATTAGAAATGATTATAATACTGTCCAAAAGCATATATCAAATTTAAATGGAAATGATTTATTAATATATAAATATTTAGGCTTAAATATAATAGATATGCTAAAGGATAATGGAACTGATTATTCAAAAATAAAGAAATTGTTGGAGGATGCATAATATGGTAACAATTAATAATTTCAAAGAAAACAAAGGTAAAAAGAAAATGACTATGCTAACAGCATATGATTATTTAACTGCAAAAAACATTGATGATGCTGGTATTGATTCAATATTAGTAGGAGATTCATTAGGCATGGTTATGCTAGGATATCCTGATACACTTGCTGTAACAATGGAGGATATGATTCATCATGGTAAGGCAGTAGTAAGAGGGGCAAAGAACGCATTTGTTGTTGTTGATATGCCTTTTATGTCTTATCAGGTATCTGTTGAGGAAGCAGTTAGAAATGCTGGAAGATTAATTAAGGAAACAGGCTGTCAGGCTGTTAAGCTTGAGGGTATGTATGTTGATCAAATAAAGGCAATAACTACTGCAGGTATTCCTGTAGTTGGTCATTTAGGATTAACACCACAATCAGTTAATTCAATGGGTGGCTATAAGGTTCAAGGAAAAGAAAAAGAAGCAGCTAAAAAGCTTATTGCAGATTGCTTAAAGCTTGAGGAGGCTGGTGTATTTGCGATTACACTTGAATGTGTTCCTAGAAGAATAGCTGAATTTATTACTAAAAAGCTACATGTTTCAACAATTGGTATAGGTGCATCAAATGAATGTGATTGCCAGGTATTAGTATGGCAAGATATGACAGGCTATACAAATCAGCCTAGCGCTAAATTTGTAAAGAGATTTGCAAATTTATATGAAGAAGAAATTAAAGCATTCACTGATTATAAAAATGAAGTAGAAAATATGACATATCCTGATAAGAGTCATACATATATGATGTCTGATGAGGATTTTGAATATGCAATTAAGGAGTATAAATAAAATGAAATTAGTTAAAACAGTTAAAGAAGTTAGAGAAATAGTAAATGAATGGAAGAAGCAAGGCTTAAGTGTTGGCTTAGTTCCAACAATGGGATTCCTTCATGAAGGACACAAAAGCTTAATTGAAAAGTCAGTAGCAAATAATGATAGAACAGTTGTATCAGTATTTGTTAACCCAATTCAATTTGGACCAAATGAGGATTTAGCTTCATATCCAAGAGATATTGAACATGATAAGAAGCTAGTTGAATCAGCTGGTGGAGATTTAATTTTCAATCCAGAGCCAGAAGAAATGTATGGCAAACATTTTACTACATCAGTTAATACAACTGAGGTAACAGAAAATCTTTGTGGTGCAAAGAGACCAGTTCATTTCGGTGGTGTTTGCACTGTAGTATCTAAGCTATTTAATATTGTTAAGCCTGATAGAGCATATTTTGGTCAAAAGGATGCCCAACAGCTAGCAGTAGTTAAGCGATTTGTTAAGGATTTAAATTTTGATATTGAAATCATTGGCTGTCCTATTATTAGAGAAGCTGATGGTCTTGCCAAATCTAGTAGAAATACATATTTAAATGCTGAAGAAAGACAAGCAGCATTAATCTTATCTAAGTCATTAAAGCTTGGCTTAGAGGCTATTAAGAAAGGCGAAAGAAGCTCAAAGAAGGTAATTGATATTATCTCTAAGAATATTGAAACTGAAAAGTTAGCAAGAATTGATTATGTTTCAATTGTTGATAATGAAAACATTCAATATATTGATGAAATCAAAGGTGAAATCCTTTGTGCAATCGCAGTATATATTGGAAAAACTAGACTAATTGATAATTTTATTTATAAGTGTGAGGATTAATAATGACTTTAACAATGCTAAAATCAAAAATACATCGTGCAACAGTAACAGAGGCAAATGTTGATTATGTTGGCTCAATTACAATAGATGCTAATCTATTAGATGAAGCAAACATTTTAGAATATGAGCAAGTTCAGGTTGTTGATATTAATAATGGTGCGAGATTTGAAACATATACAATTAGTGGAGAAAGAGGCTCAGGTATTATTTGTTTAAATGGTGCTGCCGCATTATGTTCTAACGTAGGAGATAAAGTAATTATTATGTGCTACGCTAAAATGAGCCCTGAGGAAGCTAAGACTAATAAGCCTACAGTATTATTTGTAGATGATAATAATAAAATAATTAGAAAAACTAATTACGAAAAATACGGTAAGCTATCTGATCAATAGGAGGTATACTCTATGCTAAAAGGAAAAACAGTAATACTAGGTATAACAGGATCTATTGCTGCATATAAGATTTGTTATTTAGCTTCATCATTAAAAAAGCTACATGCTGATGTACATGTAATAATGACAAAGAATGCTACTAATTTTGTTAGTCCTATTACCTTTGAAACTTTAACAGGAAATAAGTGCCTAGTAGATACATTTGATAGAAATTTTGAATTTAATGTTGAGCATGTATCATTAGCTAAAAAGGCTGATATCTTTTTAGTTGCTCCTGCAAGTGCTAATGTAATTGGAAAAATTGCAAGTGGTATTTGTGATGATATGCTAACAACAACATTATTTGCATTCAATAAGGTAAAGCTAATTTCACCTGCAATGAATACAAATATGTATAATAATCCAATATTACAAGATAATTTATTAAAGCTTAAAAAATATGGCTACCAAATTATTGAGCCTGCCAAGGGTATGCTAGCATGTGGTGATGAAGGAGTAGGCAAGCTTCCATCAGAAGAAACATTATTAGATGCAATTATTTATAATTTATCTAATCATGACCTAAAGGGAAAGAAAGTCTTAATTACTGCAGGTGCTACAAAGGAAGCAATCGACCCAGTTAGATATATAACTAATCATTCAACTGGAAAAATGGGCTTTTCAATTGCAAACAAGGCATATTTAAGAGGTGCTGATGTTAAAATAATCACAAGCACTGATAATTTAAAGCTATATGATGGAATTGAAAAGACAAGCATTAGCTCAGCATATGATATGTTTACTGAAATAGAAAAATGTTATAAGAATTATGATTATATTATTATGGCTGCCGCAGTAGCTGATTATACTCCAAAGAGCTATGCAGATAATAAAATAAAGAAGAGCGATAATGATATGTCAATTGATTTAAAGAGAACAGATGATATATTAAGTTTTTTAGGAAAGAATAAGCAAAATAATCAAAAGATTATAGGCTTTTCAATGGAAACAGAGAACTTATTAGAAAATAGTAAGAAAAAGCTAGAAAAGAAAAATGCTGATATGATTTGTGCTAATTCAATTAATGGAGATAAAACAGGATTCAAGGTAGATACAAATCAAATCACATTAATTACTAAGAATGAATTAATTGAGCTTCCTTTTGATACAAAGGATAATCTAGCTGATATGATTCTAGATAAAATTATTAAATTATAGGTGATATTATGATCTTAGCAATTGATATTGGAAATACAAATATTGTTATCGGATTATTAGAAGAAACTAAAATATTAAATTCTGCTAGAATAGCAACTGATAGAAAGAAAACTGAAATGGATTTCTTAATCCAATTTCAGCAAATGCTTGAAATCTTTAAGGTAAATAAAGCAAATATTGAGGGCTCTATATTATCAAGTGTAGTACCTGAGGTTACAAACCAGGTTTTAAGTGCTTTAAAGAATCTATTAGATAAAAAGGTATTATTAGTTGGTCCTGGAATAAAAACAGGTTTAAAGATTAAAATTGATAACCCTCAAAGCTTAGGTGCAGATAGAGTATGTGATGCAGTGTGTGTAATTGAGGAATATAAGGTTCCTGCAATTATTATTGATATGGGTACTGCAACAACTATTTCAGTTATTGATAAGGATAAAAATCATATCGGTGGTATGATAATTCCTGGTATTAAAACATCATTAGATTCATTATCTATAAATGCATCACAACTACCATTTATTTCACTTGATACTCCTAAAACATTAATAGGAAAGAATACAATTGATTGTATGAAATCAGGTATTATATATGGTAATGCATCATTAATTGATGGATTAATTGATAGAATTAAAGCTGAAATTAATGAAGATTTCATAATTATCGCAACTGGTGGCTTAGCTCCATTAATTATTCCTCATTCTAAGCATAAGATTACTTATGATAAGGATTTATTATTAAAGGGATTATATTATCTTTATAAGAAAAATAGCTAATAGGTGAAATATGCATTCTCAATGTTTAATGTGTAAATATGTTTTTGGAAGAAAATGCCAAAAGAACAATTCAATAATAAATGATGACATTTATAATAACAAAATAAAATGTAATGATTTTGTATCAATTACAACAGTAGAAATAGAAGATCCATGTGATTCATGTTGTAATGAAAATAAAGATTATTACGAAAACAATAAATAGACTATCTTTATGGTAGTCTTTTTTTGTATTTTATATAATAAAAATATTCTTTTTTATCTTTTTAAATATTTTATAAAATGTTATACTAGATATTGTAAAGGATATGATGAATATGGAAGTTTGTTGCAAGATTTGTGGTACTAAATTTAATGAAAAAGAAGGCATAATTCATTTTTGTCCTAATTGTGGCTATAAAACAATTACAGCTAAGGAAAGAAATGAATATTTAAAAGCATTTAACGCTAAGCTAGATAATAATAAAATTACTATATCATCTGACTTAGAAGCTAACGCAAAATCTATAGCAAATGCGTTCAATTATCTATATTCAAATTCTTTTAATTTATCTTTAGAAGATATTTATAATCTAACAAGCATTTGTTTTAAAGAGGTAGATAATAAAAATGAATATATCTACCATGTATTAGCTGATATATATTTACTTTGCTCAACATATATGCCAGCTGATAGATATTATTTATATTGGTTAAATAAATCAGCTGAATCTGGTAATACATCAGATAAATTAACTTTAAAATATTTAACTGAAGGACTTTCAGAGATTGAAGAATAGTATTAATTGATTAAATTAATATTATGAGTTATAATATATAATGATTGGAGGCGTAGCATATGAAAATTATATCAAGAATAACATTGATTATGACGGCTGTTGCTGGAATAGTTTTTGGAATTTTAGGCATTGCATTCATGGGTATGGCTGGTCAAATGTCAAGTGTTGTTGCTAGTGCTTCACCAGAACAAGCAGAGGCGACTCAGGAGATAGCCGAATCTAGCGGAGTATTAGTTGAAAAAGCTAAAGAAGCACTTCCAAATTATACATCTAATGGTGCCACTGCAATGCTTACAGTTGGAATTATACTTTTCATTTATGGTCTTGCTTGCGCAATAGTATCAATTATTGCATTAAAGAAGCTTGAAAAAGCTAAGACTAAAAAAGATGTTAAGACTTATGGTATATTAGCTTGTATTTTCTCATTTGTTGCACCAGGAGTATTCTTATTAAGATTAACAGATGATGACATTAGAGAAAAAGAAGAATTAGAAGATAGACGAAGATAAAGAGTTCAGTAATTATTAACTGAATTCTTTTTTTGTTTAATTGACACTAAGATATAATGAGTTTATAATCTTTAATTGTGGAGAGTGATAGAAATGAAATGTAATTATTGTGGCCAGGAAATAGAAAATGCAAAATTTTGTACACAGTGTGGTGCGAAAATAGAAAAAGAAGAATTATTTAACGAATCACCTGAATCAGAAGAAAAACAAGTGGTTATAACACCTGTAATAGAAGAGACACCAAATACACAACCTCAAGCTGCTGCAACATCAAACAAATTTGATACTTTTGCAATCTTAGGTTTTATATTTAGCTTAGTACCATTTTTTACTCCAATTTTAGGCTTTGTTTTTTCAATTATTGGATTAAGAGCGAATAAGAAGGGATTCGCTATTGCAGGAATTATTATTTCAATATTAAAGGCAATAGGTATTTTCTTAATAGTTATTTTTTATGTTCTCTTCATATTACTACTTTATAGAACTTCAGTTTAAACTGGAGTTTTTTTTATTTTTCATATATAATATAAATGGAGAGTGTTTTGATATGTATTGTAAAAATTGCGGAAAAGAATTAAAACTTAATGATAAATTTTGTTCAAATTGTGGAGCTAGTGTAGAAACTGTTGTATATCAAGAACAACAAACATTAGTATATGCGGATGAAGATAAAGGACCATATAAAGTATTTGCCATAATAGGCTTTGTGTTAGGGTTCGTAGGAATTCTTGTATCAATTCTTGTTGCATTTCTTCCTGTTATGTGCATTATTCCTCTTTCTGGATTAATTTTATCTATTATTGGTGTTTTATCTAAGAAGCGTAAAGGAAAAGCTATTACAGGAATAGTACTTAACTCAATTGATTGTATTATCTCAGCAGCTATGATTTGGACTTATATTCAACTTGTAGGAACAACGCTTGGCTAGAAATTAATAAAAATCTAGCTACATGAGGTCAATTATGTTTTTTAATAAGAAGAAGGAATTTGTTATTTATACAGATGATGGAACTATAAAAAGAAATCCATTAATATTTGGTAATAATAAATATTATTTTGATGATAATGGATATCTTAATATCTCATTAAAGACAGGTACACATATTTTTTATTCATGTAATAAGGAACTAATATATAATTTTAGTGATACAGATAGATTATATTATGTGTATAGAGAAGATAATGATTGTCATTTCAATATTCTTGTTAAAGATATAGATAAAAAATAGAAGAATAGAGGTATTATTTATGAAGGGATTTAAAATCGCAATAAATATTATATTAGCTGTTCAATTAATTATATTAATAACATTAGCTGTTTTATGGCCTACAGTTTTCGTAAATCAAGGTTTGGCAGAAATTAGTGCCGAAGCATCAGAATCAACGGGTAGTGCTGGAGATCAATTTGGTAGAGCTATTGCATCAATCTTTGGAGCCTTTTTCTTTATTTTTATTATGTTCATAATATGCGGATTATTTATAATATGTGCAATTGTTAACTTAGTTATGATAATTGTATATAATGTAAGAAGATATCCAAATATTGGTACAGCTATTTCAACATTATTATTAGTTAATATTGTTGCAGGCATATTGATGCTTGTACAAAGAAGTAAATATTTGGCTGAAAATAATCAAAGCTAATTTTACACATTTTGTTGACAATTTTACACAAGGATGATATCATTAGAATGTAAGAGAATTTACTAATGTAAATTATAAAACTCCTTTGTATGGAAAAGAGTAGACCATCAACTACTCTTTTTATTTTGTTTTGAGGGCGGGATTTTATTATGTATGGCTTATTAATGAAGAAAGAATATATTCTAGATATCTTAAATCAAAGAACATTTTTTGATGCTAGATTATATGATACAGATATAAGAGGTAAAATTGGACTTATAGAATCAACTACCTATAAGCTATATGGATATGTTGATTTATATGATGTTCATCAAATTACATATGAAGATTATGTAAAATGGCATATTACAGATGATTATAATCTAGATGTTGTTAATGAAAAACTCAGCAAAGATTATATGATTAATAGAACTGCATATGCATATGATTTTAATGATATTGAATTATTGCATATTCCAAAGATGATTAATCCAGTTAAATTAAATCACATTTGGGTTTCATTTGATGAGAATGAAGCTAATGGTGGATATATTCAACAAAGCTTATTCTAAGGAGAAGAATATGAGAGAAATAGTTATACATGGTATTTATAAGCATTTTAAGGGTGATAGATATCTTGTAGAGGATATCGCATTCGATAGTGAAACAAAAGAAAAAATGGTTGTTTATAGAAGGCTATATGGTGATGGCTCACTTTGGGTAAGACCATTAGAAATGTTTCTAAGTGAGGTTGATCACATTAAATATCCTAATGTAAAACAAAAATATAGATTTGAATTAGAAATAATTGAAAGCGTAGTGAAAAAATAGTAAAACGTTTTCAGATATTTTATGAAAATGTATTGAAAACACGCTTTCATTATGTTATAATGCTTTTGTCGTATTGGGGTGATTTATAAATGGCGAACACAACAATTTATGATGTCGCAGGAGCAGCAAAGGTATCATTAGCTACAGTAAGTAGAGTAATGAATAATCCAGAAAAAGTTAATCCAGAAACTCGTGCAAGAGTTCTAAAGGTTATTAAGGAATTAGGCTATAGACCTAATGCAATCGCTAGAGGACTTGCAAGTAGAAAATCAACTACTGTAGGAATTGTTATGGCTGATGTTTCAAGAGCAGCAACAGCACAATTACTAGGTGGTATTATTGATATAGCAAAGAAATATGACTATGCTATGAAGGTTTTCTCAATGGCAGAGCATGAGGATATTAAAGAAGCAATCAGAACTGTAGTAGCTGAGCAGGTTGATGGTATTCTATTTTTAAATGATGAATTAGAATCAGATCAAATGCATTCAGTTATTAACCAAATTCAGGATGCACAAATTCCTGTAGTTTTATGTAACGTTATCTATGATGACTTAGATGTTCCATCAGTTTCTATTGATTATGAAAAGGCAACTTATGAAATTACTAAGGAATTATTAGAGGCAGGAAGAAAGGATGTATATCTAGCTTCTACAGTAAGAAAATATACTGTTAACCTACACAAGGTTAATGGATATGTTAAGGCAATGGAAGAAAAAGGCTTAGAGCCTTTAATTATAAGAACATCTGGTGATGTATCTATTAATACATTACATTTTGAGGAATTCATTAAGAATAAGAAATTTGATGCATTAATCTCAGTTAGAGATTCAATTGCTATCAGCTTTATGAATTGCGCAATCAAGGCTGGATTTAAGGTTCCAGAAGATGTTTCTGTTGTAGGTCTACAAAATACTAAATATGCAGTATTATCAAGACCAAATCTAACATGCGTTGATACACCAGTATATGATATTGGTGCTGTATCAATGAGATTATTAACAAAATATATGCAGCATGAAGAAGTTTCTGAATCTAAAATCTTGCTTCCATATAGAGTAGTTGAAAGAGAATCAAATTAATAACTCGATGATAGATTATTAGTAGTATTTTAATTTAATTTTTAGAGAATCTATGGTTGGTGAAAATAGATAATGATTAAAATATGAATTACACTTCTTGAGAGTAGATTAATAAGTGCTGTATTTAATTATACAGAATTAAGGTGGTACCGCGGTTTATTCGTCCTTAGGATTTTATCTTAAGGACTTTTTATTTTATTTATTTTAGGAGGAATTATTATTATGGGTATTTATGAAGAATTAGAATGGAGAGGATTAATTAAGGATGTATCTGATCCATCAATTAAAGAAAAATTAAATAAGGGTGGAATGACTTTCTATATTGGTACAGACCCAACAGGTGATTCACTTCACATTGGTCATTTCTCAAGCTTTTTAATTTCTAAAAGATTAAAGGATGCTGGACATCACCCTATTTTATTAGTAGGTGGAGGTACTGGTTTAATTGGAGATCCAAAACCAGATGCTGAAAGACCTATGATTACTTATGAAACAGTAGATCATAATTTCAATTGCTTAAAGGCTCAAGCTGAAAAGCTATTTGGCTTTGAGGTAGTTAATAATAGAGATTGGTTAGGAAAGATTAATATTATTGACTTCTTAAGAGATTATGGTAAATATTTCAATGTTAATTTAATGCTTCAAAAGGATATTGTTGCTAGACGTCTAGATTCAGGTATTACATTTACTGAATTCTCTTATATGATTTTACAAGCATTAGATTTCTGGTATTTAAATAAGGAAAAGAATGTTACTTTACAAGTTGCTGGTCAAGACCAATGGGGTAATATCACAGCTGGTATTGATTTAGTAAGAAGAAAAGAAGGCAAAGAGGTTTACGGATTTACAATGCCTTTATTAACTAAGTCAGATGGTACTAAGTTTGGTAAGACAAATGGTAAGGCTGTTTGGCTAGATGCTAAGAAGACTTCTCCATATGAAATGTATCAATTCTTTATCAACAGTGAGGATGCTAAGGTAATTGATTACTTAAAGTTCTTAACATTCTTATCTAAAGAAGAAATTGAAGAATTAGAAAAGAAGAATCTAGAGGCTCCACATTTAAGAGAGGCTCATAAGGCATTAGCTAGGGAAGTAATTACATTTATTCATGGTGAAGATGCTTATAACGAGGCTGTAAAGATCAGTGAAGCATTATTCTCTGGTGATATTAAATCATTAACTGCAGATGAAATTGAAATGGGATTTGGTGATTTACCATCAGTTGAAGGAAAAGATGATTCAACATTAGTAGATACATTAATTGAAGCACGTCTTGCATCATCAAAGAGAGAAGCAAGAGAATTTATTAAAAATGGTGCTGTTTTAGTTAATGGAGATAAGATTACTGACATTGAAGCTAAGCTTGGAAAGAATGACGCAATTGAAGGTAAATTTATCGTTCTAAGACGTGGTAAAAAGCTATACGCAATCGTAAAATATTAATTTATTAATAATGAGCCTTAATCTCAAAAATTAAGGCTTTTTTATTTTAGTAAAGCGCTTTACTAAAGCGTTTTTATTGACATCTATTATTAAAAATAATAAAATGTCCTTAGGCAGTAAAAAAGAATTAAAAAAATTTAACAATATTTTTTTTGTTAAAAGCAGTAAAAGAAAAGGGTGGAAAGATGTTTTTAAGAAAAGAAGCAGTAGGTCAAATTAAAGAGATCTGTGGACGTTATAAGGATGAGCCATCTCCTTTAATGTTAATCTTAGCTGATATCCAAAATGAGTATGGCTATTTACCACTTGAGGTTCAAGAGGTTGTTAGTCAAGAAACAGGTATTCCTACAAGTGAGATTTATGGAGTTGTAACTTTTTATTCATTCTTCTCATTACAACCAAAAGGAAGATATGTTATCGGTGTATGTATTGGTACAGCATGTTATGTTAAAGGTGGTCAAAATGTATTAGATAAGTTCAGTGACTTATTAAATATCAAGGTTGGCCAAACTACAAAGGATGGATTATTTACACTAGATGGATTGAGATGTATTGGTGCATGTGGTATTGCTCCAGCTATTTCAATTAATGGAAAGGTATATCCAAAGGTAAAATTATCAGATGTACCTGAAATAATAAAAGAATACAAGGAAAAGGGCATGGAGTAGTTTATGGAAAAGTTAGTACAAATCAAAAACGAACAAGAACTAGATAAAAAAATTGCTGAATGCTTTGGTGTATTCAAAGGAAAATTAGATGGAACTGCTACATATCGTACTATTACTATCTGTGGTGGTACAGGATGTTTATCTAGTGATTCAAAAGCTATTTTAGAAGAATTTGAAAAAGAAATAAAAGAAAGAAAATTAGAAGGAAAGGTTAAAGTTAACAAGGTTGGTTGCTTCGGCTTCTGTTCACAAGGACCTTTCGTTAAAATATATCCAGAAGATACTTTATATCATGGTGTAACTGTTGCTGATGTAAAGGATATTATGGATCAAGATATCGTTGGTAATACTATAGTTGAAAGATTATTATATGTAGAACCAAATACAGGAAAGAAATGTAAGAGACAAGAAGATATTCCTTTCTATCAAAAGCAAATGAGAATTGCACTACATGGTTGTGGTGTAATTAACCCAGAGGATATTGATGAGGCTTTAGGCTATGACGCATATAAGGGTTTAGTTAAAGCTCTACATATGTCTAGACAAGAAGTTGTAAATGAAGTATTAGCATCAGGATTAAGAGGCCGTGGTGGAGGAGGATTCCCTACTGGTAGAAAATGGCAATTTGCTCTTGATCAACAAAATGATGTTAAATATGTTGTTTGTAATGGTGACGAGGGTGACCCAGGTGCATTCATGGATAGATCAATCCTTGAAGGTAACCCACTAAATGTAATTGAAGGTATGCTTATTGCAGGTTATGCAATTGGCGCATCTGATGGTTATTTCTATGTAAGAGCTGAATACCCAGTTGCTGTTTCAAGATTAAGAATCGCAATTGAACAAGCAGAAAAGCTTGGTTTACTTGGTGATAACATTTTAGGTACAGGCTTTAACTTCCATGTACATATCAGACTTGGTGCTGGTGCATTCGTTTGTGGTGAGGAGACTGCTCTACTTAACTCAATTGAAGGTAAGAGAGGTATGCCAAGACCACGTCCACCTTTCCCAGCTGTAAAGGGATTATGGGGTAAGCCAACAATTATTAATAACGTTGAAACTTTAGCAAATATTCCTTACATTTTAAGAGAAGGTGCTGCTAAATTTGCTGCTGTTGGTACTGAAAAATCTAAGGGTACTAAGGTATTCGCATTAGGTGGTAAGGTTAAGAATGTTGGTCTAGTAGAAGTACCTATGGGAACAACATTAAGAGAATTAGTTTATGACATTGGTGGAGGTATCCCTAATGATAAGCAATTCCAAGCAATTCAAACTGGTGGTCCATCAGGAGGATGCTTAACTGTTAATGACCTTGATACTCCAATCGATTATGATAACCTAATCGCTAAGGGCTCAATGATGGGTTCTGGTGGTGCCATTGTTATGGATGAGGATAACTGTATGGTTGACGTTGCTAAATTCTATTTAGGATTTATTTGTGATGAATCATGTGGTAAGTGCTCTCAATGTAGAATTGGTACTAAGAGATTATTAGAAATATTAGATAGAATTACTGATGGTAAGGGTGAAATGGAAGATATTGAAAAGCTTCAAGCTTTATCTAATTCACTTCAAGTTGGTTCACTTTGTGGTTTAGGACAAACTGCAGCTAACCCAGTATTATCTACTTTATCTAAATTCCGTGAAGTATACGAAAGACATATTATTGATAAGAAATGTGATGCAGGAGTTTGTAAGAATCTAATGCAGTTCTCAATTGTTAAAGATAAGTGTATTGGATGTGGACTATGTGCTAGAAACTGTCCTGTTGATGCAATTCATCCAACTGACTATATTGCTCCTGGTAAGAAGAAACCAGCTATGGCAATTGATCAAGCTAAGTGTATCAAGTGTGGTACATGTGTTGCTGGATGTAAATTTGGTGCAATAATTAAAGGATAGGAGTGATAATATGGCAATAGTAAATATTAAAATTGAAGGTCATGATTATCAGGTTGATGATTCATTGACATTATTACAAGCAGCTAGAAAATGTGGATATCAAATTCCTTCTCTATGTTCATGGATGGATGGAAGATGTTCACTTGCTTCATGCCGTGTATGCCTTGTTAAGGTTAAAGGCGAAAGAAGATTAGTTCCAAGCTGTGCTTACCCTATTAGAGAGGGCTTAGAGGTATCTATTACTGACCCAATGGCAGTAGATGCAAGAAGAACTAGTGTTGAATTATTATTATCTAATCACTCAATGAACTGCCAAGCTTGTGAAAAGAATGGTAAGTGTGAGTTATTAGAGGTTTCTAGATTAGTTGGTGCTAGAGAAGGTATGTATGAGGGTGCTAAAACTCCAGCTACATATGATGATTTAGCTCCAGCATTAGTAAGAGATACATCAAAATGTATCCTATGCGGTAGATGTATTGAAACATGTAAAGAAGTTCAAGGTATTGGTATCCTTGGATTTGAAAACAGAGGATTCAAGACTATCGTTGCTCCAAGTGAAAATAGATCATTTGCTCAAGTACCATGTATTCAATGTGGTCAATGTGTAAATGTATGTCCTACAGGTGCATTACAAGAGCATTCTGAAATTGAAAAACTAGATGATGCATTTAGACATGGAAAGATTGTTATCGTTCAAACAGCTCCAGCTGTAAGAACTGCAATCGCTGAGGAATTCGGTGAGAAGATTGGTACATCTGGAACAGGTAAAATGGTAGCTGCATTACACAGATTAGGATTCTATAGAGTATTTGATACTAACTTTGGTGCTGACTTAACAATTATGGAAGAAGCAAACGAGTGGATTCATAGATTATCAACTAAGGCTGTATCACCTATGATTACTTCATGTTCTCCAGGTTGGATTAATTATATTGAATATTATTATCCTGAGCTATTACCACATCTATCAAGCTGTAAGAGCCCACATGAGATGGTAGGAGCTATTATTAAATCATATTATGCAGAAAAACATAACATTGATAGATCAAAGATTTGTGTTGTATCTATCATGCCATGTGTTGCAAAGAAATATGAGAACAAGCGTCCTCAAAACGCTGTTGATGGTATCGCAGACGTTGATGTTGTATTAACAACAAGAGAATTAGCTAAGCTAATTAGACGTGCTGGTATTACTTGGAAGAAGCTTCCAGATGAAGAATTTGATAACGACCTACTTGGTGAATATACAGGTGCTGGTGTTATCTTTGGTGCATCAGGAGGAGTTATGGAGGCAGCTGTAAGAACTGCATACCATATCATTACAGGTGCTGAATTAGAACCAATTGATTTATTACCAGTTAGAGGATTCAAGGGTATTAAAGAAGCTAGCTTAACAATAGCTGGAAAGAAATATAATATTGCAGTAGCTTCAAGCATGAAGAATGCTAAGATTTTATTAGACGAAATTAAAGCTGGTAAATCTAAATATCATTTCATCGAAATCATGGGATGCCCTGGTGGATGTATTAATGGTGGAGGACAACCATTCGTTAAAGAAATATTCTTACCAAATGAAGATGATGATATTATGCAAACTTACATGGCTAAGCGTGCAAAAGTATTATATGATGAGGATTTATCTAAGAAGGTTAGACGTTCTCATTTAAATAAGGATGTTCAAGCATTATATAAGAATTTCTTAGGTGAACCAGGTTCACATAAGGCTCATAAGTATTTACATACTTCATATAATGATAAGCGCGAAAAATATCCAAAGATTAACAATGATTAATTAAACAAATAAAAGGCTGAGGAATCAGCCTTTTTTTGTTATTGAATATATAATATAATTTAATTATAAGGAGGGGTTATTATGAATTTTGGAATAATTGGTTTAGGTAATATCGCTAATAAATTCGCAACAACACTAAATAAATTAAATGAAACATTATATGCAGTAGGCTCAAGAGATATTAATAAGGCTAAAGAATTTGCAGAAAAATATAATTCATCAAAATATTATGGATCATATGAAGAATTATTGAATGATCCTAATATTGATGTTATTTATATCGCAACACCTAATAATATGCATTATAAAAACGCAGTAGATGCCTTATATCATAATAAGCATGTAATATGTGAAAAGCCATTTACTACAAATCCTACTGAAGCAATTGAATTATATAATCTAGCTAAAAAGCTTAATTTGTTCATAATGGAGGCATTATGGATTGAATTCCTTCCAATGTATAAGAAGCTAGGAGAGCTACTAAAAGCTAATTATATCGGCAAAATAGAGTCAATAAGCGTATCTTATGGGTTTGATACTAACCCTACAAGAAAGATTAGAAAATTTGATTCTAAATTAGCAGGAGGAGCATTATTAGATATTGGTATCTATAATTTAGGATTATTAGATATGATTATTGATTCAGAAGTAGATAGCTTTACATCTAATTATAGATTAAATGAATATAATACAGATGAATATAGTAAAATCAATTTAGTATATAAAAATGGCATTAAGGCAACCTCTATAACATCTATTGGTGAAGATATTAAAAGAGAAGTATATATTAATGGAACAAATGGAATAATATATATTCCTGATTTCCAGCATGCTGAAAAATTTATTGTTAAAAAGGATATAGATGAAGAATATGATTTTCCATTTGAAATAAATGGATTTGAATATCAAATTAAAGAATTAATAGAATGTATTAAAGAAAAGAAGAATGAATCAATTACATATCCAGCAAGTAGATCAATAAGGCTAATGAAGCTATTATATGATATAAGAATGAGTTGGAATATGAAATTTTTATTCGAAGAATAAATAAAGGCTGATTTCTCAGCCTTTTTAATTGCATAAAAAAAGAGAATTCCTTTCGAAATTCTCTAATTTTTATTTATTAGATTCCTTGAGCTAACATAGCTTCAGCAACTTTCTTGAAGCCTGCGATATTAGCACCAGTTAATAGGTCAAAGTCATTTGAACCATATTCCTTAGCTTCCTTATATGAAGCGTTGAAGATATTAACCATGATGTCATGTAATCTTTGATCAACTTCTTCAAATGACCAAGATAATCTTAATGAGTTTTGGCTCATTTCAAGACCAGAAGTAGCAACACCACCAGCATTTGAAGCCTTAGCAGGAGTGAAGATGATCTTGTTTTCAATTAAGTACTTAGCTGCTTCTAATTCAGTTGGCATGTTAGCACCTTCGCATACTGCGATACAACCATTAGCAACTAAAGTCTTAGCTTCTTCTAAGTTTAATTCATTTTGAGTAGCACATGGCATTGCGATATCACACTTAACTGACCAAATTCCACGGCAGCCATCATGATATTCAGCACCCTTAACTCTTTCTACATATTCTTTAATTCTACCACGTTCAACTTCCTTGATTTGTTTTACAACATCAAGATTGATACCGTTCTTATCATAAATATATCCGTTTGAATCAGACAT
>JAEEGL010456257.1_pt1 | contig 23654 bp, 21 predicted proteins | sample 9134231 | NCBI WGS metagenome assembly JAEEGL01 (sample SAMN16246548, study PRJNA631951) | gut metagenome | biome: gut microbiome; feature: rumen; material: fiber-attached | host: Bos | place: Iran: Karaj | collected 2018-10 | reverse complement strand
GCGCATGACCGCATCGTTGATGATTGCGCGGAAGGTCAGTTCCTCGAAAAGGCCCACGAAAATCATCATCACGAACACTGAAAGCAGCTGCAGCGGCCATTTCTCTGCGACAGGGTTCGCGGACAGTCCGTTCAGAAAGCCAAGTATTCCAAGCGGAAGGGCCAGGATCCAGAAGCCGATTGCTACTTTGATGACGTAACCGGTGCTGTTTCCGCATTTCTCCAGCGTCTTTTCACCTGAGATCAGATACAGGAAAAACACCATGGTCCCGCTCAGCAGCATACGCAGCACTGCCTGTCCCCAAATGGAAACCGGACGGATCAACAGCAGTGATACCAGAGCCAGAGCGATTGCCAGGATCGCTGTGACGATCGGATGTTTTTTCAGAAATTCAAGAAATCTGCTCATCGTTTGTTTCCTCTGTTCCGAAAGGACTGAAAAGCTTCTCTCAGAACTTCACGCGCAGCTTCATGCCTGCACGCAGCATACCGGGTTCCTTGATGTTGTTCCAGCGGATCAGCTTGTCCACCGAAACACGATGTTTCAGCGCAAACTTTTCGAGGGTCTCCCCCTCTTCCACCCGGAACTCCCGGAAGGTGCCGCCGCTGATCTCTTCCATCTCTTCATCTTTCAGCATCTTTTTGATTTCCATTTTCTTTTCCTCCTTTTATGTTAGATCCGTTCGTTTTTCTCAGAAAGAAGCGACGCCCGAAGCCGTGATTGTATTCACGGGAACGCCGCCGATCACTCCGTTGAAGGTCCAGGAAGCCGTGATGTTCGCAGGACCGACCGCGTTCGGGATCTTGAAACCTGCCAGAACATTGGAGACAAGCGTGCCCCCGTCATAGTTTACAGCAGCCGGTGTTGCCAGATAGGTCATGCCGTTGACCGTGAGCTGCAGCGTGTTGTAAAGTGCGCCGGAATGCAGCGCATAGGAAAGGGCCGACACCGTGACATACAGCGTCTTCTGCCCGAGGCCTTCCTGCACCACAGACCACGAAACCATCATGTTCAGGCTGGTGCCCGTCTGTGAAACGAAGCTGCCCGAAGCTATTGCGGCAGCGCCTGCTCCTCCGGCGACTCCGGTGAGTTTTTCTTCAGAAAGGATTTCAATGTTCTTGCTGTTATTCATGGATTGTTTCCTCCGTTTTTTATTCTGTGTCTGTATCATACACCCGGATCCGTCACAGAAACGTCACACAGGTTCATTTTTCTCTTATATTTTTTTCGAACTCCTCCGTATTCAGACTGTCACTCACGATTTTCACCGCGGTCACGTTCGTGAAACCCATTGCCAGGATAAAGGCCAGTTCCATGTCGAATACGCAGGGTTCCGTGATCTCCGTCTCGGTCACAAAGTCACAGGAAGTATAGCACGGCACATCCCCGTCCAGCTGAAACACCGGTTCTTCATAAGCGTAATGCGGATGATAGAGCTCCACTCTGCCCACTCTCACCTCCGTGCCGACAGGGATACAGCTGCTGCCCGCATAGCCGATGTTCCGGATCGGAGTGTCCCGCGGAATATCCCGCAGCGCGCGCAGGATGTTCACCGCCCCGACTCCAGTTACAAGGACCTCGTCTTCTGCGGCAAACTTTTTTCTTTCCTCCTCCATTGCGGTCACGATCATGCTGTCACCTCTTTTCTCTGACATGGCGTTCCTCGAGCAGACACGCAGCCATGCGCAGGACCCGGGTGGCGCTGATTTCGAGCTGACGGCGTGAGAGTGTTTCCTCTTTCCGCCCCTTTACAATGTTCTCATAATCCGCCTGGCTTCCGGGCATGAACAGGTCGCCCCCTGCCGCGATCACCCGGTGCGCCTGCGGTCCCGGATACTTTGCTTCAGGACCGGAGCCGCCGACGACCCAGTCTGTCATCACGATCCCGTTGAAACCAAACTCGCTCCGCAGGACATCCTGCGTCAGATCGCGGCGCTCGGAGGTATGCACCCCGTTGATCAGGTTATACGAAGTCATCAGCGCACGAGGCTGCGACTCACGTACACAGATCTCAAAGCCGCGCAGATATATTTCGCGCAGTGCGCGTTCCGAAACATTGCTGCTGTTTCCGTAGCGGTTCGTCTCCTGATTGTTGGCCGCAAAGTGCTTGATGGTCACACCGCATCCCGGGTGTTCCTGCACTCCGTTCGTAACAGCTGCGGCAAAGAGTCCGCTGAGCAGCGGGTCTTCAGAGAAATACTCGAAATTACGGCCGCAGAGCAGCGAGCGATGGATGTTCAGCGCCGGAGCCAGCCACAGATGCACTCCGAAGCGCTCCATCTCATCCCCCACGATATCTCCGCATTCCCTGGCGAAATCAAGGTTCCAGCTTTGGGCAAGGGCCGTGCCCACCGGGAGGGCGGTTGCATAATGCGTTTTCACTTCCGCTCTGCGCGGGATCGGCCGCTTCCCCGCCAGCAGCTCCACGAGCAGTTTCTTTGCAGGCGGCAGCAGGGTGGTGAAGGTCTCCGGGATCGCAGCACCGGCGGAATGTGCACCTTTCTTATCTTCATAATAGGTTGGACTTACGCGGACACCCGCCGGCCCGTCAGCCATCACGACCGGTTCAATTCCACAATGGAGCAGCATGGAGGTCGTCTCGCCGGCGGCTCCGGCCACATGGCTGCTGGCATTGCCGATCACGCTGAACATGCCCCCGTTTTTCACGAAGCGTCCGACAGTCAGGTAAGCCAGTTCCTCGTCCTTCAGCGGTTTCACCGCATCATCGATCTCCTCTGCCGTATCGTAGGCAGGCTTTTCCTCCACGATCGATGCCGGATCCAGCATGAACTGCGGAATGTCCCCGGAAAGCGTCGGGGCATGGGCAGTCTCCGGTTTCCAGTCTTCAAAACCCGGGTTGCCGAACGCGTTGCGGACCTGCCTCACCGGCACTTCGCGGCCCAGCCGGATGCAGGCTGCCGCGCAGGTATCCGCACTGGAATTGCCGGCATACAGCACATAGTCCCCCGCTTCCAGCACATACGCAGCGGCTCCCTCGTCATAACTGGCCTGCCCGCGCATATCGAAGGAGAGCTTCAGGGTCTGGGACTCACCCGGCAGGAGTTCCTTCGTTTTGGCAAAGGCCGCCAGTGAACGGGCAGGCTTGTCCAGCCTTCCCTGCGGTGCTCCGAGATACAGCTGCACCACTTCTTTTCCGGGACGGTCTCCTTTGTTGGTAACGGTCACTGATGCCGTGACGATACTTCCGGTCAGTGTCACATTCTCATTTTTCAGATCAAATTCCGTATAGGAGAGGCCAAAGCCGAAAGGATATAGCGGACGTGCCCCGATCGAGCAGAAGTACCTGTATCCGACGTATACTCCCTCTCTGTAGCGCGTATCCTCCGGCTCGGCGAATTCACCGATCGAGGGGATCTCTTCGGTACTGCACCAGGTAGCTGCAAGCTTTCCGGAGGGATTCTCCAGACCCAGAAGGATATCCGCCAGGGCGGAGCCGGTTTCAACTCCGAGCTGTGAAAGCACCAGGATATTCCCGATCTCCTGCACCTCGCTCAGGTCCACGGGACCGCCCGTGTTCAGGACCAGCATGAATCTCTTATACCGGCGGTTCAGAAACAGGATGTCGCGCTTCTCTCCTGCCGTCAGGCGGAAGTCTCCCTGCTCCGGGGTGCGGTCGTTCCCTTCGCCGGAGATGCGGGAGAGCACATAGATCGCCGTCTCTCCTGCCGCTTTCATGGGCAGGCTGTATTCCGGCTCGGGAATCACCTTTCCCATACTGTAGAAGATATAATTCACCTTCGCGGCCTTCGCTTCTGCCTGAAGGCGCCTGATAAAGGCCTTTTTCGCCTCAGCCCGGATAATGTCATATCCGTCGAGCCATTCCGAGCTGGTCACCGTGAAGCCTGCCTTTTTCAGCCCCTCCTCCACCGTGACGAACTGCCGCGAGTTGACCTCGCCGGATCCTGTTCCCCCTTTGACCGTACAGCGCACCCCGCTGCCGTATGCGGCGATCTCGCAGGGCTCTTCAAGCGGAAAGCTTCCGTCTGATTTCAGCAGCACCGCGCACTCCGCCAGATGCGGACGCAGCCGTGCAAGGTGTTCTTTTTCGTAATCAGGTGTCATTTGCCGCTCCTTTCCGTTTTCTGTTTTTCCCATTCCTTTTTCAGGATCGCATACTGCATGGTGTTCTCGTATACCGGGTTCCCGTCCGCATCTTTTATGAAGCAGACGAACTCCGTAAACAGTCCTTCGCGCCGCATGCCGAGCTTTTCGCACAGATGCTGCGAGGAGAGATTGTAATCCTCCGTGTAGGCATAGAGCCGCCGTGCTCCTTTCTCCGTGAAGAGATAATCAAAGAAGGCACGGGCTGCCTCCAGTGCGTATCCCTTTCCCTGATCCGCCCGGTTCAGCATCCAGCAGGGGCTGAAGGTATCCATACTCTCATCGGTCGGAGACGTTCTTTCCGGATAAGCGAACACCTCCCCGATGACTCGTCCGGATTCCTTCAGGGCGATCGCGAAATAGCAGCCTCCATGATCTTCCGCGAGACGGCGTCTAATCTCAGCCTTTGCCGCCTCTTCGGACTCCAGGCGCATCCCGGCAAAGCAGTCTACCTCCGGCGCCTTCAGATATTCGTAGACATCCGCTGCATCTTTTTCAGTGAACGGACGAAGGATCAGCCTTTCGGTCTCGATCATACCGCACTTCTCCTGTTTCCTGTACTCATTATGATATTAATAATGCACCATTCAGGCACAAAACACAAGTCTTAGTCTCCTGCTCCATACTCTTCAAACACTATTGTATTGAAAGTATCCGGAACAGATATCCAGAATCCCGCTCCTGCTGAAACATTCGCTCCGGAGTGTTCGTATTTGTGTGATTGTACTGTGATGGATCCCGCTGTATAATGAGCCCATAAAAAGGAAAAGAAAGAAGGACTGCCCGATGAAAAAGAATCTGATGATGCGTGCATGCTCTCTGCTGCTGGTGCTTGTGCTGACGTTATGCGCTGTTCCCGCAGCGTTCGCAGCGGGAAACGGAGATATGGAACAGTTTGACGGACGTGTGAAAGCGCCGAAAGAAAGCTCCTGGCTGCAGGAAACGGAAGAACTGGAAGTCTGGTCCAGATACGGCCGGATGATCTATGTGTATGACCGTCCTGCCGAAGCGCTGGATTTCAAGGTCGGTGAAGTGAAAGAAGGCATGAAGGTCACCGTCTATGCAAAGCAGGACGGATGGGCTCTGGTCATGGCTGAGGATGGTACGGCAGGAGGCTGGACGAAGCTGGACGGACTCGATTCCAGAGTGCATGGCGAGCATCCCAGTTTCCTCGATATCCCTCCTGTTGTGGTGGAAGGGACCTATATCCCTGTCCGCAAGGACTATCTGGACGAGTACAAAACGCTCTATGTGAAGTCCACCTACGGCACCCGGATCTACCTGGTGGATGATCCCCGCCGGCCGCTGGACGAGCAGAAGGTCATTGGCTATGCCTATGAGGCGGAAGCCTGCACGGTCCTGGCCGCAAAGTGCGAGAAGCTCTTCGTTGTCACAGAGAAGGGCCGCGTCGGCTGGGTCACTGAAAAACTCATGGTGGAAAACTACGGTTGAAACTCTCGCTTTTTCTAATGAGAAAAGGCCCTTGCAGTTTACTTCTGCATGGGTCTTTTCTCTTCTTCCTGATATAGAGCCGGCACCTGAACGATAACGGTCTCTGTCTCTCAGCGTGCGTTCTTCATTTTCTCTTCGCGCGCCAGGCAGATCTCCTCCCAGGTGGGCATTGCGTCAAATGCCTCCTGCATCGTCTTCATCAGTTCCGGCACAGGGATCCCCTGCGGACAGATCTTTTCACACTGTCCGCATCCGATGCAGTCCTCCGGTCTGCTTTTCTTCCTGATGGTGTCGATGGCGATGCTCATCGTGGGACCTTTGGCCAGCTGCAGATCATTATACACACGGATCAGGCCGGGGATATCCAGCTGCGCAGGGCACCCTTCGCAGCAGTAGCGGCAAGCGGTGCAGGGTACGGAACTCTTCATTTTCTCCGCAATGGAGTAGAGGATCTCCGCCTCTCCCTCCGCCAGCGGACGGCGTACGGCAAAAGTACGCAGGTTATCTTCCACCTGGTCCGGCAGAGACATGCCGCTCAGGATCATTTTCACGTTCGCCAGCCCCTGAAGCCAGCGGAATCCCCATGAGGCGCAGCTCTCTTCCGGATGAAGTTCTTTCAGCTTCGCCGCATCTTCTTCAGGCAGGTTCGCCAGTCTGCCTCCGCGCACCGGCTCCATCACCCACACGCCTAAACCTTTTTCGGTGATCAGTTCGTACTTTGCCTTCGCATCCTGCAGGGACCAGTCCAGATAATTCAGCTGGATCTGGCAGAACTCCATTTCACCTTTTCCCGCCTCGATAAAGCGCTCCAGGCACTGCAGATCCCCATGGCATGAAAAGCCCAGATGGCGGATTCGGCCTCGCTTCTTTTCCTCGATCATTGCATCGACCATGCCCCATTTCGGATCCAGATAGGTTTCGATCGAGAGGTTGTTCACATTATGAAAAAGGTAATAGTCGAAATACTCCACGCGGCACTTGCGCAGCTGTTCTTCAAAGGTGGCATGCGGGTCATACGAGGAACTGATCTGGTGTCCCGGATATTTGGTCGCAAGGAAGAAACTCTCCCGCGGATATTCACTCAGCAGTTCCCCTGTGACGGTTTCGGAGAGGGAATCGTGGTAGACCCAGGCACTGTCGAAGTAGTTCACTCCACCTTCGATTGCCGTGCGGAACATGCCGCGCAGCAGTTCCTTATCGATATCCGCCGCCGATCCGCCCGGCAGGAGCGGAAGACGCATCGTGCCGAAGCCAAGCGCTGAGAGACGGTCTCCATTGAATTCGTTATAATACAATTTTCTGTCCTCCGTTCTGTTTCCGAAATAATTATAATTACTATAACATAATATATAATATAATTTGCTCGATGTGCAAGGCAGATTAAATTATGTAAACTGAATATATGCCGCTTTTCACCTGTTTATATATATGATATAATATGAAAAATATAATAAGATAAAAGGATTGAGGAGACTCAGATATGAGCAAAGCTTATGATTTCATCAAAGAATGCGGATACTTCTATGTTCTGACAATCAACGGTGATTTTCCGGCTGGAAGACCTTTCGGAACCATCTACGAATACGGCGAAAAGCTCTTTATCTGCACCGGCGACAGCAACTCTGTCCATACCCAGCTCCGCACCAACGGCAACATCCAGATCCTGGCTAAAAAAGAAGGGACCCGTGAATGGCTGCGCATCACCGGAAGAGCTGCGGAATGTACGGATGCAGCCATGAAAAGAAAAGTCTTCGAAGAGTGCCCCGGAGTCAGGACCCATGTTTCCGATCCGGAAGATCCTCATTATCTGGTCTTCGCAGTGGAGGTCCTGGATATACAGTTCCATTGAACCCGCTATCTGATATATTATGACAACCAATTTATGGTAACTAGCCCTGCCCCCACGTGAGCGAAACAACCGGGTTTCTCTTCCCGAGCGAATCCGGAAACCCGCCGGTTATCTGAAAGGACACTGAATGAATATCCACACCGGAAAAAACAAGCTGTGGATCCTTCCCCTTCTCGCCGCCCTGGTGCTGCTCTGCGCCTGCGGCAGGCTTCCGTCCGCATCTGCCGTAGCGGCTTCTGCGGAGGATCCTCATGTGGAAGTCCTCCCGAAACACGGACCTGCCTACGGCATTTCCTTTGATCTTCCTGCCGGCTGGTCCTATAAGATCACGCAGACAGAGGATGATCCGACCACCACTCTTTCGGTTATCCTGCGTCCCGAAGCAGTCGAAAACGGCGATATCACCGTGGCCTATCAGAAAAGCTTTGCCGTCTGCCGCAACTGTGTGGATCTGAAGGACATCTCCTTCAACGGGCTGGACGCCGTGCAGGCTATGTTCATAGGCAACTCCCTATGGGATTTCATCACGCTCAAAAATCACCGCGGCTGTGTGATCATCAACTCCGCAGGAGCCTGGTATAATACCTATGCAGAGGATATTGAATCGCTGCTTTCCTCGGTGGAGTTCATACACGTTGAATAAGAACAAATATGTTAATTGTTTTATGTTAACTCCAATTGTCATGTTAAAAGGAGAAAGGCTATGAAATTCGAACCCATCCATATCAATTTTGATGTGAAGGATCTGGAACGATCCGTTGCCTTCTACAAGGAGGCCCTCGGCTTTGAAATCAAGCGCGTCCGAGGGATCCGTACTTACGTAGGTCCGGAGGATTCCTCTTTTGAACTGGAGCTCTGCTGCCCGGAGAATCCGCCTGAAGGTCCTGTCGGGCTCGGGGTGCATTACGCTTTCCGCGTGGATGATTTCGAAGGTGCCCTGAAGAAACATGAGGAAATGGGATGCATTTGCCGCGCTTTTCAGGGAGCGGGGCCTTATTTCATCGCGGACCCGGACGGATACGTCATTGAAATCCTCCCCGCCGCCCGCTGACCAGCAAAAAAAAAGACAGACCGGGTCATCTCCCGGTCTGTCTTTTTTCTGCCTTTATTCAGCTTCAGCCAGAAGCTGTCCGCTGGTAATCGGAGGGGCTCATGCCCACGATCTTCTTGAAGGTGGAACTGAAATGTGCGATATCCCGGAAGCCGGTCTTTTCCGCGGCTTCACTCACTCTGCTTCTGCAGTCCTTCAGCATCTCCATCGCAGCACGGATACGGGTCTGGATCAGGTAGCTGCCGGGCGTCTGACCGGTTTCATCCTTGAAGAGGTGGCTCAGTCTGCTTTCGCTGAGTCCGAGATGTTCCGCCACAGATGCCAGGCCGATATCCTCAGCGTAGTGCTCATCGATATAGCGCATTGCTTCAGAAACATAGCGACTGTATCGCACATCCTGCTCCGGCAGCGCCTGCGGTGCCGGAAGCGGAGCAGCTTCCAGTGCCCGTTTTACAGCCGCCTCCAGTTCCCCGTCACGGAACGGCTTGAGAAGATAATCCGCTGCTCCCAGTTTCACGGCATGCTGAGCATAGCTGAAATCCGAGTAGGCGGTGAGAAATATCACCCGTGAACCGATTCCCTCCTCACGCAGCATGCGGACCATCTCGATCCCGTCCATCACGGGCATTTTGATATCCGCTACGACGAGGTCCGGTTTTTTCTCCCGTATGACCGCCAGTCCGGCGAGGCCGTTCGCCGCCTCCCCAACTACCTGACAGTCCACACTCTCCCAGTCAACAGCATGAACGATGCCCTGACGGACGAGTTCTTCATCTTCGACCACTACGATCCTTTTCATTCGGTCCTCCCGTCGCTGTTTTTCTTCAAGCCGTCGAGCGGCAGTTCTGCGCGGATACATGTTCCGGGATCCGCATCCAGGATCTGCAGCCCATGTTCTTCTCCGTAATTCAGGCGCAGGATCGCGTCCACATTATGCAGGCCGAGATGACCCCGGTTCTTTCTGCCCGCATCGGCACGCCCCTCGAGAAGTTCTGTCTTCTGCACATCAGGGATCCCGCATCCCGTATCCCGGACTTCCAGGATAAGCAGGCTGTTTTCCAGGCGGGACGAAACTGTGATCTCCCCGCTGCTTCCGTCTTCGAATCCGTGGATGATGGCATTTTCCACAAGCGGCTGCAGCATCAGCTTGGGAATGAGCAGATCCCGGGTCTCTTCCTGGATCTGCGTGTTATATTCAAACTTATCGGGAAAACGGATCTTCTGGATCTCCACATACCGTTCCAGCAGTGTGAGTTCTTCCTGCAGGGATACGAAATCGTCTGCAGAGATGCTGCTGCGAAGGATATCCGCCAGGTTGGCGGATATGGTGGATATCTCGGGCACGTGATGGATCTTTGCGAGCCACTTCATCGTGTCGAGCGTGTTATAGAGAAAATGAGGATTCAGCTGGGCCTGCATCATGCGCATCCTTGTCTCGCCGAGCTCCCGCTGCTGGCGGATGGAGTTGCGTATATTGCTCCGCAGCTCTCCCGTCATGTGACTGAAGCGCGCTGAGAGAAGGCTGAGCTCATCGGTGCCGGCTTCTTTCAGCTGTACGTCCAGGTTCCCCTGCTCTACCTGCGCCATAGCCTCGTTCAGGGAACGGACCGGCCGGGAAACCCTCTTGCTCAGCTGCACGGAAAACAGGAAGCAGAGGAACAGGCAGAGCAGCATGGAAAAGAGCGCAACAGCATACAGCATGCGTACAGCGGTACTGTTGAGCGGGCGCTCCATGCAGAGCACCAGAATGAAGCCGGTGCTTTCATCTTCGGTAAGAAAGAGCCGGTAATCGTCCGCCAGGGTATCCGGGGCACCGGGATGGAGCACAGCCTCACGCAGCCGCGAGGCTGTGGTTTTCTCCCGAAGGAAAGGCGAAGCATGCACATCGTTCCACAGAGGATCAAGCAGCATATATTCGCTCTCTCCGCTGATATCCTCCAGCAGTCCGGTCAGGCAGGCATCCGATATTTCGATCACGGCGTAGCCTGTGACTCTTCCTCCCGACCGTACGGGAGAGGCCATTTCCATGCAGTTTCGCTGCTGTGCGTCATAGGGCGAGGTACGGCGGCTGACCACTCCGTCCCGGTCGCGGGCAGAACAGAGAAGGCCCCAGTTCACAGGAAGCGTTTCACCCGGTTTTCCCTCGCCCGTAGTGTAGAGCAGGGTCCCGTCCGCGTCATAGATCGTAAACTGCGGAGAGGACGGAATATCGTTCAGCGACTGATACAGCACATGGTAAAGCTCCGTGCTGGCCGGCGCATGGTTTTCAAGAGCTGTGATGATCAGCGGGTCGGTGCTTACCCGGTTCAGTGCGGCTTCCGAGCGGCCGGTGAAGGCAGAAAAGGCTCTTGCCATGGAAGCGATCCGCATGCTGCCGCTCCTTTCGGTGTTCGCATCCGCCGAAACGCGGAACACGCTCAGGATCAGGACCACACATATGAGCAGCGGCACTGCGCCTGCCAGGAGAAATGTCTGGAACAGGGAGCGCTGATAAGAACTTTTGAACATATCAGCCGTCCTTTCCGAACGCTCTCCAGCGAGTCAGGAATTCCTCCTTGATTGCGGAAGCCTCTTCGATATCGTATTCGATCAGCGGGATCCGGTCGGCAGCGAGAAGTCCCTCCCTGTCCGCCACATCGACACGGACGGAGCGGCGGGAGAAACTGTTCACCACCTGCTCCTGCACATCCGTGCCCTGGACAAATTCCAGAAATGCCACGGCGTTTGCGCGGTCCGGTGCGCCGGCAATGAGTGCCGTCCCGTCCGGAAGGATGCTGGTGCCCTCCTCCGGATAAACGATCCCGATCCGCGAACCCTGCGCAATGCTTTTCAGTGCAGTCTGTTCCAGGGTGATCCCTACAGACAGCGCACCGGAATCCACCAGCTGGGCAACATCGCCGGAGTCATCGAGAATCACGGAATCCAGATTGCGGTAAAAGCGCTCCAGCTGCTCCCAACGGTCTCCTCCGAGGGCGGTGAGCATGGTGATGGCTGCGGAATAACTCGATCCGGAAACTGCAGGATCCGCGAAGGCGATGCGTCCCTTCCATTTTTCATCCAGCAGATCCTTCCATCCTCTGATCTCGTCCTTCCGGACGAGACGGGTATTATAAATGATCACGAAAGGCAGCGAGGAAAACGGGGTGCAGAAGTCCCCCTTCTGCCGCACGCCGGGAATGAAGTTCTCGGCTCCGGAGACGGTATAGGGTTCAAAGCAGTCCACGTAGGAGAGCAGACTCTCCACACCTCCGCCGAACATGATGTCCGCCGCAGGCGCGGCCTTCTCCTTCCGGATGCGCTCCAGCAGTTCCCCGGTCCCTCCGGTCACCAGTTCCACCCATATGCCTGTCCGTTCCTCGAATTCCTCGATGACGGGACCATAGACCTCTTCCTTGTGGGAGGTATAGATCACGAGCCGTCTGGACTCATCCGGGGAATAACCGAGAAGCTGCGGATCCGTACGGAACCCGCAGCCGCAAAGCATCATGCACAGGGCCAGAATGCCCGCCAGCAGTGTCTTTCTCAAAAGGATGTCCTCCTACCGGTTCCCCGCAGAGTGCCGGTTGCTTGTAATACAAGATAACCGGAAGCCTTGCTGGGCTCCCGGTTATACTAACACATCAGGACTCGAGCGTCAAACTGCCCTGGGCGATCAGACGTCCGTTCTTTCTGCTGAAGAGAACGATATCATCTCCGCGGAAGCCGAAGCGGACCTTCTGGCCGATCTCATAGAGCACACCGCCGAACACCACGCCGGTAAGAAGGAAGCGGCCGATCTGGATCTTCACGGTCGTCTCCATGCCGGTAGGCATCGCGGAGTAGATTTCCCCCTCGATGGGACCGTTCGGAGAGAGGTCAAGGAATTCAGGCCGTACGCCGAGAACAAAGTCTTCGTTTCCTGCCTCGATCTCATCACCGTAATCTTCACCTTCATCCACAGTCGCCACATGATAGCGGAAGAGCGTGTCCTTGTTGCCCTTCTCCACATAGCCTTTCTGTTTGGCCTTTTCCGCCTCCGCGTCCCTGCGTTCGGCATCGAGCGTATCCTGAGAGGCGAACCAGTCGCCGATATTCACCGGGGAGGCCGGAACAAAGCGCGCCTTCAGTCCGTCAAGGATGGTGAGGGCCAGACTGCCGTCCGCCTTCTGCGCGCCTTTGGCATCGATGAAATTGATGGCCGGATTGCCCACAAAGTCCGCGACGAAGGTGTTGTTCGGCTTTCCGTAGACCGTAAGCGGCGCGTCATACTGCTGGAGCAGGCCGTTTTCGATCAGGCAGATCTTGGTGGCGAGCGTCATTGCTTCCATCTGGTCGTGCGTGACGTAGACAAAGGTGGAACCTGTCTCCAGATGCAGACGCTGCAGTTCGGAGCGCATTTCCAGACGCAGCTTCGCATCGAGGTTGGAAAGAGGCTCGTCCATGAACAGCACGCTGGGTTCCGGAGCGAGCGTACGCGCGATAGCCACACGCTGCTGCTGGCCGCCGGAGAGTTCTGCCGGATAGCGGTCCATGAACATGCCGATCTTGACGATCCGCGAAACGCGGCGGACGCTCAGGTCGATCTCCTCCTTGCTGAGGCGCCGGACCTCCGTTACAGGAACACCGTTTTTCAGATAGGCATAATCCTCGCTGAAGGTGCAGCCCGCAGCTGTACATTTCTCCACGGCGGCCGCGAGTTTCTTCTCGAGTTCCGCGCTCTTTGCGGCGGCGACGGCCGCGGGATCGGAAGCCTCGTGCAGCTTATAGCCCATGAGTTCCTTTGCGGTGTATACGGAGATCTCATAATGATCGATCAGCTTGATCTGGGCCTTGTTCAGGTCCAGCCTGCCTTTTTTGTCCACGCATTCGCGGATGGTGCCGACGACTTCCTCGGGCTTTTTCAGCGCACGGAGGAGGGCGGCGGTGCGGCGGGCCTCCATGTCATATTTCGGCAGTTCCTCCTTGATATTGCTCAGGCCGAAGGAAATGTTCTGGTAGACCGTCATGTTCGGCCAGAGAGCATAGTTCTGGAAGAGGAAGCCCACTTTCCGTTTGTTGGGCGGGATATTGATCCCCGCGGCTGAGTCAAAGACCACGGTATCGCCGATGGTGATACGGCCGGAGGTCGGGGTCTCCAGTCCCGCGATCATGCGCAGGGTGGTAGTCTTGCCGCAGCCCGAAGGACCGAGCAGAGTAACGAACGCATTGTCTTCGATGACCAGGTTCAGGTCATCGACCGCATAGAATTTATCCCATCTTTTGGTAACATGGGTAAGTGTGATCTTCGGCATGGATTAACCTCCTATTCCCTCGTCCAGGCTGGCGCCGGTCAGTTTGTTTACCAGGGTGTTGAAAATGAGGATCGTAACGATGAGCAGCAGATTGATACCGCTCGAGAACGCGTACAGGCCCATTTCGTCGAAATAGTCCAGCGTGGTCGAAAGGATGAATCCCTGCACGCACAGCAGCATGAACAGGCTCAGCTCTCTGAGGCAGGTCATGAAGGGCAGCAGATAGCCGCTGATGATCGAGGATTTCTGGATGGGGATGATGATCCTCAGCATGCGCTTGATCCACGGGATATCCTGGATGATGGCGGCCTCTTCTATTTCGCCGGAAAGCTGGAGCATGGAGTTGAGCGAGGACCGGCTGGCGAAGGGGATGTACTTGACGGTGCCGACAATGATCAGGATCCAGTAGGTGTTGAACAGGTTGAGTTTTTCACTGGAGAGAAGGACGAAGAACGCGGCGCCAACGGCGATCGAAGGCATCAGATACGGCAGGAAGGCCACCGAGTTCACGTAGTTCGCCCATTTGCTTCGTCTCTGCTTCGCCACGGCATAACCCACCAGCGTTCCGATTGTGCCCGCTACAAGCGCGCAGGCCACGGATACGAGGATGGTGCCGCCAAAGGCATGCCAGATCGTTTCGTTATAGAGGATGCCTTTCTGGCCGTACATGCCGTTTTCGGTGATGTTCTCGTTGGTCGCCCACCACTTGGTGGTCAGGTTGCTTGCATCTCCGGTATAGAGGAAGCTGTAGTCTCCGGGGTTCGGAAGGAATGTCTCGAACGCGAACGATACGATCGGGAAGATGCTGGTGAAGAAGGTCAGGATAACGAGAATCAGTGCGATGATGAAGCGGCCCGTCTTTCCCAGGTTGATCTTGGAGATCTGGCCGGACTTGCCGGTTACGGTCGTGTAGCTCTTGCGGCTCGTCAGGCTGATCTGGTTGAGCAGCATAACGGCTACACCGAAGAGCATCATGATCACCGCGATGATCGAAGCCTCGCCCGTACGGTTCGAGTTCATGGATATATACTGGGTGGAAAGTGTGCTCAGGCCCATGTAGTGCGGCACAGGATAGGAGCCCATGGCGGAGCCGAACACAAGAAGGATGGTGGAGAGGATGGCCGGCTTGACCATCGGAAGGGTCACGCGGGTCATGATCTTCCACTTGGGTGTATCCAGGATGGTGGCTGCTTCTTCCAGGTTGGCGTCCATATTGCGGAAGATGCCGCCGATGAGGATATAAGCGAAAGGTGCATAGTGCAGTCCCAGGACCATGATGCTGGGGAAGAGGCCCTGACACCACCATTTGGGCATGCAGATGTGGAAAAGCGAGGCGAGCAGACCGTCTTTCACACCCGTCACGGAAACGGACCAGAACAGGTTCTGCCAGACGACCGCCAGGGTCCACTGGGGCATGATATACGGGAAAATGAAGATCGAGCTGATATATTTCTTCCAGGCCAGATTCGTCCGGGTGACGAGGAACGCCACCAGTCCGCCGAACAGGATCGATACGACGCAGGTGCCCACGGAGAGATAGAGAGTATTGAGCAGCGGGTTCAGCAGGAACTTCTTCATCACGATTTTGTTCGTGAACAGATCTTTGAAGTTCGCGAAGGAATAACCGCTGGTCTGTCCGGTAAGCTGGGCGTCCACCGTGCCGGGATGGATGGCGACGGTGTCCTGCAGGATAGCCACGATCGGGGCTACGGTGGTGATCGTGAGAACGATACCCAGAAGCAGCAGGATCACATTGTAGGGCTTGGAAAAGAAGGTCTTCAGCTTGTTGGTGAAAACAGCCGAGCCGTTAGGCCTTAATGTTTCCTGATACATGTGTATCTCCTTTCCGGGAGTTATTTGAGAAAGCGCCCTTGGAGGGCTGCTCCAGGGGCGCTTTTTTCAGTTTTTCCTGACAGGGTCCTGCATACAGGATCAGGCGTTCTTATCCAGGATCTCGATCCAGCTGCCGACCGTGAAGGCCACGGAAGCGCAGTAGGAAGGATCTTCAAGGACGAGTTTGCCGTCCGTGGTCCACCAGTCATAGCCGCGGTCATTCTTCGCGGGGAACTGGTCGCCGCCGCCGACAGAGTGATGGTAGGTATCTTCAACGCCCTTCGCAACGACGGGGTTGGAGGAATAGCCGCCCATGTCCTTGCCCCACGCGGAGAAGCCGTCCACGGTGCAGGTGATGTAGGAGATGAACGCGCAGGCGGTCCAGGGCAGCGGGGAGTTCTCGGTGACGAACATATAGTGGCAGTAGCCGTAGCCGCCGATGCCTTCATATCCTTCGTCATACGCAGCAACATTGATGTTGTTCACGGAAACTTCCGCAGACTCTTCCACGGAACGGAGCTTGGAGTAGACAAGCAGTCCGAACTGGTCGGTAGAGGATTTCTGCACCAGGGCGTTGCAGATCGGGCCGTCATCAGTCATGGCATTGTAGGAGCCGACCCACAGCTTGATCCAGGCCAGCGCGTAGGCGCCGTTGGCATCCAGGCCGAGGTCCTTGGCATCCTGGGAAACCTCATCGATGGTGGGCTTGAAGTAGGCTTTCTGCGCATCGGGAAGCTTGTCGAAGGACTCCTTGAGCCATGCGGAATACTTAGGAGCAGTCAGCATGTAGAGGAAGTTCTTGCCGACGATTTCGGAATCGATATCCATGAACTGGCCGTGCTGGCCTTCACCGACAAAGTCCCAGACATTGGTCGGCTTGAAGGAGCCGGTGTTGTTGTACATGAACACCTTGTTCAGGGTCTGCAGGGGCAGGTATCCGTCATAGGTCGCGGCGTCCACGCCGTTGGCCTCTGCCCACTCCTTCGGGATGAAGGTGTCGAGCACGCCGGTCTGCACCATCTTGCTCTCGATCTGGTTGCCGTCCTGGATCAGGGTGAGGGCAAAGGTTCCCTCGCTCTTCTTGGAGTCGGAAGTCAGCTGATCGAAGATCTTGTTGTTTTTCGGCTGCTGCCATTCATACTGGAGATCATAGTTCGGATCGATGGTCTTCAGATATTCGATGAACAGCGGCAGAGCGGTCTTGCCGCGGCTGGAGTTGCCCACGCCGTAAAGAGTCTTTCCGTTGGACTCTTCGATGGCTTTTTTGGCGAGCTCTTCCATGGTCATGCCCTCGGCCTCTTTGATGATGGCCTGGACACGGCTCAGCTGCACGGGTGCAGCCTCCTGCTCAGCGGGTTTCTCCGCGGCCGGTGCCGGAGCGGAAGTGTCATTCTGGGTCTGGGGCTGGGCGGCGGGCGCCGGAGCAGCGGACTGTCCGCAGCCGGCGAAAAGCGCCACGCACATCACAGCGGCCATGAGCAGTGCAATGATACGGTTTTTCAAGATTGTTTCCTCCTCTGTTGTGATCTTTTTTCCGGATGGTCTGTTTCCAGACCGGTTCCATTGCACTCATTGTATCCGCCCGGAGGGAAAAAAAACATGGGACAATCCTGCCTTTATTTTCAAAATCATGCTGACTTTTCTGCGCGGAATATCCAAATCCGAAAAGCATGTACTCTGTGTTTTTGTACGTACAGCACAAGAAGGCACTGCGAATGATTCCATTCTGTAATATGGAAACTATATTATGTCTACTGTTTTGGAGCAGAACCGCTGAAGGGCATAGTGTTTCCGTTTCCAGAAGCGGCTTCTTGACGAGACGCAGCTGTTCGGATAGTATACAGTCAGCAAGTACGCGGAAGACACCGAACAGAGAGAAAAGAACAGGGAGGAAGAACAATGACATTCATGGAAATGGAGCTGGCCCGCGAGAGCACCCGTGCCTATGATCCGGACCATCCTGTATCCCGCGAGGATCTCGTCCGGATCGTGGAGGCGGGACGTCTCACACCCAGCGGCTGCAACGCGCAGCCGTGGAAATTCATCGTAGTCGACGAGGCAGAGGCCAGAGCGAAGCTCTGCGACGCACTCGTGGTGGAGAACGGGATGTGCGGCGCTCCCTTCCGGGACCAGGTGCCCGCCTTCATCATCCTTGTGGAGCTGCCCGCAAAGATCGCCTCAGCCGTGCTGCAGCATTACGGCGATTCGCAGCGCTTCGCCCCGGGAGATATCGGAATGGCGGCCCTGAACATGAGCTACGAGGCCCTGGAACTGGGTCTGTCCACCTGCTTTCTCGGCATGAACGACCAGAAGAAGATGGAGGAATACTTCGGCATCCCCGAAGGGTACCAGGCACGTCTCGTTATGGCGGTGGGCTACCCTGCAAAAGTGGAACCGCCCCGGAAGAAGATCCGGAAACCGTTTGAGGAGGCCTGCAGCTTCAACCGCTGGTGATCGCCTTCCCGGCAGAATGCAGAAAACAGGCACTGCGGAATATCCGCAGTGCCTGTTTCTTCTCTTTCGGCGCCTCACCAGCACCACATTTTTTCACCCTTCGCTTCCCGTTCCGCCATGTCTTCGAAGGAGCGGATGGCCGCCTCCATCATCGTGCGCCAGAGCGAAGGATCGATGAAGGGGTTCTCCCCTCCGCCCTCATGCAGGCGCTTCAGCCGGCCGATCGTATCCCCGATGAATGGATGCGTGCCGATCGCGATGTCCACCTCCCGGTCCATCAGCTTTTTCGCCGAGGCGACGAAATCCTCCCGCAGGGAATACGGCAGGCCCAGCCGGTCCAGCACGTCGTAGGCTACCGGCGTATTTCCGCCGGCGCTGTTGATGCCCACCTTTTTGGGTCCCTGCTCTCCGTCCACGGTAAAGAAATAGCTCATGTTCCCGGGCGAATGGCCCGGGCAGGAAACCGCCTCGATCCGGATATTGCCCAGCGTCACCGCATCCCCGTCCTGCAGGCGCTCGTCCACCTTGAACAGGCGCGTCTCCGAAAGGGGCGGATAGCAGTCCACCTCCAGCATCGTGATCGGGCTGGCGTTCTCCATCAGTTCCGCGTCGATCGCCCCCATGAAGGTACGGCAGCCAAACATATCCACCAGGGGCTTCGTGCCGCCGAAATGGTCCAGATGGACATGCGTATGCACAATATAACGGATGTTCGCCGGATCAAAGCCCGCTTCCCAGATCTGCTGGAGAAGGACATGCACGGACGGCGGATACAGGCTGTCGATCAGGACCAGGCCTTCTCCCGTGTCGATCAGATGCGCGCTTACCGTGTTGTCCCCCACGTAATAGAGCGGGCCGTAGATCCGCTTCGGTCCGGAATAATAGCTGTATTCCGGATGCAGCCGGTGGATCCGGCTCTTCTCCTGATTGGTCAGTTCCCTCTTTTCGTCTGCCATGCCGGCATCTCCTTTCACGATTTCAGTCTCCCAGGCGGAAGTTGTATCCGATCCCGTCCGCAGGGTCCACGATGCCGGGTTCCGGATCGCTCTCCTCCGCATAGGGCTTCCACTCCTTCTGATCCGTGAAGCGCAGCACGAGTCCGTCATAGTCCTCCGGGATCCGGATACGGCGGATGACTTCAAATTCCACGTAACACAGCCCGGTTTCCGGCATATATTCACGCTTCACAAGCGGTGTGACCCTGTATGTATGATGAATGGTATACTCCCGGTCATCCACGCGGACCGTATCCGTGGATGAGGAGTAGCCCTCCTCTCCTGTCGGACTCTCGGGCAGAATGGCCCCCGTATAATAATCACAGAGCGTCCCCGTGTCATAGATCATGTATTTTGTAAAAGTCGGAATATAGAAGCGCAGCCGGTAAAGGAGCGTGATCGTTCTGGTTCCGGGGTATTCAACGCTCGGCGTGACCATGCCGGAGAGAAAGGTGTACTCCATCTCCGGACATTCGATCTTCTTCGGGTCGTCCATCCGGTCCGCGACGACCGCCGTGACGGAGAATCCCGATAGTTCCTTCTCGGTTCTGAGTCCGTTCAGCTCGAAGAAACCGGGCTTCGGCTCCCCCTCTGTGGACCCGCATACCGTGCAGGTCTTCGGCGTCAGGAGCGTGGCTTCGGTCCAAATATGCCCTGCCGGTTCTCCCTCGGTCATCCCGCAAACAGCACAGGTTTCCGGTTCGGTGCAGGTCGCTTCGATCCAGCGGTGCCCGGCCGCTTCTCCCTCGGTTTTCCCGCATACGGCGCAGGTCTTCGGAGAGGTGCAGGTCGCTTCGATCCAGGCATGCTCATGGCCGCAGGCGCAGAGTGAAAAGGCGGTCGCCGCCGCCAGAAGCAGCAGAATAATTCGTTTCATGGCTTTCTCCGGTACCGGTTGTTCTGTTCTGATTATACCTTTCCTTCCCTCCCTGTTCAAGCCATGGAGAAGGAAAAAGACAGCCGCGGAAACCGCACTGTTTTATTGACCATAATTTTTTTATGTTAACTGATACGGCAAAAGGAAAGACCATGCATACCGCATGGTCTTTCCCGTTCTATTCATTTACTTAACGATGATGGTGAAGACGCCGAACTCAGTTACGCGGACGGTGACTTTGCCGTTGCCGACTTCCACTTTGTTCTCCGCGAGCTCTTTGCCGTTCAGACGGACGACAACGTTGTCTCCCTCTTTCACGCCCTTCACATTGAAGGTGACGAGGAATTCATCGCCCTCTTTCAGCTCCACTTCCTGGCCCTCTTTGAAGGCGCAGAAGAAGCAGCTGACGACCTTTCCGTCTTTCATATCCTTGACTGCGTCATACTCGGCCAGGAACGCTTTCTGATCCGCTTCGTCCAGTTTCTTTGCCTGACCCACGGACGTGATCTTCAGGATGCTCATCGGGAATTCTTCCACGACATCATCCGTATCGATTTTCACTTCGTCCACTACAGCAAGCGTCGGGACCGGCTCAGTCTTCGTCACGCTGGGGGCGGCATATGCCGTGGCGGCGCCGAGGCAGACAACGGCCAGTACAAGTGCAAGGATCTTTTTCATTTTCATTTCCTCCGATATATCCAAAGAAGCATAGAGTAAGCCACTTTTTATTCTGCGGAAATTTTACTCCATCATGCGGTGCAAAGCAAGAGTTCTTCAATATTTTGTATTATTGTTCAAAATGACTGCTGCACCTGCGGAGTTACTTGTACAATACAACGAAACCCTTCAAAAAGATACAGCCGGAGCACACCCTCTCTTCCTTTCCTTTTTATACTAATTAAAACAAGTATTGTTTTTGTGCTCCCCGCTTGCTATACTCAGGATATACGAGCCGGTTCCCTGTATTTTCCCTGAAAAGGTGATCATGATGAAGAACCAGTCAAAAGCCATCGACATGACCCGAGGAAGCATCCTGCGCTGCATGCTTCTGTTCACCCTCCCGATCGTGGCCGGGAACATCCTGCAGGAATTCTATAATATCTTCGACACGCTGATCGTCGGTCGTACGCTTGGCGTGGTCAAACTGGCGGCGGTCGGCATCACCGGCTCGCTCGTGTTTTTCGGTCTGGGCTTTACCGGCGGGATCTCCGGCGGCTGTTCCGCCCTTACCTCGCAGCGCCGCGGTGCTGGAGACACAGAGGGTCTGGAGCGCAGCATCGCCGCGCATTACGTGATCGCCCTGGGCGAGGCGGTGATCCTTACCGTCCTTCTCACACTCTCGGCAAAAAAGCTGCTTATCCTGCTCCACACAGGCAGTGACATGCTGGAGCACTCCCGGCGCTATCTGGTCATCATCTATGCGGGTCTCCCCGCCTCCATCCTTTACAATACGCTCTCGTCCATTCTCCGGGCCATGGGCGACAGCCGCACTCCCCTGCTGTTTCTGGCCTTCTGCTCCGTGCTGAACATCGTACTGGACCTCGTCTGCATCCTGCTCCTTCGCTGGGACGTGCGCGGGGCTGCCATCGCCACGGTTTTCTCCCAGCTGGTCTCGGGTCTTGCCTGCCTGCTCTATACCCGCCGTCGCTATCCGGAGCTTCTGCCCTCTCGCGCCGCCTTCCGCCATATCGGGCCGGAGGTGGCCGCCGCGCTGAAGGTCGGTATCCCGATGGGACTGAACATGACGGTCACCGCGATCGGCGCCCTGATCCTGGCGCGGGTGCTCAACAGCTTCGGCTCCTCCGCCGTGGCAGGGTTTACCGTCTGCAACAAGATCCAGCACCTGATGGAAACCGTCATGTATGCGGTTAGCACCATGGTGGCAACCTATACGGGCCAGAACTGCGGCGCCCGCCGTTTCGACCGGATCCGCAGGGGCATCCGCCTGATCAATCTGCTCTCCTGTGCATACCTTGTGCTGTTTTCCGCACTGGTCTTCATCTTCCGCCGGACGCTGATCGGATTCTTCATCGTAGATTCGGGGCCGGAGATCATGCCTTACGTGGAGGAATACCTGCGCTGGATGTGCGCCTCCTTCTGGCTGTACAGTTTTCTCAACGTCTACCGCGGCGGGAATATCGGGCTGGGGAACGGGAAAGCTACCCTCCTCTCCGGCTTCGGGGAGCTGACGGCGAAGGGCGTATTCACGCCGCTTCTTGCCCCGGTCATCGGCTTCACGGCCATCTGTGTCACCGGCCCGCTGGGATGGTTCCTCTGTGTGATGATCGGATTTGTCCTTTTCACCGTCCGGCTCAGAAGACTGGAGAAGGCGGCCTGATATCCGGTTTACCGATAATTATTTTATGTAAACTTAAATCTCCTTCGGAACGATCAGTTTATAAAAGAGAAGCCCGCGGCGGAGTCCGCGGGTTTCTCTTTTTCTCTGTTTTCGCGCTGGCCGCGCTCATTTCTTCGGTCGAAGGATCGATTCCTGCTCAGTCCGGTGGTTTCTTTCCGAGATTGTCTTCAGCGCCTTGGTGGCCGCCGGCAGGAGCTCGTCGTCAAAATTCACATGCACGGCCGTGTTTTTCGAGAAGAACATGGTGTTCTCCTCTCCGGGACGGCTGGCAGGCCAGGGCGGGAGCTGCGGGCAGTTCGGGTCTCCCGTGCGGGCAAAGGCCATCACCGAGGAGAAGATGCTCTCTTCCAGTTCCTCCGTGTTCTCCATGCATACGCCCGGCACCATGCAGGTGTTATGGAACACATAGGAGATATCCGAGCTGTGGGCCGCCGGGCAGCCGCCGTTGATCGGCCCGTCCTGATCGAACAGGTAGGTCCAGGTGCAGTCGTTCAGCGCGGAGCGCGCCGCGGCGAACTTCTTCACGTTCGCACGGAAGTTCACATCCTTCACCAGCAGGTCGATCACGGGCCGGTCCGGATGGACCTTGCGGAACAGCGCGACCGCCTCCTCGGCGTTCTCTCCCAGCTGCTCCTTCACATAGGCAAGCCCCTCTTCCCCGAGCAGGAGTCTGCGGTCAAAGGGCTGCGGGATCTTGGTATTTCCCTCGGCAAAGGTTGTGCCGACGACCACCGGGATCTTCGCGGTCTCCGGACGGAAGCCGTGCAGGAGCGGATCGCCGCAGTAGTTATCGTTCAGGAAGGGGCATCCGCCGGTATTTACTCCTTTCGCCATGAAGGCCGGCCGCAGCTTCATCCAGGAGGAGCCCAGCAGGTACCAGGGGACCGTCTCCAGCTCCTTCACTGTGCTAACGCCCGTCTCCTTCAGGAGGGCTTCCACGAATTCCCGGCTGCTGCCGCTGCATTCATTCATCGCCCCCATGGTCCCGGACATGATGATCGCCTTGTGGAAAAGGCCGTCCGCGGCAGGGGTCTGGAGCAGGGCGATGACTTTCCCTCCCCCTCCGGACTGGCCGAAGATGGTCACGTTCTCCGGATCTCCGCCGAAATCCGCCACATTGTCGTGCACCCATTTCAGGGCCATGATCGTATCGTTGGTACCGTTGTTTCCGGAGTCATAATATTCCTCGCCGAACTCCGAGAAGTCCATGTAGCCGAGGACATTGAGCCGGTGATTCACGGTAATGACCACCGCGTCGCCGAATTTCGCCATGTTCTCGCCTTCATAGGCCACGATCTCCACCGCGCTGCCGCCGAGGAAGCCGCCGCCGTGGAACCAGACCATCACCGGCCGTTTTCCCTCCAGCGAAGGCGTCCAGACGTTCAGGTTGAG
>JAEEGL016552238.1_pt1 | contig 23655 bp, 18 predicted proteins | sample 9134231 | NCBI WGS metagenome assembly JAEEGL01 (sample SAMN16246548, study PRJNA631951) | gut metagenome | biome: gut microbiome; feature: rumen; material: fiber-attached | host: Bos | place: Iran: Karaj | collected 2018-10 | reverse complement strand
GGAGGGGACAGAGATTACTATAATAATGTGGATTTTTCATATCTGGACGTTGCAGACGGTTGGGTGGAAAAAGTACTTGAGTATAGGAAAGGCCTAGCTGGATATAAGAAGTTGTCGGACATAATAGGGTGAAGACGTGGGCTGTGAACTCAAATGAAAAAGAACATTAGATATGGAAATCATTAAACTACTCATTCCATACATTATAGCTTTATTGTGTGCAGGCTTTGCTTGTACACAGGATGTCTTTTTGGTGGTTATTGATTGGTTGGGTTCTTTGTCAATGAAGTTGAACTATGGGTGGTTCTCTATTCTTTTAATTGTGCTTTTAACGTTATGGTGTTGTTATCAGCTAAAGATCAAATGGCGGAAGTATATTTATAGCAGATCCTTTACTGCAACGTTGGCATTCTTTGTCGTAACGACTCTATATTTTCGTTTCTTTAATGAAGGCTATGAGTATTCTTCAATAGCATGGAAGTTTGCCTACGTGGATGTATTGTGGCTATTAGCTGCAGCCTTTGTTGTTGAGAACATCGTAAATAAGCATACGATAAGGACGATAGCTACAGAAGAGGAAAGTGCTATCATTTTAGATTCTCCAATAGAAACACCAGATGAGGATAAGTTTGATTATTTCTCAGAAGCAAAACATATTGCAACTACCTTGTCGCAACTCCCGAAAAACAAAGCTGTAAGCGTCGCTGTGTTGTCGCCCTGGGGTAATGGTAAAACTTCATTTGTGAACCTTATCAAGTATGCTATCAAACATGGTGACAATGGTAATCCTCTATTTGAAAATATAATCATTGAATTCAATCCCAGACAGAGTAGAAATAAATCCTCGATACAGGAAGATTTCTTTAAAGCCTTGATAGATGCGATTCCGAATGAGTCGAGAATCAGGAATAAAATAAGCAATTATCTTGAGAATATAGGCCTCCAAGACCTGCATCCAATAGCAAAAATATTCACCCGTGTCATCAGGGAAACCAAGGAAGCTGCAGTCAATGAGATAAACTTGGCTCTTGACTGTCTTGGGAAGAGCGTGGTTGTGTTCGTCGATGATTTTGACCGTTTGACGGATGAAGAAATCATTGAGGTGCTGAAACTGATAGACAATAATGCAGCATTCAGACATACCATATTCATAACGGCATACGATGAAGGAGCTGTCGCCAATGCGTTGAAGAAATATGAGAACTCAAAGGGTATTTCTTATATTGATAAGTTCTTTACCCTGAGATTTCACTTACCATTGCGTTCTGATGTGAGCATCGTAAACGCTATGTACCAGATTTTGCTGAAAAAGGTAGATAAAGATATAGAGTTGTTGCCTATCATGAATAGGAGGTTCGGAATCGTTGCTGAGTGTGTTAGAAACCTTCGCGATGTGAAAAGCTTCTGCAACATGTTCATGATGGACTATGTGTTCAATTCAAAGCATGAGATTAACTTTGAGGAGTATTTCCTGCTGGAACTGATGAAGTTTAGATATTATGATGATTATTGTAACCTGTATAAAAAGGTATATATAAACAATCAGAGTTTATTCAGTGTTCAAAATGCTGATGCTAGATATACCCTAAGACAAGAATATAGCACTGATAATAAAAAAGGAAATGAACCGAATGTAGAACTTCCAAGGTCGATTAACATACTAAGGAGTATTTTTGCTGATTACAAATCGTTTGATGATTATGGCTGCAGCAAAGAGAAACCGACATACCGCTCAGTGCAATACGTGAGATATTTCGATATGTATTTTACTAATCGTGGCTATGGGCATGTACAAGCAGAAAGGCTTGAATCGCTTTATACCATGCAATCAGATGATGAGATAGATAAATTCTACAGGCAATGTATCCAGCAAAAAGCGCAGAGTGATATTGTTGATTTTCTGCGATATCAAGACTGGCAAGATATTACTCCAAAGGGTGGCTTGACGAAAGAAGAGACCTTCAAGCAGTTTGTAAGGTTGGTATTCCTGTACTCTGCCGTTACGAATGATGATGATATGCATATACACTCCCTGCAACTGCAATTAATATATAAGACCAATTTTGAAGAGAAGGGTTATAATGGGTTGGAAGAAGGGACGTATCATGATTATTTAATGAACATCCTTTATCGTGAAGATACGACCTATATTCCTCTCGCATTCTTGATGAGAATAACTCATACGCTTATATCTCCTGAAAGCGACGGAGTTAAGGAAATCAATAACTTTATCCTTATGAGCGATGAAGTAAAGAGGAAAAACTTGGAATTATTCAAGAAGTATATCGGAACACAGCAACAATACACCACTTATTTGTCCTCAGTGTATAGATTGTGTATGGAGCATATTGATAACAGTCGTGTCATAATCTCGAAAGAAGCAAATGATATAATGCGTGACTTCCTTAACAAAGACAATAGTAATGAGTATCTGAATGGGTTCCTCATTTTCAACAAGGAGAGTAACTATAATATTATCATGGGCTTTAAAGATCCTTTCTTCAAGCAGATATTCCCAGTGGTTGGTGATAAAGATCTGTTTGAGATATATGTGAAAAAGTCTTTGCCTAAAGGGGATGAGAATAGGGCTGAAATACTTGCTTATCTGAAAATATATAGGAATGCAGGTTCTGACCATTCTGGTTATTATATTGTTAAGAATGATAATCCCAATCCAAGCAATATGGAGATTATTGAGGGGTTGGTGTTTTAAACCAATAATAGAATAAATGGCTATACGAGTAAATAAACTATTATCCGAGTTGAATATGGGGCTTACTACACTAGATAGTATGCTGGATGCTTTAGGGCGAAAAGAAGGTGACCTCACTATAAACACAAGGATATCGGATGATATAGCAGTACTTTTGAAATCATTTGGCTCACGCGATAATGATTTGCGACAGTTGGTAGAGATTGCTGTAGAAAATGAGGTGTATGGAGGAACAAAAGTAGATACCTCGCCACTGACTATTATTGGACGCATAGATTTGGATGAACTCAATGCTAATGGTTGGAAAAGGATATCCAGGAGACAGCAGAAAGAGAATCAATACGAAGCATTAATAGACATTCCTACACTGACATATAGTCAGAAGCAAGATTTTTGGATTAGCGAACTAGTCGTGTTGTCTCAGAATAACAGGGCTAATAGCGTAAGTGTAGGTTCATTTGAAGTAGCAGAAGGTCAACCATTGTATTCTGTGCTAATTGGTACAAATGGTGCTGGTAAGAGTACAATGATGAAGGAAATAGTTGATTTCTTTGTTGACTTACATGCTTGTGTAAATGAAAAAGACCAAAAGTTGTCATTTGCAAATAAGGGAAGGCTAAAAGGTATCAGATATCATATAGACGGAGTGGAATGTGAAGTCATTAGAATGGAGAAAACCTATTTTGCAAGAGTTGATGGTTATTTCCGTAATCTGAAAGAACTAAGACTCCCGGCAATCGTGGCTTGTCATTTTGGCGCATTTGAAAAACTTCCCACACAGAGTGTCAATGGCTTTTCGAATAATAAATATGATGTGCCGTTTTACAAATACGTAGGTGCACATGTTAATGGTAGTATGATTTCGTCATCTGCTATCGCTTTTAGACTGTTATTTGCCCTCAGTGAACAGATGGATGACAGACAGCAACAGAATATCCGTTCTATTCTGGACTTTATTAAATATGATCATAAGATAACCTTGTCGTATACGTTCGCCCTTAAAAAGAAGAGTGACAAAGCTGCAAGTGTTATGATTGATGAGCGTGTTGCTAAAGACAAGAATTATAAAACATTGACCAAGCAAGAGAAGAGTGCGATAAGTAATCAGCTACTCAGTTTTTATAAGATTAAGACGGCATCTGGTCAAGCACAACATGAGTATGAGATTGACTTTGACACAAACACAGTATCGGAAGGTACGGATAATGAACTTCAGAAAATATATAAGTTGAAGCAGTGCGATTTGGTAACTTCTGCAAATGTGATATTTCACAAAAATGGTTGTGATATTACATCGGAGGAAATGAGCTCAGGTGAGTTTGCTATATTAACAACCGTGTTGAGTATATCTGCGGCTTCAGATGATACGCATACGCTGGTGCTGCTTGATGAACCAGAATTGAGCTTACATCCAAACTGGCAAATGATGCTGATTGATAATCTTAATATGGCGTTGCATGGAAAGGCTTGTCACCTGCTGATAGCAACGCATAGCCACATGGTTGTTTCGGATTTGCCAATGAAACGATCTTTTGTAAGCCAAATAGAGAAAGATAAAGAAGGAAATATGAAATCAACGGCTATCGCTGAATGTACTTATGGATGGAGTGCGGAAGAGGTTCTTTTTAAAGTGTTTAAAACGGCGACAGATAGAAATCGCTTTTTTGGAGAGCGCATAGGGAAGCTCCTGGAAGGAATGGCGAACAATACTGTTGATCCAGAGAAGGTGAAGCGAGAACTGAAGGATTTGCAGGAAATATCATTGCATCTGAGTGATATAGACCCGATGAAGACAGTGTTGAATACTATTGTAGATACATACAGTAAGAAGCCATGACAGAGGAGGAAAATTTTGTTGTAGCAGAGCCATATCAGCCTACTAAGGAAGAGCGACAAGCCATAGCAAAACTGGAAGCCAAGGGTATTATCCCTGCTGACTGGGATTCGGGCAAGAAATATATCAAGAGTTTTAAGAAGAATCTCAGGGATGATATGTATGAAAAACAAAACAAGAAGTGTGCTTATTGCAGAATTCATGTGCCATTAGCCTGCGTCCCCATGCATCGGGAACACATTGTGTATAAAGATAAACATCCACAGTGGATGTTTCTGCCAGAAAATCTTTGTGTGGCATGCCCAACGTGTAACGAATTCAAAGGTACGGATGAAGTTTTGGAGAATCCAAAGGCGTTAAATTATCCCAAAGATAGTTCGGGATTTAAAATTATTCATCCTATGTACGACAAGTATTCCGACCATATAGAGTTGGTTGAAGATATTTTGTATAAAGGTAAGACCCCAAAAGGTGTTTTTACTATTAATACTTGTCATCTATATAGAGCAGAATTGGCAGAGGAGCGTGTGGACATGAAAATGCTTGCTGAGAATAAAGGTAATATCATTGCCGAGTTGATAGGTCTTACAAAGCTACCAGACTTGTATGTTGATGAAAAAGACAAATTGATCAAGTACGTGGAAAAGATTGTAAATCAATACAAGCAGGCGCAAAAAAAAGTTGTGCCAGCACCATGACAGAGATGGTTCTAAGTTAATAGTTTACAGATAAAAGATAATAGTGAAGGAGTGAAAAATTAAGAGTGAATAGTTGAAATTAATAGTAAATGGGATTTGGGCTTTTGCTCTTTTGTGGTTTGGCCGCAATGGGGGAGGAGATGAGAAGTATGAGATGATGAAAAGAGAAGATACTCCTCGACACCCCAACGTGTTGAAGAGTATCCTAAAGGCTCATGAAGGGCAATTTTGGAATCAAACAAAATCAGCCGAAGCTGAGTCTCTCAGAAAGAAAATCCATCAAATGAACCATCCTACTAAGGTTACTACTATACTGGCTATCTCTACTGTCTTCAAGAATAGCTCAAGGTACTTATCCTTTTTCATGCCCTGCCAGGGGACAGGTCCCTGACATCTGGTTACCTTACATCTGAAACATTAAGAACTTTATCGAAAACATGACGATAAACCAAGAAATATTGGACGACCTGACGGAACAGGCTAAGGTTTCGGAAAGGTTGAGGATGAATCTGGATCTTCGTGATTCTGCAGACGATGGAAGCCAGAGAATGCTGAATGCCATCGAGCCTGGTAGTATATTGCCTATCCACAGGCATCAGAAGACTTCGGAAACGATGGTGTGCCTGAGGGGGAAACTTAGGGTGGAATATTATGACGAACAGGAACGTAAATGTACAGATAAGTTCGTGATTGAGCCTGGAGGATCAAATGTGGCATTGAGCATCCCCATCGGCATGTGGCATACAGTGAGAGCCCTGGAAACCGGCACCTGCATTCTGGAAATGAAAACCGGCCCCTATGAACCTATTAAGGAGGGTGATGTGTTGAAGATATGATGTGAACTGCCGCCCTGCCCCTGCCAGGGGACCTGGCATCGGGATGGTTCTAAAGTCATCGTTTATCTGCTAGGGCTATGGTGAAACATCGATGAGGATTTATGTAATGAACTCTTGGATGATATGGACTTCCAATACAATAAGGTGAAGTGAAGAATAATAAAAGGGGGCCTGCCGAAGCTGATGAAGATGGTGGAGGGGAAGATGAGAAGTATGAGATAAACTCGATGGGGAAAACATCGAGGAGAGGGAGTATGGAAATGTCCTGTGGAGGTGCGCAGGGCGCGGTGTTTGGGTTGCGACAGTGTCGCAACATGCGAATACAGGAAAATAAAGGTAATGGTTTTTAAAAGGGAAGTCTAATAGAACGGAGGGCGGGGGGGCTCTTTGACGGTCGATCTACACCTTCTCTCTGAGAGAGTTTTGTGATACTATCCAGTTTCATAGAGAATAGAGGCTGGAAATATTTAATAGCTTTATAATATTTTCATTGGTCAGATCAAAGTAGGAAAAAGAAACATGTGTAGCATTAAAACGCTTTTAGCCAATCTGAAATGTCTGTGGAAAAGGATAAGGATGTGTTTTATGGGAAGTAATATTGATAACTTGTTTAAGGATGGTTATTATCTAAATGATGTGTCTGATGGTAACGTGAAAAGTTTGGCAGCTTTTTCTCTGTCAAATGCCATGAGAGCATATTTTCGTACATCTGTTGATTTAGACTACCTGAGGAATGCAGAGAGTATTGATCCGTCAATGGCTCAAGAAGATAAGGATAAGTATCATAGTGGTTCGTATGCCACAGATGCGAGTGATGCCATAAAAAACTATCATCATTTTTTGGAACTATACCTGAAAGATATATTGTTACAAGAGCATAAGCTGTTGATATACGATGCTAGCAAGAAACCAAGTATCCTGTATAAACTCGTTAAGGGTGAGGTCGTTGGTGATGATGAGATAGAATCACTGAAGATGATAGAGTTTGGCGAAGTTTTAGACCGGATTAAAGTCTTGCTCCAAGATAACAAACTGAATCAGAAGTACGCTTTCTTGGCAAGCTATATTGATGTGATGAAGAAAGTAAATACACTTCGAAACAGAATTACCCACAGAGGTGCGTTTATTCTGCGCTCGCAGGCATTGGACGAGGTGTTCGGACTGTATCTTATACCTCTTGCCATGCAAATAGTGCCAATTTCAGACTTTTCGACAATTTTAAAATGGAATTTCAATTTGTGCAATGAAAACATAGATCCTTATGCATCAATTGTTAATGAATATAAGCAGGCTTGTCCTAATATGATAAATGTGCATTTGATGAAATTGATAGGGAATGCGGCATACAACAATGAAATAAATCCCGAATTGGATGGGATTTTGCATCAATTCAATAAAGAGAAACGTGAGAAAGCAGAAAAAATGGCAGGAGCAGAGGAGATTTATTTACAAGGCGATCGCGCAAAATGCCCAGTATGCGGATGCGAAACTCTGATTAGCGTAAAAGATGAATATGAAGAAACTGATGACAATGATAATACAATAGGTTATCAACAATATGTCGAGAGTGTGCATTGTCATCAATGTGGTTTCGAGCTGAAAAGTTGGTTGCTGAATAAAATTCGTTCTGGATTAATTCAGTTTAACTATATTCCCAAAGGTTTTATTTAATATGTAATGCGATTTATGATAGAGAGGTCTCGTGGCTTTCGGCTATTGGCCTAGAAGATAGTAATGAGTTCTCAAGGCGAGTATTGCTCTCAAGATTCAGACTGATAAAGAATATCCCCGGAAACCTACTATACAGAGGCATTGACCCTTGGACATACTTTGATGATGAAAATCGTTGGTGGAAGGAACACGGCAAAGAATTCTTTGAGCAAAGCTATATTATTACGGCTGAAGATGAGTATGGAGTGTGATGAGAGGTGGCGGTGATTCATTGGATTCATGGGACAATGAGAATAAGATATGTAAGGAAATGTTTATTTAGCAGGTTATGTCAATGAGTATTTCTGTTAAACGCATTCTTCACCCTGTAGGACACGGGGCGTTCTTCACTGAGCAATTTATTGTGGACCGGAAGACTGTTTATAATGTGGTGTATGATTGTGGTGTGGGGTATGCCGGAAAGTTTGTCCTTCAGGAAGAAATAGATAGAACGTTTGAAAATTCGACAAGGAGCACTGTTGATTATATATTCATATCGCATCTAGATGAGGATCATGTGAATGGTATTGGATATATGATCAGCAAGGGATATATAACAAAAGAAACGACCTTTGTGTTGCCGCTTATTCCGAATAAACATCTGAACCTCTATAGTTTTTTTGAGAATAGATATGCTCATTTGGGGCTTGAAATGATTTTGCAGTCGCCTGCAGGGAAGATTTACTACATTGAGCCATACAGAAACTTAGAGAAAGACGATGAAGGCAGAATTATATGGATGGGGAAGGATGGTCAGGAACATTCTGGCGATGTTACTGTTAACGGCAGGCGTGAAGTGAGAGTGCCATCGGGTACTAGGTTTGTGTATGAAAAGATATGGGAATATATACCTTTCAATCTGCACGATAGCGCCTCGAAAGATTTTATGGATGCCATTGATGATAGCGATGTGATGGATGTTTCGGACTTGGATATGATTCAGAACATCATATATAATAAAATGCTGGGAAACCAGAAAGATGTTACTGATGAACAGATTAGGGCTATTGAGAAGTATAATGAGTTGAGGAAAATTTATAACAAGGTAGGGCCATGGAGAAAAGGGGATAGAAGAATAAATATAAATTCGCTAATAGTTATTTCACAGGGTGTGGTGGATTTTAGTACTATATTCTATTTTTTGACACTACCGCAGATACCTCAGGGCTTTACGAAAACGGTCATAGGAAAAGGGGCTTGTGTATATACAGGTGATTCGAATTTTGCAGAAGATAAGGATTTTAACCTCTTTATGAGGATTATGTGTCAATGGCTGAGAGAAGGATCTGATAGAGCGTTGGTCCAGATACCTCATCATGGTAGCTGTACGAGTTACAACGATGGCTTTGCCTTGAAGCATTTTGGGATATGCTTTGTGAACTTCAATTCGAAGAGATCTGGATTTGATTGGAATATACAATATGATTTCTTCTGTGCCAGGAAACCACTGATGGCTGTGACAGAGGTGGAGAGTTCGAGGTTTGTGGAGAGAATGTATTTGAGGTGAGAGGGAAGGGACTTCGTAATCTGTTTGGGGACTTGGGCTCGAGCCCCATTTCTGACACGGGATATGAACGTGACATTAATGGCCAAACGCCTCGGAGAAGAATGATTCTTTTCCGAGGCGTTTGTCGTTTTTTGCTACTTTTCTGCTATTTTTCGCGTGTTTTGTTTGGTGGTATTTGGTTTTTTCGTATATTTGCACACAGTAAAGGGTGTTAACACCATCAGTTGCCCTGCACAAAGAAATGCTAATGAACTATAAATATTACGTAATGCGCTGAAACTTAAATTGTTAAGTTGCGTATTGCGAAAAATGATATAGCTCATGCTGTTATTTTAGGGTATAGCAGAAAACGCCGAATGGTAATTAGCGTAGTGATGATATGAGACTTGTTGACCATTTTATAAATACTGTAGCGGAAGAACTGGACCATCTAAATGGTACGGACTTTGAGGCATTGTGTCGACCATTGATAGAGATGCTGACAGGTAGAGAGTATGAATGGAAAGGGCATAATCTTGAACTGAAAGCGGTGAAAAGTTCGGTAGACTTGATACAAAACGAGGATTATAGAACTATTGGCCAATGCGGAACCGATAAAGATTATTTTTCTGGGGACAAACCTAAAAAGGATATAGAAAGCAGCTTAAAAAATAGTCCTGAGTTTACTACCATTTATTTATTCAGTAACAGAAGAGCTAAGGGGGATGAGTTTCAAAATGTTAAGGCTACCATATGTCAGACACTAAAAGATAAACAGGATGGCGGTTATCATTATTACTTGTATGACAGTCAGCGTATTGCCAAGGCTGTTTACAATAATATCTACAAAACAAATAAGGTAGAGGAAATACTTTCGTATTTGCCTAAGTCGTTTGAATATTACTTGTTGCTACCTCAGACGAATACCCTCCCATTGCAAAAGGCCGATTATCAACACCGCCCGGAAGAGAATGTGATTGAGGATTTACTGAAGAAAAAGGACTTCCTTCAAATATACGGATTGAGTGGTATTGGTAAAAGCCAGATGACTATTGCTATTGCCAACGATTTGTCGGAGCAGTTTGATACAGTTCTTTGGTTTGATGGTAATAGTATTATCCCCAATGATTTAAACAAAGCGCGTCTCAGGAGAATGGGGGAGGACATTAATCTAGCCTCTATTCTGCAGATGTTTAAGATACTCATAATTGTTGATAACCTGAATGAACATGTAGAGGATTTACTAGGAAACTTCAGAAAATACAATGGCAGCGGAAGTAAGTGTATAGTGTCATCATTACAGATGAATGTTGGAATTGATGACAGCTATAATTTGTTATACGTTTCTGATGAAGTTTCAAGAGCGATTCTGTGCAATTGCGATGTGAAGCCAACCGAGTCTCAGGTAAAACGCATTCTAAAGTTGATAGCCGGCTATCCCTTATTGTTGGAACTTGCCAAGAATGCTGTTGTAAACGAAGAGATGAGTTGGGATGACATCATTAGCGTGTCGAATATGACGGAGATTAATGATGATAACAGAAACGAGGAATTTGCCCAACGTATTGTAGGAAGGTATAAAGATCGGTTCTTGGATATATTTAATTTGTTGTTAGGCCTTAACAGTACGACCGTTAATAAGTTATTCCTAAGAGAGAAGAACTTGTTGAAGCTGAATGCGCTATATAAGTTCGCCATTCTACAAGATGCGGGTAATTATCAATGCCAAATACACCAGGTAGTTTTGTCGGCAATAAAGGCTGTTGTTGGGAAAGACTATGATGAAATGAAGTTTAAGGATTATCTGCAAAATTATCTCCAAAAGCATGTCGTGGCTCGTGACGAAGGTCTGTACTCATTTTGGGCATATCACCAAAAAAGATTGGAAAGTCTTGCATCTATGTTGCAATCAGAATCATTGCTTCGGCATTATATTTTATTGGCGCTGCTTTATTCCGTTGATACGTTTATAAACCACGACTTTTTTCTTGATATGATTAATGCCCTCCCATTGTCGCCTGAAATTCAAGAGGTTGATTTGCGCTTGTTGATTGAAAAGTTGGAAATGGAGCAACATAAGAATATGAATGAGACCGATGCAGACAAGGAAAAATGTAGGGATAAAATATTGTGCGACATTGAAGAGTTAAAAGCATTGGTCCTGTCGTCTTCGGTAAGTCAGGCTATAGTGTGTCATCATATAGGTAAGTGGCTGGCGACAATTGAGGATTATGAACAATCAGAATATTGGTTACTGAAGTCACTCGAACTAAATCCTAAGTCATATCATAGCTTGTTGAGTTTGGCTCGAAATTATAATAAGCTGAGCTTGTTGAACCAGGCGGCAAAAAAAATTGCTGCCATTCTTAATCCAGAAACAATCAATGAGGTGCCAATCTCTGTAAGATTGTCTGCCTATGACATTATAAGCAGCTACAAGTATAAGGAACTGAAGAAAACATATATAGATGACCAGTTGGACCAATTTTCGAAAGATGTTTATGCTTCTTTGTCTGAGAGTTATTCGCACACATATATTGTCTTGGCTAAATTGGCGGAACATCTATCTTATAATACCCCAGAATTCTACGCAAGTCTATGTGTGCATCTTCCACTGCCATTAAATGTGGAGGAGAATATTAGATTGCGCAAGGACTATGGTAAGATAAAATTGGCACAATATCTGTATGGAAACTATCCTTCAGAATACAAGGAAAAACTGTTCCGGATTACTCAGGAGTATTTGGCAGGAGTGCCTCAGAAAGATGACTATGTCAGAAAAGGCTTAATAAAACTTTATCTTGCAGCTGGGTTGCCAGAAAAAGCTATCCCAATAGCAGAAGAACTGGAAGATAGAGATAATATGTTCATGCAACAAATGCTGTGTAAGGTTTATTATGAGAATGGAGATTACTCGACTGCGTTGGAGTATATTGAAAAGGCTATCGCCCAAGAAAATCCCAAACAAAAAGAATATTGTGCGGCTTTCCGGCATGATAAAGCCAAATGTCTCCAAAAACTGAATAAAGCAGATGCAATGGATGTATTGATGGAGGCAATTTTGATACAACCTAATGAGAAGGTGAAGAAAGATTGGACCGAAGAGCTCGCTAGCTGGCCTCGTGTGCTCCAATGATATTGTAAAGTATTAATTTAGTAGCTATGTTTACAGTAAAGTCTATCAAAATTTATGAGGGGTGTCAGCATGTCAAGAATCTGAAGATTGGAGAAACTTATGTCTTTGGTCATAGATTGCCCCAGGACTTCTTTTCTAACAATATTTGTATCACAGCAATAGTTGGACAAAATGGAGCAGGTAAGTCGTCGCTACTTGACATGATGTTCAGAATAATCAATAACTTTAGCTTTTGTTTGTTTAAGGACACTCGCAGAAGTGCCGCGGATTTATTAACCTATATAGAAGATATTTATGCCGACCTGACATATATTGTAGATGGTAACGAAAGTTCAATTATGTGTAGAGGCGGATTCGTGGCATTTAAAAGCGGGGAATTAAAAGTAAAGTTTACGCATGTGACAAAAGAGGAAGATATAGATAAACAATGGCGGAGAAAATTCAGAGATTATGAAGAACCAAATATCGCTCGCTTTGACCAGAAAAAGTTGTATGCTGAAAACTTATTTTATACTATCGTAACCAATTATTCTTTACAGGCTTTTGTAGCTGGTGACTATGCCCATGAACATACCTTTACTTATGACCCGGAATTAGGTGAGGAAAACAACAAGGGGGGCTATGTGTTTAAACATACTGGTTCCTGGCTTAATAATCTCTTTCATAAAAATGACGGATATTTGACACCTATTGTGCTTAATCCTTATCGATCGGACGGTTGGATTAATATGACCAACGAGGAACACCTGACGGTAAGCAGGCTTACAGCGTTATTGTTAGATGAAGAATTGGGTAATCAATTCTTGGACGGCTATACACTGGACAAAATACACTTTAAGATAACCCCACGAACCTTACAAGAGAAATTTGTGGATATTGAGACAAACGAAAAACTATATCCGAATGACCAAGAGGTGAAAATGCATAATAAGTATAAACGCCAGAACGAGAAAGCTTGGAATTATTCTGGTGATAAAGACTTAGAAGATTTCAGATGGGTGGCGACTCGGAATTTTACTTATGCAAATGCCATTTTGAAGGCTTTGGACTGTGAAGTAAAGGCGGGTATGAACAAGCTCCAGTTGTTTATAAGAGAATACATCGTGTATAAAGTGCTGAGTGTGGCAGAGAAATATCCGTCGTATGCTAAGTACAAGGACTCTGTAGGAAATATTAACCTTACTTTCTATGAGGCACAGGCTCCCAATAAAAAGATGAATATAGAGGATGCTGCCAAAATAGCAAAGGAGATAAGTGAAGATAAATCGCATATCGGATTGAAATTGAGGCAGGCACTGAATTTCATCGAGGTGGAGGGGAAATTTGGTAGAGAACTAAAGGAACTTTCATTCGATGAAAAGAAATACGAAGAGATTTCAGGATTGAATTTCGGAAAGATGTCGCTTGAAGACAGAATGGAGCACTTGCCTCCCAGTATCTTTCATTCACAAATATATCTGAGTCAACAGAAAGAAGGGGAAAAGAAAGAGTCAATCCCATTGAACCACCTGAGTAGTGGAGAACGTCAGTTGGTATATCTGATGAGTACACTTGCATATCATGCCATCAATCTCGACTCTGTGCCAAAAGTAAAAACTCGAGTGAAGTATAAAAGGCTCAATCTGGTGATGGACGAAGTGGAGATATGCTTCCATCCTGAATATCAGAGAATCTTTGTGAACAGGCTTGTGAATATGCTGAAAAGAATGAGACTGAATGAGAAATTCGATATTAACGTCATTATAACGACGCATTCACCGTTTGTTCTAAGTGATATACCAGGCGAGAATATATTGTGTCTTAAAAGAGGAAAGCCCCATAAAGGTAAGGATGTGTTGAGTAGAACATTTTGTGCTAATGTGTATGATTTGTTGGTAAACCGCTTTTTTATGAATGACTTCGTAGGGGAATTTGCGCATGAGAAGCTGGATGAACTGATTAAGAGAGTAAATCTGAAAGAAAAACTGGAGGAAGAGGCCTACCAGCAACTTAAGGCGGAAGTGGACAGAATAGGAGACGATTTTATACGTGAGAAATTGATTGAAAAGCTAAATGAACGAATATCACGTATGTTTGCACTGACCCAGGAGCGGGAACGACTGCAAGATAAGATAAAACAGATAGATGCCAAAATTGCTAAATACCCAAAGACTGATGATTCCGATAAAATACAGAGGAAATAGCGACTGTAAGTTAAATGCTTTTTGTGACTATTTGCAAAAGAAAATAGCCACATGGGTCGACAATGATTATGTGGGCGACGGGCGAGGTCTTGTCGTAATGGACAATCATGCACGAGATTTTTTTACACAACTTAATGTGCCAGGCGGGATAAGTAAAATTGTAAATATGAGTCCGTCAGATATTAGAACTTACATAACAGATATGGAGCAGGATTATCCAGAGTTGGCAAATGATCGGAGAGAAAAAGAACGCAATCTTCATGCCGAAGTGAGTGTTCTGTACCAATGCATAGAAAAGGCGTTTTCGAACTATGGATATGACAGCATACTGTTCCCGAAAGATGATATTCAGGATGATTTGGGTTTGACTGCGTGTCCTTACTGCAATAGGAATTTCATCAAGATTATTAAAGTAACCAATCGTCACAATATTGAGGAGTCAGGTCCAAAAGGTCAACTTGATCATTTCTTTCCCAGATCTTTATATCCCTATTTGGCTATTTGTAAGTATAATCTTGTGCCTTGTTGTTCTACCTGTAACGGACCAAACGGGAAGCATAATAAAGATACAAGAGCCAAAATGGTAGTAAGCCCATACGAACTAAATGATGCTGATGGGCTGAAATTCAAAATGAGTGTCAAAGGAGGTGATATACTTAATTTGGAACATTGCGCTCAGGGTATTACAATTAGTGTAGATACTTCGTTGAATCCCAATATGTCTCACAATGAAGAAATGTTTCATCTAGAACAGATATACCAGACCCATACGGACTATGCTGCGGAGATATATATCAAGAAGGTGATGAAAGAGAATGGAATCTATCTTCATGCTACCAAAGGGATGCTGAAAAAACATCGTATCAATTTGACGAACGATGATGTGAGGAGAATAGTGAATGGATTCTATACCAATCCTGCTGATTTCTCCAAACGTCCACTGTCAAAGTTCCGCACGGACTTGTCAAAGGATGCAGGGCTGATATGATGAGAGGATAAGCATGCCATGGAGTAGGCACGTGACATCAATGGCTAAGCGCCTCGGAGAAGACAGGCTCTTTTCCGGTGCGTTTTTTGTTTTCTGCAGCATTTTTGCTATTTTTCGTAGGTTTTGTTTGGAAGTAAACAAATTAATTCTTATATTTGCATCGGAAAGTATGGAACCGGTTCCCTCAGGTTCACATTGTTTTCTAGCTATACCGTTACCAACGTATTGATTTGTAGTGATTTACAATCTGACGCTGGGAAAGGAAAGTGTATATTCAAATGATGTGTAACAAAGGTTTTATGTTTATTTTTTGAAATCAATAATAATGGATATGAAGGAATATTTGATAATTAAGAATTTCGGCCCGCTAAGAGATATCGATAATCTCTGTGTTAAGGCTTTTACTGTTCTTATTGGTGAATCGGCTAGTGGTAAGAGTACCTTGATGAAGGTTGTAGCTATGATGCGCTATCTGTATAAGATGGCCAATATTCGTTCGTATCTTCGTCATTCAAAAATAACCAAGTCTCCATTTAGGATGCAACTTGCCCCTATGATGGAACGTCAAGGAATGGGGAAGATGTTTACTAAAGAAAGTTTTCTTGTGTATCGTGTCGTTATGGATGATGAAACAGTATATGAGGTACGGATAGAGGATGGCCGATTAATAATACCCACAATTAAAAAAGAGCATCTTGTTTTCTGCAAAGATTCGTATGTTTCAGAAAATAGGAATCTAATCCCGACTTGGGCACAGAAAGCATCCACTAACAAAGGGGCGACTTTGGGGTTTTATTTTCATGAAACCAATGATGACTTTGCAAAAGCATCGGAAGGTGATAAAGTCTTAAAATTGGATTATTTAGGCATGAAGATGACAATAACCCATCCTAAGGGGAAACCTACTCGTTACCAAATCGCACCTTTAGATGGAAGACATGATTCTATTGAACTTACAGAAGCATCATCTGGTATACAAACTTCTGCACCACTTGCATTAATAGTTGACTATATGTCAAAAGACTTCTCGTTCAAAGATGCTTTCAATCGCTCTGTAATGAGTTACTTATATGAAATGGAACGCTTGAGTAAGTTCAAGGCAGTTAGTGAACCTACAGAACTCCCTAAAATAGTTGATATACATATAGAAGAGCCAGAATTAAGTTTGTTCCCAGATGCTCAATGCCGTATGGTAGATGAGTTATTATATAAGGCTACACATTCAAAAGAAGATCGTAATGTGAACTTGATGATTGCAACACATAGTCCATATATTCTTAACTATCTCAATGTCGTACTCAATCAAAAAGATGAAACTCGTGCACAATTGGACAATGATAATACTGCTGTATATCGTATGTTTGATGGAGGAGTACAAGATTTGATGACGCAGAACGAAAAAGGTAATTGGATTGTTGATAGTTATGATTTATCAGAGACAATGGGTAGTATTTATAACGAATTTGTTAGTCTTGACGTATGATAGAAAATCTTCTAAAGAATTCATTCCCAACAGAATATGGTTTAGCTCCTTCAAGCATAGTAGTGCCTATAGTAAAATATAATGCTCCATTTCATTTGACTGACAGAATCTCTTGTCCTCAATGTAAGGCCAATGCATCAAGAGCCAATCGTGCAGATTGTAACGAGGATATCTTGATAGTTGACAATAATGGCACTGCTATTGATGTGGTAAATTTTGAAACATATATACAACAATTTGTTGGTACAGCAGCAAATGTCCGTGATAGATGTGATTATATAATTACAGATAGCGGTGAAGGTCACAATAAAATTGTTTTTTGTGATTTATGTTGCTATGAGGAAAAGTATGTTAACCCCAATAATGGTAATCGTTTTCCGGAAGGTAAACGTGCAAAAGCTCGCCAACAGATGGAACGTTCAATAGAAGTTCTCATAGAGGAATCTGTCACAGCTATTAATCTCTTGACTTATCCAGAGAAAATATTTCTTTTTGCATGGAGAGAATATGGTGTCCCCGATGTGCCAGTAAATGCAACAAGGGGTAATGCCTTGAATAATATGGCAGCATTGATGACAACTGCATCAAATATGGCTGCTCATACAACAACTCATCATCAGCAGGCAGGTCATGGCTTTACGTTTATGCAGATTAAGTATCCTTCTGTTTTTATATGGTGATTTATGAATAATCAATATCGGGTCTCGTATAGCAGATGGGAACGAAATATAGGGTGTTATTGTACAAGGAAGTGAAGTTGTAATTTATGTCTGTAGTTTTAAATTCAAATGAATTAATTCTGCAAAAGCTAAGTGATATTAGCTATAGTGGAGTACTAGATGCAGAGGGTGCTGACCAAAGAGAGAATCTACACAGGTTGTTCATATATCCTGCAATGATGGTTCCTGCTACTCAAAGCTCAATTATTAAAGTTCTTGCAGAATTCTTGCCTTCAGATACTTATGCGATGGATCCGTTCATGGGGTCAGGTACATCCTTGCTCTCATGTATGGAATTTGGTTACCATGTGTTCGGGCAGGACATAAATCCATTCGCAGTGTTGCTTTCAAAGGCTAAGACTTCTCAATATGAGATGATTGAGTTAGAAAGTGCCTATGACAGAATCGCGAATCATATCAGAGGGGATAAAGAGGAAATAATTGAAATAGACTTTCAGGGTATTAACAAGTGGTTTACAAAAAAAGCACAGATTTCTTTTTCTAAAATCAGAAGAGCCATTCAGGCAGAGCGAAACCTCAAAATTAGATATTTCTTTTGGGTCTTAATGTCTGAAGCTGTGCGTGTTGGTAGTAATGATCGTACCACGACCTTTAAGTTGCACAAGAGAAGTGATGAAGAACTTCAAAGGCGTGATGTGGATGTAGAAAAAGAGTTTCTCCAAATAGCGAAAAGAGGAATAGATGACTATAGGTTGTTTTGTGAAAAGCTAAAAGCAGAACACAATCATTACGATATGTCGTTTCGAGGAGATATAATCATTAAATGGGGAGATACCCAGAAAAGAATAGAAACAGAGAATAAATACGGTTTGTTGGTATCTTCACCACCCTACGGCGATAATCACACAACGGTAACCTATGGTCAAACCTCTTATTTACCCCTGCAATGGGTAGATTCTAAAGATGTTGACTGCCCATATGATTATTTGCGGACAACGCAGGAGATTGACCGGCAAAGTTTAGGCGGTCGAATTTGTAAGAAAGAAGTAAAGGAAAAGCTTGATGATATTTGTAGGAAATCTCCTCGTTTTAAGTCATTTTATGATTTAATTCCTGATTCAGAGAAAGAAACCTACGACAAGACAGTGATATTTGTTTCTGACTTTGCGGAGAGCCTTTCGCATATTGTGGAAAAGATGACTCCTACTGCTTATTATATATGGACGATTGGAAACCGTTTTGTTGGAGGACGCGAGGTCCCAAATACTGATATATTGGAAGATTTAATGGGACTTTACAATATTCCACTTTTCTTTAGAGCAGAACGTCAGATATTGAATAAGAAACAGGCAAATAAAAATAATTTTTCAAAAACAATGGAGAAAGAGGCCATTATGATATTTCATAAAGAGGATTATTAGAATATGAGTGAGGTGAAATTTGATATAAATCCGCATGTAATACGTCAATTAGGTGCGGAGTTGGTTTCTGATGAAGTGACAGCATTGTTGGAGTTGATTAAAAATTCCTATGATGCGGATGCAAGTTATGTCAGAATCGTTATAGATACCGAAGGCATTTGTACAATTCCTGGAATAGACAAATCTCATAAGGGCTATATCGTGGTTGAAGACAATGGTTTTGGCATGGATAGGGAAACTTTGTTAAAATCCTGGCTTATTATTTCTTATTCAAATAAAAGGGAAGTAAACGGTGTAAAACCCAAGACACCAAAAGGCCGAACTCCACTTGGGGATAAAGGTCTTGGACGTCTTAGTACTCAGAGACTTGCTAATTGTTGCGAAATCTTTACGCGTAAAGAAGGTAAGGAAGCTTTCCATGTAGGATTTAACTGGAGCGATTTTGATAAGGTTGAACGATTGGGTGATGTTGATGTGGAATTTCATACAACTGAACTCCCCAATAAAAGTGGAACGAAGATGGTTCTTCTTGATTTGATAGGTAAGAACTGCTGGCAGGGAGAAGGGCTTGAACGTTTAAAAGGTTCTTTATGTCAAATTGTTGCACCATATAGGGCATTGAAACCTTTCAACATATATTTGAAAGTAAATGGAGAAGACGTTGATATTGTCCAGGAAATGGAGAAACTGGAACAGTTGAATTTGTGTGATATAAACTTCCGCTATGAAGCAGGAAGGATGAATGTGCAGATAGGAATAAAACTGCGGAAACTAATTGGTAATGAATACGATGTATATCAGAAACTGATACTTCCGGACAATGGTAGGCGTTTTGAGAATTATTTGTTTAATGATAAAAAGAAGAGGGGAAAGACATTTGAGAAAGCTAATGATGACTATTGGCTGAAATCTTTTTTTTCATATGACTTATATTCCGTTCTTCCTAAAGAAATTCAAATCTCAGAAGAAGCGAACGAGGATCCTGGTAATTTTGAGGGGCGAATTCAGGAGTTCTATTTCGGAGCACAAGATAAATCGGGAAGTTGGTGGAACGAAATATATAAAGACTTTTTGGAATATAAATCTTTTGTTCAATCCCAACGTGGTATAAAAATATATCGCAATGGTTTTGCTATCAGGCCATATGGCATGGATAAAAACGATTGGCTAAATTTAAGTCAAGGACAGACAAGTGGTTCTTCATATTATGGTCTACGTCCTGGTAATGTCGTTGGCTATGTAGCTATTGACGGAGGTGTGAATAGCGGACTGAGAGACAAAACAGACCGTGAGGGGTTAATTGACAATGGCTATTATCACAATTTCTACAGGTTAGTATCTGGCGTCGTTGACAGATATGCTGAAATAATGGAAAATCTAAGACGTTGTTATATAGACTTCAGGAAATCTTTGTCAGATGATAATACAAAAGTTCATACGATGACCCAAGCTTTTAACGTCATAGAAGAACAAGCAAAAAAAGGAAGCGAAACAACTGTTGCCTATAGAGATGTACATAATAAACTTAAGCTACTTGAGAATAAAATATCTAAGGTGGTAAAACAAGAACAAACTGGTTTGTTTGATGAAGTAAATATAGAACTGTTTAAAAAGACACTGAATGAGGTCCTTCAAACTTTATCTGAATCCAAAGATGTTCTAGCCAGGGCGAATGATGTCTTGGAAAATTCAGCCATTTTAAATGAGGCTCTTTTGATTATTGAGCCTAAATTGTCGGCTTTAGAAAACCAATTGGACGAGTTTACTAATTTGGCATCTCTAGGGCTGATTTCTGAAATGCTGACCCATGATCTGGGACAGATATCTCAGCGTATGCAGAAGAAAGGAGAGGAGCTGGAAATGCAAATCAAGTCTCAAAAATCGTTTTCGACTGATGAATTATATGGATATGTAGACTTCCTGAAATCCTCAGTAATTTCCCTTAAAACTCAAATGAAGCATTTAGATCCTTCACTAAAATACAATAAAGAAAAAAAGGAGAAGGTGGTCATGTCGAATTTCTTAGAGACAGAGGAGTTTGCCTTTTATGCCGACAAGTTAAGGAAAAAAGGAATAGATTATAGAATAGTTGTTAACAGAGACTTCGGTATAAATATGAATAGAGGGCGAGTGATTCAGATTTTTGATAATCTCATTAACAACTCGATTTATTGGCTCGAAAGAAAACAAACTGTAAAAGAAGAGGGAAAGTGTATTACTGTAACCATTGATATGCCATGGGTATACTTTGAAGATAATGGAGATGGTGTTGACAAGTCTGTGGAAGATACGCTGTTTGAGCCTTTCGTTACACGAAAACCTCGTGGAGAAGGAAGAGGTCTGGGACTCTTTATCGTTAGGCAACTCCTTGATGCTCATAAGTGTGATATTATACTTGATGAAGAGCTTAACTCTCAAAAAAATAGATATAGATTTTCTGTCAATTTTAATTCTGTTATTGAAAATTAGTTATTATGGAGGGAATTGAATCGCAAATATTGGAATTGTTAAGAAAACGGAATGTTAAAAGCGTCGTTTATGTTGATAACGAATTTGAAAAGGATGTTTATAAAGCTCCGTTTGTTAGATATATTCGTCAAAATATCGAAAAAGAAGGGCTTGAATTCCCTTTCCCGACAGAGGGCGGAATAGAAATAGCTCTTCAAGAATTTGGAAATTGGTGGGAAAATGAAGACTCAAAAAGTATTAAAGATGAATGCCAACATCGAGGTATAGTTAGAGCAACATCTGAGGTGGAGGAGAAACTTTTGGAGGTATTACCAGAGGGTATGTTGAAATGTCTCACACCTGAAGAATACGAAGCTAATTATTCTGATTATGATGCTTTAGGATTATCGAAAGAGAACCAATTACTGGTGTTGATGGATAAGTATCTGTCTGAGGATGACCCCTCCAGTGGTATGCGTAAACTGACATCGTTAAAGAATAAAGACTGGGTATCATGTGGTTTGTTTTCAAATAAATTTGATGCTCATCACGAAATCGATAATTGGTCAGAAAGTGATACAGTAAATAATATTTATCCTTTATCTAAGTCGCGCGTAAATGAAGATGGTGCTCCTAATCTATTACAGGGACTGCATAATGTGCTATGGCTGCGTCAGATAACAGATGTTAAGAATAAAGCAATTTCGTTGTATGCGGATTCTTTGAATAAGGCAATTGAAGATTTACAAAAACTGGATCCTGCTAGTTTTGATCATGTGGTAATTCGTTCTAGCCATGAGGAAGGTTGCTGGGAATTTGATACAATCAAACGAATAATCCAGACTATTCATAATCGCTATATTGAGCTTCTACTGCTGTCAGATGATAATTTTGAGCAGATTCAGGTTTTAACAGGAATGCTTAAAGAAATGAGTCCCCTATGTGATGGGACAGCAGTTCCTAATAGTGAAACATTGCGAGTACTCTATAAGTCGGAAGTTTATGATGATGTGGAGTATGTGAATCGAACATATTCTCAAATAGCAAATGGAGACATCTTTAGGATAAGCGGAAAAGGGGATTTTATGCTGGTTTGTCAGCCTTGTAACATAGAATTGAGAGGTGATTTATCAAGAAAATCATCGGAATTTGTTTATATGCTTCCTATTAATGAGATTAATTTAGGGGCAGCAAGTATGTCACATGATTATCTGTCAACCCTTCAACGTATCGAGGGGGAAAGCTTAAAATGTGTAAATCTTGCTAGGAACATTCGTGTTAGTCCAAAAGTGCTTGATCTTGTTTGTTTTAACAAAGAGGGAAAGTCTGTCATTGATATCGAAGTAGAAGCAAAAAATCTGGATGGTGCTTTATTCATGCAAGATAATTTATTGGCTCGATACGATAAGATTAAGCAAGAAGTAAGCCGCTATGTAACTCTATGCAATTTAGTTTCAGGATTTAATAATGATGTTATGAGTAAAGAGCCGAAAAATCAGCTTCTGAAAATATTGAAGAAACCATTTGAACTGTCAACTGAGAGATATGTAATGCCAAAATATGACGCAGATAATCATATGGTTGATTTTGGAATAGTACGTGTGGGAAGATATAAGGAACTGTATGCACAGATCGTACTGCAAGACTTTATGGGTTATCTTTCTCGACATGCATTACCTAATGACTTTTCAAAAGAAACAGTTAGTTTTAATTGATTTTTGAGTAAATAGTCAATTCTTAAAACGCACAATTATACACCAAGAGGTGTAAGCTGTCAATTTTGACGTATTGTGCATGAAATGGGAAAATGATACCTTTCTTGGACGAGCCAAGCGTAAGCATGAAAAAAAGACGTATTCTTTCTTTATGAAAGCGGCATGGTCGAGCGGCAGGGGCTGAATAAAGTGATTACCTTTCTTCGACGAGCGAAGCCAGAATAGCTGGAGCGGCTGCCGAATTAAATATTTAAGTAAAATGGCAGCAATAGAAGATAATATTGCGTTCAGGAGTGTACGACTACATCGGAACCGGAGACGTAT
>JAEEGL013012726.1_pt1 | contig 23655 bp, 21 predicted proteins | sample 9134231 | NCBI WGS metagenome assembly JAEEGL01 (sample SAMN16246548, study PRJNA631951) | gut metagenome | biome: gut microbiome; feature: rumen; material: fiber-attached | host: Bos | place: Iran: Karaj | collected 2018-10 | reverse complement strand
CCGGTAATTCGGGCCGATTCTCCGGCTCCCAGAGATAGAAATCGGCCACTATCAACCGATGCGTAAGCTGGTGCCTGACTCCCATACGCAGCAAGGTTACACCAGCTTCGGAAAATTGGTTCTTCGCAGAGCCTTGCAAAAAATAATTTTCCGTAGCCAATGGTTCGTATAATCCTTGCCAGATATCTCCCTTTCCCCGCTTTCGGATGGCCGTGTAGCCCTCGCAACGGACGTAGATGTAGTCCAGATGGCGCTCCTGCACCTTGACGGCGGGTTTTTTGACGGGGAGCATCTCTACCCGGCCGGTGCGGAAAGCGTTGCAGGAATCCTGCAGGGGGCAAGTGAGGCAGTCCGGATTCTGCGGAGTGCACTGCAGGGCACCGAAATCCATCATTCCCTGGTTGAACTGGGCAGGAGAGTCTGCGGGCAAAAGCTGATTGGCCAGCCGGGTGAATTCCTTTTTGGTCTCTGTGGTGCCCACCGGGGTGGTGAGGCCGAAGTGCCGGGCCAGGACGCGGTACACATTGCCATCCACCACGGCGGCGGGAATATCGAAGCAAATGGAGCCGATGGCAGCGGCGGTGTAGTCTCCCACGCCTTTTAGGCTCCGGATGCCTTCCAGGGTGTCCGGGAAGCCTCCATCGGCCACAATCTGCCGGGCGGCGGCGTGGAGATTACGTGCCCGCGAATAGTACCCCAGGCCTTCCCAGAGGCGAAGGACCTCGTCTTCGGAGGCATCGGCCAAATCCTGAACGGTGGGGAAGCGCTCCATGAAACGGTGCCAGTAGGCCGTTCCCTGGACTATGCGGGTTTGCTGAAGGATGATTTCGCTGAGCCAGACCGCATACGGGTCCCGGGTCCTCCGCCAGGGCAGGTCCCTGGCATTCTCGGAGTACCATTGAAGGATGATGCGGCTGAAGGGGTTCACGCGAATCTCTGTAAGGCTTCGTACACGCGCTGGACGGGGAAGCCCACCACATTGAAATAGGAACCTTCGATGCGGGTAATGCCAATGTGGCCGATCCATTCCTGGATGGCGTAGGCACCCGCTTTGTCAAAAGGCTTGTAAGTATCTACGTAATAGGCGATTTCGGCCTCGGTAAGGGGCTTGAACCAGACCTCGGTGGTGACGTCGAAAGTCTCTTCGTGAGTGGCGTCCCGCAAGGTGACGGCGGTGGTGACGTGGTGCTCGCGACCAGAGAGGTCCCGCAGCATCCGGCAGGCGTCTTCCCGGTCCTTGGGTTTGCCCAGAATCTCTCCGGCTTTTCCGGCAGAAGGAGGAAGGATGACCATAGTATCGGCCGTAATGAGAATCTCATTCTCTTTCAGGGGCCGATGGAAGCCGTGAGACTTGCCCTGGGCCATAAGGCGGGGCACCTGGTCATAGGGTGTTTCCGGCCCGAAGGATTCCTCGAAGTTATTGCCTGTATCTACCTCGAAGTCAATATCTAAACCTTTCAGCAATTCTCTCCTTCTTGGCGAGTTGCTGCCCAGGATGATCTGTTTTCCACGAAGGTCCATCAGAACTGCTTTTTGTAGGTCTCGGGGTCGAAAATCCATTTGCCCTGTTTTCTTAGGGTCTTTTCAATGGCTTCCCTCAGACAACCTTTTCCGCCCGGGGCATCGGTAATCCAGTCGGCGATTTTCTGCACTTCTTCTACGGCATCGGCCGGGCATACTCCGCAGCCGCAAGCCTTCATGACATCGATGTCCGGGACGTCGTCCCCAAAATACATTACTTCTTCAGCTGAAAGCCCGTAACGTTCACAGAATATGGAGAATTCCTCCATCTTATTTCTGCAGAGGAGAAACACATCATCGGGCTTGACTCCGCTGGCCATCATCCGTTTGCGGATGCTCTCCGAACTTCCGCCCGTAATCACAGCTACGGGATAGCCGTTCATGGCGGCCATGCGAATGCCAAAGCCGTCCTTTGCGTCGTAAATGCGCAGGAAATCACCCTCCGTGGTGCAGAGGAGGGTGCCTTCCGTGGCCACGCCGTCAATGTCGAAGGCAAAGGCCTTGATCATATCTAATTTGCTCATTTCTTTGGATCGAAGAACTAAGGAGCGAAGCGACTCAGGGGGTCTGGGGGATTAGGCCCCCAGTCGTGAAACGATTCTTAGGGAAACAAATCATACGTTTTATGATTTGTTTCCGCCTCCGCCGAGCGGGCCGAAATCGGCCAGATTGAAAGTGGTGCCCTGAGGGCCCTTACCACCCAGATCGATGACGCCGAACTGGGCCTCATACTTGGAGATGTTGTCGAAGAGGGCGTTCATCAGGCGTTTGGCGTGCTCGGGCGTCATGATGATGCGGTTGCCGATTTCCGGTTTGGCGATGCCCGGGAGGGTAGTGGCAAAGTCAATGATGAATTCGCTTCTGGAATGGGAGATGATGGCCAGGTTGGAATAGGAGCCCTTGGCCACCTCCGGTTTAAGTTCCAGACTTATCTGATTTTGGGGTTTATTATTATTGTTATCCATACTCAAAAGATATTTCTGCAAAATTAACAAAAAAACCGTACATTTGTAAGATTGAATATAATGGTATTTATATATGAAGGAATTAGCGGCAAAGTATAGTGCTAAGGATGTGGAAGATAAATGGTATGCCTATTGGCTGGCCCACAAGTTCTTCCATAGCGAACCCAATGAGAAACAACCTTATACCATAGTGATTCCGCCGCCCAATGTGACGGGAATCCTGCATATGGGCCACGTGCTCAACAATACCCTTAATGATGTCCTCATCCGCAAGGCCCGCATGGACGGCAAGAATGCCTGCTGGGTGCCCGGAACGGACCACGCCTCCATTGCTACCGAAAGCAAGGTGGTGGCCAAACTCAAGGCCCAGGGAATCCGCAAGGAGGATATCGGCCGCGAGGAATTCCTCAAGCACGCCTGGGAATGGAAAGAGGAGCACGGTGGAATTATCCTTCAGCAGCTCAAGAAGTTAGGCTGCTCCTGCGACTGGGACCGCACGCGTTTCACCATGGAACCGGCCCTGAGCGACGCGGTGATCAACACCTTCGTCTATTTCTATAAGAAAGGCTGGATCTACAAGGGTGTGCGCATGGTGAACTTGGACCCCGAGGCCCTCACGGCCGTGAGCGACGACGAGGTCATCCACAAGGACACCAAGAGCCACTTCTATCACCTTAAGTATTTTATCTCCGACGGTAACGGCAACCCTACCGACAAGTATCTGGTAATTGCCACAACCCGTCCGGAGACTATCATGGCCGATGCCGCCATCTGCGTGAATCCCAAGGATGAACGTCATTTCTGGCTCAAGGGCAAGAAGGTGCTTATTCCTCTGATCAACCGGGAGATTCCGGTGATTGAGGACGAATACGTGGAAATGGACTTTGGTACGGGCTGCCTCAAGGTGACGCCCGCCCATGACGTACATGACTATGAAATCGGCCTGCGGCACAACCTGCCCGTGCTGGAGATTATTGACGACCACGGAAAACTGAACGAGAAAGCCCAGATTCTGGTGGGTGAGGACCGTTTTGTGGCCCGTAAGAAGATTGTGAAGATGCTGGAGGAATCCGGCAACCTGCTCAAGGTAGAGGATTATACCTCTCCTGTGGGGTATAGCGAGCGCACCGATGCCGTCATCGAACCCAAACTCAGCGCCCAGTGGTTCCTGAAGATGGAAAGCCTGGCTGCAACGGCCCTGGAGACGGTATTGAGCGGCCGCACCAACTTCATTCCCGAGAAATACATCAATACTTACCGCCACTGGATGGAGAACGCCCGCGACTGGTGTATCTCCCGTCAGCTCTGGTGGGGCCAGCGCATTCCTGCATATTACCTCCCGGACGGAAAATTCGTCGTAGCTGCAACTGCTGAAGAAGCACTTCAAGAGGCAAGGGCTATTAATCCGAATATCAAGGCTGAAGACCTTAAGCAAGACGAAGATGTGCTGGATACCTGGTTCAGCAGTTGGCTGTGGCCCATCTCGGTCTTTGACCCCGAAAAGCCCGGCCATCCGGACCACCAGCCCAACAAAGATCTGGCCTATTATTACCCGACTAACGACTTGGTGACCGGCCCGGATATCATTTTCTTCTGGGTGGCCCGTATGATCATGGCCGGCGAGGAATTTATGGGCAAGGAGCCCTTCTCCAACGTGTACTTTACTGGTATTGTGAGGGATAAAATCGGGCGGAAAATGTCGAAGACCCTCGGAAATTCGCCGAATCCCCTTGACCTGATTGATACCTATGGTGCTGATGCTGTGCGCATTGGCATGCTGCTTTGCTCCAGCGCCGGCAACGATATTTTCTATGATGAGGCGCAGATCAAGCAGGGCGCAGCCTTCTGCAACAAGATCTGGAACAGTTACCGTCTGGTGAAGGGTTTCCAGGTAGATGCTGCCGTGGCCCAGAGCCCGGCTGCCAAGCTGGCCATCGAATGGTTCGCCGCCAAATTGTCGGATACCCTGGCCCTGGTGGAAGACCATTACAGCAAGTTCCGCATCTCCGATGCCCTCATGACCATCTATAAGCTCTTCTGGGACGACTACTGCAGCTGGTACCTGGAGGCCATCAAGCCGGCTTTCGGTCAGCCTGTAGATCCGGAGACCTATAATAAGACGCTTGAGTATTTCGAGGCCCTTCTCAAACTCATCCATCCGGTGATGCCTTTCATTACCGAGGAGCTTTGGCAGGATCTGGCCGAGAGGAAGGAAGGGGAGACCATCATGTATGCTCCCACTCCCAAGGCCGAAGCCTTCGACCCCGCCGTGCTGGAGAACTTCAGCCTGGCTGCAGAGGCCGTGAACGGAGTCCGTTCCGTACGCAACCAAAAGAACATCGCCCCCAAGGAGCAGTTGCATCTGCTCATCAGGGGAAGCTCCTTCCCCTGCATCCCGGTAATTGAGAAAATGGCCGGTGTCAACGTTGAACTGGTAGGGGAGTTTGGTGACGCCCAGGGCGTGGGATTCATGGTCCGTACCCAGGAAATGTTCGTGAAGATGGACGGTCTGGTGAATGTGGCCGAAGAGATTGAAAAAGCACAAAAGGAACTCGAGTACCAGCAGAAATTCCTGCAGGGAGTAAGGGCCAAACTGGCCAATGAGAATTTCGTAGCCCATGCTCCGGCTGCCGTCATTGAGAACGAGCGCAAAAAAGAGGCCGATTCGCTCTCCAAGATAGAGAGTCTCGAAGCTAAGCTTAAGTCATTGAAGAAGTAACTTTAAAACAAAATAGTTAAACGTAGTAACATTTTTGTTATGTCTATTTTTAAGGCTACATTCCCTGTCCGGTACTACGAAACCGACCAAATGGCGGTGGTTCACCACTCCAATTACATCCGTTACTTCGAGATCGCCCGTGACGAGATGATGGTCCAGCTGGGCTTTCCGATTGAAAAGTGCGAAAGTGAGCTGGGAGTGCTGGTGCCCATCGTGTCGGTGGAATGCCACTTCCGCCATCCGGCCAGGATGGGGGATATCATCACCGCTACGGCCGAAGTGAACAAAGTTCCCATGGCCAAAATGCTCATCAAGCAGGCGGTGTACAACCAGGACGGAATCCTCTGTGCAGAGGGAGTAGTCACCCTGGGATTCCTGAATAAGGAGACCTTTATGCCGGTGCGCTGCCCCGAGCCCGTCGTTGCTTTATTTGAAAAACACATAAACGCTTAATACTATGCTTACGTATCCGTTGATGATTGGAACCTGGGAGATTGTCGCCATCGTGGCCGTCGTGGTTCTCCTGTTTGGTGGCAAGAAGATTCCCGAACTCATGAAGGGAATCGGCAAAGGTGTCAAGAGCTTTAAAGAGGGGATAAACGAGGTGGAGAAGGAGATCAAAGACGTCGACACCACCCCCAAGGAAGAAAAGTAAAGTGGCAGAGAAGGACGTAGAAATGTCCTTCTGGGACCACATTGAGGCCCTGAGAGGAACCTTGTTCCACTCGGTGCTGGGCGTTGCTTTGGCCTCCATTGTGTTTCTGAGTTTTCCCAAACCGCTTTTCAAGGCCGTATTCTGGCCTACCAGGCCGGATTTTCCGCTCTACCGCCTGCCCGGCGTGGAGTTTTCCATGGATCTTATCAACATCGACCTGTCGGCCCAGTTCTTCTTCTATCTGAAGGTGGCGCTGTTGTGTGGACTGGTGGTGGCATTCCCTTATATTATATGGGAAATCTGGAGATTCATTGCTCCAGCATTGTATGACCATGAGCAGAAAGCGGTGAGAAGGGCATTCGGCCTGTCATCGGCCCTGTTCTATCTGGGTGTAGCGGTAGGGTATTTTGTGGTGTTGCCGGTTTGCCTCATGTTCTTTGTGAACTTTTCGGTGAGCGATGCCATTGTGAACACCATTTCGCTAAGCTCCTATATGTCGCTGTTCACCTCCATGGTGTTCCTGATAGGGCTTTTGTTTGAGTTTCCCACGGTAATCCTGGTTCTTTCCAGCATTGGAGTGGTAACCCGCGAGAACTTAAAGCAATGGCGTAAATACGCAGTTGTAATTGTTTTATTGTTAGCTGCTTTGATTACTCCAAGCGACCCGTTTTCCATGTTTGTACTGGCCGTTCCTCTATATGGCCTGTTCGAGTTTTCCATCCTGCTTTGCCGGAATAAAGTTCCCGTCGAGGAATGATCTCAGTAAGCAATGTCACCGTAGCCTACGGCAGTTTTGTCCTGCTGGATGGAATCAATTTCCATATCAGCGAGCAGGACAAGATAGGTCTTGTAGGTAAGAACGGTGCCGGCAAATCTACGCTGATGAAACTCATCACGGGGGAGCAGTCTCCTACAACGGGTAGCGTGGAGAAACCTACCGGCGTCAAGATCGGTTACTTGCCGCAGGTGATGGAGCATCACAAGGGGCACTCGGTAATGAAAGAAGTCCTGTCCGTGTTCGATCATATCCACTCTATGGAGGGTGAACTGCACAGAATTACCGAAGAACTTTCAAATAGAACAGATTACGAATCAAGCGAATACGCGTCTTTAATTGAACGCCTGAATGAGATAAATGATACCCTGGCGCTGGAGTCCGGCCTTTCACCGGAAGCCCGTGCCCAGAAGGTGCTCTTCGGCCTGGGATTCAAGGCGGATGAATTGGATCGGAATACCGAGACCTTCAGCCAGGGATGGAATATGCGCATTGAGCTGGCCAAGATTCTGTTATCGGCCCCCGATGTGCTTCTGCTGGACGAACCTACGAACCATCTGGACATTGAATCCATCGAGTGGTTCGAAGATTATCTGAAGAATTTCCGGGGATCGGTGCTGCTGGTTTCCCATGACCGCAAGTTCCTGGATAATGTAACCACCCGTACGGTGGAGATTATGCTGGGGCACATTCATGACTATAAAGTGCCTTACAGCCAGTATGTTATGTTAAGGGCGGAGCGCCTGGCCCAGCAGACGGCCGCTTACGAGAACCAGCAGCGGATGATAGAGAAGACGGAGGATTTCATCAACCGTTTCCGCTACAAACCTACCAAGAGCAACCAGGTTCAGTCCCGCATCAAAGCCCTGGAAAAAATGGACAGGATAGAGATTGACGAGAGCGACAATTCCAAGCTCTCTTTGAAATTTCCTCCTGCGGAACGTTCTGGTGATGTGGTATTTAAGGGCGTTGACCTAAAGGTTGGCTACCCCCAGAAAGTGGTCTTCTCTGATGCCCAGATAGAGATTAAGAGAGGGGAGAAGGTAGCCCTTATCGGCCGTAATGGCGAAGGTAAGACTACACTCATGAGGGTAATCATGAGGGAATTGGATCCCATCTCCGGAGAAGCCCGCCAGGGACATAACGTCCATATTGGCTATTATGCCCAGAACCAGGAAGATATCCTGGATCCTGCCGAGACGGTGTTTGGGACCCTGGACCGAATTGCGGTGGGGGATATCCGTACCAAGCTGAGGGATATCCTGGGTGCCTTCTTATTTAAAGGAGAGGACATTGATAAGCGCGTTTCTGTGCTCAGCGGTGGAGAAAGGGCCCGGCTGGGGATGGCCAAACTCATGCTTTCCCCCTACAATGTCTTGGCGCTGGACGAACCTACCAACCACATGGACATCCGTTCCAAGGATGTTCTCAAGCAGGCCCTGAAGTCGTTTGACGGCACTCTGATAGTGGTTTCGCACGACCGTGACTTCCTGGATGGCCTGGTGGACAAACTCTACGAATTCCGCGACGGTAAGGTCAAGGAGCATTTGGGCGGCGTACAGGAATTCCTGGAGAAGCGCAAGCTGGAGTCCCTGCAGGAGCTGGAGCGGAGTGCCCAGGCTCCCGTGCAGGAAAAGCCTGCCCAGAAGAAAGAATCGGCCCGGGAATTCCAGGCGCAGAAGTTTGTTTCCAAGGAGCAGCGGAAAATCCAGAACCGGGTGAATTTCCTGGAGAAGGAGATTGCCAAACGCGAGGGCAGGATGGGGGAGATTGAGGGTATTCTGGCCAATCCCTCCGAAAAGGACGACATCATGGAACTCACGCGGGAGTATCTGGAACTCAAGCGGGCCCTGGATGCCGATACCGACGAATGGACCACGCTCATGGAGCAATTGGACTAAGCTTATGATTTACGATTCACATATGGACACCCCTTCCCAGCTCATGAGGCTGAGGAATCTGGGCATTGACAATCCGCATGCGCACGTGGATTTCCCCAAGATGCGCGCCGGCAAGGTGGACGGAGCCTTCTTTGCGCTGTACACTCCGGCCGAAATGGCCCCGGATGCCGCCACCCGCTATGCCCTGGAAATGCTTTCTGCGGTATATGATGCGGCCGATGCCAATCCTGACTACGCTGCTGTGACCTTTACCCCCGATGAAGCGGAACAAAACCGGAAAGAGGGAATCATTTCCCTTTTCATGGGCATGGAAAACGGTTCTCCCATTCAGGAATCGCTTTCTTTGCTGCGGACATTTTACCGGCTGGGGGTCAGTTACGTTACCCTGACGCACAATGGAGACAACGCCATTGCCGACTGCGCTGCCGTAGGCAAGCGCTGGGGAGGTCTGAGTCCCTTCGGCAAACAGGTGGTGGCAGAGATGAACGCCCTGGGCATGATGATTGACCTTTCACACGCATCTGACCAGACCTTTTGGGACTGCATCAAGTTTTCGGAAGCTCCCATAGTGGCCACCCACTCCTGCTGCCGATCCCTATGCGGTCACAAGCGCAACCTTACCGATGAGATGCTTCAGGCCCTGGGGGAGAAAGACGGTTATGTGGGCATCAACTACAACCCCGGCTTCTTGTCCGACAATTTTGGAAAAGATCCCAGGGAAGCGGCTTTGCTGGACGAGGCCGACAGGGTAGAGGCCGCTTTTATTAAGGAGCCTGGCAACCCCGAAAAAGTGAAGGCCTGGAACCGGATGCAGGAGCGGCTTCTGACGGAAGTCCGCCGTCCGGGCGTTAAGGAAGTGGCCGATCACATTGACCACGCTGTGAACTGGGCGGGCATTGATCACGTTGGAATCGGCTCCGATTTTGACGGGATTCTTCTCACACCCTCCGGGCTGGAAAATATCGCGCTCTCTGACTCACTTTGGGAGGAACTTCGCCACAGAGGCTATACTCAAGCCCAGATTGACCAGATTTCGGGTGGAAACCTGATGGAGGTCTATAAAAGGGTGATAAAGTATTCAGAATAAGTGAGTTAAGTCAATATTTACAAAAACGAAACACAAATGTTATAACTATTAACATTTGTGTTTCATTATATTTATATCAATACGTTAGATTTCTTCGAGGATTTGAAGCCTCAGGAAGTTCAGGGCCGATGCAGCAAAGCGCTCGATGTTGCGAAGGCGGTCGTTCTTGTAGTTGTATTTGATGGTTTTGGTGACATGCGGAGTGGCCACACCGACCCAAACGGTACCTTCGGGATTGAATTCGTCGCCTCCCGGGCCGGCCAGTCCGGTAGTGGAAACGGCGTAGTCACTGCCCGTAAGTTTCCTTACGCCCTCGGCCATGGCAGCCGCTACTTCTGCACTAACGACGCCATTCTTTTCGATAGTCTGCGCCGGAACACCCAGTGCAGATTCTTTAACAGAGATGGCATAGGATGTGACAGATCCCAGAAAATAGGCCGATGAGCCGGGTACCGAGGTAATCAAGTGGGCAATTTCACCTCCCGTGCAGGATTCGGCGGCCGATAAGGTGAGTCCGTGCTCCTTCAGGAGCTTTCCAATCTCCGTTTCCAGGTTGGAATCCTGGTCGGCGTATACCAAATTGCCCAAAATGGCCTTCAATTTTCCGATTTCTTCATCCATAATCTGGTTTTCCTGATCGGAATCCCCTCCGTAGCACGAGAGACGAAGGCGGATCCCGGTGAGGGGATTGGGCAAATAGGCCAGATGCATCTGGGACGGCAGGGCATCTTCCCAAGGGGCGATGAGTTCGGAAAGGGCACTCTCGGCCATGCCGTATACCATCACATTCCGGTGAAGAATGTTGGAAAGCTGCTGGTGTTTCCGGATGTCTTCCAATACCTCTGGGATGGCTCCCACCGCTTCGTGGGGAACGCCGGGCAGGGAATAGAGCGTTCCGCCCCCGTTCACATTTCTGAAAATCATGATGGGAGCGGTTCCCAGCCTGTTCACAATGACTTCAGCGGTATCCGGAACATCGGCCTGGGCCAGATTGATGGGCAGAACATCCAATCCTCGGCTTTTCAGGATGGAATGGACTTTTTCCAGTTGCCCGGGATGCCGTACAAGGCCCTTGCTGCCGGTGAGTTGGGACAGAACCCCTTTGGTAATGTCATCTTTGGTGGGCCCCAGGCCTCCGGTTGTGATAACTATGTCGTTCTGAGCGAGTTCTCGGGATAGGGTAGAGGCAATCTCACGGGCGTTGTCACCAATGGACAGCATGCGGTTCACGTGGATTCCCATTTCTTCCAGGGCCAGGGCCAGATGCCTTGAATTAGTGTCCAGGACCTGTCCAATGAGGATTTCATCACCGATGGTGACGATGGAAGCGAGTTTCATGTAAGGGGATTGTTAACGGGAAATGGTTTTCAAAAGCTTGTTGAAAGGGAAAGGGCGAAGGGTAGTTTCTACCAGGGAGGCACCTGCCTGGAGGCATTCCAGGGCTTCTTCCATACTGTCGGCCGATCCGATAACCGGGTAGCGGTGCTGGGTCTCTTCTATAACCATCCTCACCTTTTTGGCAGGAACCACCACGGCATCTATTCCGGAGAGACGGCAGTGGCTCAAAAGGGTATGGATCTCATCAGGAGTATGCCCGTGGGAGAGCCTGAGGGCTATGGGTGTGTAATGCTCGTAGCACAGGCGGAGGCTGATTACCTCATCCAAAAGAACGGTTGTATCCGAGATGTCGGTGGAATCAATGCCGTGGTCTCCGTCGGGGTCTATTATTATAAGGTCAGAGAAATCGTAGACCAGGGAGAACGAACGGGCCAGGTCGGACGAGACATTTATGGCCAGGATGGACTTCTTGCGATAATCCTGGAGACCCAGAATCCAGTTTAAGACGTTGTCGGTAGGGGGAGAAAGTGTAACGAAACCCGCGCCGAGGGTTCTGCATTCACGCAGTTGGCGGATACTGGGACTTTGGCGTATGCCCAGCGGGTTCTTGAAAGCGAGTCCTGCGACGTTGGTGTCCAGAGCTTTCTTCTTGTGTGATCCAAATAGAAACATAGCAGCGCTTCTTACGCTGCAAAGATACTAATTTATTCGCTTTGACGGAATTCCTGGAAGGTTTTGTCAGAGAAGAACACCATAATCCTGGAAATCTCACGGTTGCTGGAAGGGGATTGCAGGGAGAAAAGATCCAATTGTACGGGCTCGTCCGGCTGGGGAGTGCTTTCGATGGGCATTCCGCTTTCGTTTTCATGATACATTTTGCCCTTACCGCTAAGCAACCATTCTAAATTTAGGTTAGGATAGTGCAGGATCAGACTCTCCAGGAAGTCGTATCCGGGCTTGTTTCTTCCGGCCAGGATGTTGGACACACTGCCCCTTGCGACGGACAAAGTGTCTGCCAACTGGGTTTGGGTGATGTTCTCTGCTTGCAGGAACTGTAATAGCCTTCGATTCATATTTGTGAACTTATCCGCCACAAATATAAATCATTCATTTAAATAAAACAAATATTTTTTGGGGGTGAAGTAGGGGATAGAGGTGGTTTTTGCTTTTGAATTAGAAAACTAATACTTTATATAAATGTCATAAATAACTGAATATGTGGCAGCAATAACCAATTATCATATATATAAAAGCATTTTACAGTGTCAGGAGTTCCTTCACAAAGATAATATTTATATATTGATTCTTTATATAAAATAATGTAAATAACTGATTATTAGTAATATTTAACTTAAACGAATTTAGTGATAAAAATTCTGCATGATATTTTAGCTGAGATATTTCATGGGGTTGAATAATATTCATATTGTGCAAATTTGTGAACAAACAATTCAGTATTTGGTTTCATATTTGTGAATAATCGAGAGCAGTAATATGAACTGGGGACCGGGCTTTCGCATTTGGGATAAATGATGTAACTTTGTTCAAAATTTTGAACCGTACAAAATGATACCCGAAATACACATTGAAGACTACAATTATGGACTTGACGACGCCCGGATTGCCAAGTACCCCCTACCAGAAAGAGACTCCACCAAGCTCCTTCACTACCGCGCCGGACAAAAAGGTGTCGAGATAGTCGAAAGATGCTTCAGGGATTTACCGGATCTTCTGGGTTCGGACACATTGATGGTTTTCAATGACACAAAAGTGGTCCCGGCCCGTCTCCACTTTCAGAGGGAAAGCGGGGCTCATATAGAAATTTTCTGTCTGGAACCCGTCGATCCGGTAGAATATAACCTGGCCTTTGGAACACTTTCCGAGTGTTCCTGGAAATGCGTGATCGGGAACGCGAAAAAATGGAAGGAGGATGTCCTCAAATTGTACAATCCTGCCTCTGACATTACTCTGGAGGCACTTTCACTGCGAGCAAAATTGTTACATAGAGACGGGCAAACAGGAATAGTACATTTTTCCTGGGAAGGCGGAGTCCCTTTTTCCAGGGTTCTGGAGCTGGCCGGCACCGTGCCCATCCCTCCCTATCTGAACCGCGAATCCGAAGAGTTGGATACGCAGCGATATCAGACCGTATACGCGCATATCAGGGGCTCTGTAGCTGCTCCTACGGCCGGTTTGCACTTTACTCAGGCAGTCCTGGACCGCTTGAAAAACAAAGGAATAGAGATGGAAACCGTGTGCCTGCACGTAGGCGCCGGCACTTTTTTGCCGGTCAAGAGCTCCCTGGTTTCCGAGCATCCCATGCATCGTGAGCCCTTTGTGGTTTCCAAATCCCTTATCGAGCGCCTTGCAGGCAAGAATGGCCCGCTTCTGGCCGTTGGAACTACGTCTGTCCGTACGCTGGAGTCCCTGTATTACATTGGAGTAAGCTGCCTGGAGAGGGGAGTTCCCGAGGACGTGGAGCAGTGGGCTCCTTATACCCGCGAATATCCCTATTCCACCGAAGAAGCTTTGCTGGCTATCGTCAAGTATTTGAATGATAATCATTTGGACAATCTTGTGGCCGGTACCAGGATCATCATTGTTCCTGGTTTCCGTTTCCGTCTCGTAGATAAACTTGTGACCAATTTCCATCAACCTGAAAGCACGCTTATACTTCTTGTATCTGCTTTTGTAAATGGCAATTGGCGAAGTATTTATGACTTTGCATTAAAGAATAACTTTAGGTTCTTGAGCTACGGAGACAGCTCATTATTGGAAAGGGAATAGGTAAAAAGGAATACTTTTTGTATCTTTGTGTTGCAAAAAAGACAGGATTATGGATCTGACAGAATTTAACGATATCGCCCCGTTCAACGATGAAGAAACGGCTGCTGCTTTATCGCGTTTGGCCAACCATCCCAACACCTCCTGGATTTCCCGTTATATCTTCCCGGACCAGCCGGCCAGTTTCCTGGCAGAGTTGCTCAGGAGTATCCACACGGTGGACGAGTTCCAGCATACCATTATGTCCAAGGCCGTCGAGTGGGTGATTAATACCACGATGAAAGAATTCACCTATGAAGGTATTGAGAACATCAAAAACCTGAAAGGGAACTATCTGGCCATGTCCAATCATCGTGACATCATCCTGGATCCGGCCATCATGCAGGTGGTTTTGATGAAAAACGGCTTGCAGCCCACTGAGATTTGTGTTGGGGATAACTTGTTGAAACAGAAATCTGTAGAGCTTCTTATCCGCTCCAACCGCATGATCAAGGTCATCCGGGGAATATCGGCCCGTGAATTGTATCTTTCTTCTCAGCAATTGTCCAAATACATCCGTGAGAGCATTACCTCCGGGCACAGTTCCGTATGGATTGCTCAGCGCCAGGGCCGTACCAAGGACGGTATTGACATTACCGAACAGGGTCTGCTGAAGATGGTGGATATGAGCGGAACCAAGGATTTCGTAGAGAATTTCAAGGAAGTTCAGATTGTGCCCATCAGTATGTCTTACGAGTATGAACCCTGCGATATCCTGAAGGCCCGCGAAATGCTGATTTCCCGTACCCAGAAGTACGTAAAACGCGAATTGGAAGATCTGGAGAGCATTATCCTGGGCATCAAGCAGTATAAGGGCAACGTGCACATGAACATTGATACGCCCATAACGGAAGCAGAAATCATTGAGGCGGCCGAATGTGACAAGAACGACCGCTACAAGAAGATGCGTTACGCAGTGGACCGTCGCGTCATTCAGGGCTACAAGCTGTGGAAGACCAATTATATGGCTTACGACTGGGTTAACAAGACCACCAAGTACGCAGACCATTACGACGCGGTCGATATGGAAGATTTCCAGGCATACATTGCCGGACAGCTTAAAATGGTTGAATCCACGTTGGACCAGAAGGAACTTCAGGACATTCTACTGCATATTTACAGCAATCCCGTACTGAACAAGGAGAATTTCGTTTAGTTACACAATTTATATTATGTTAACTTGCCGATAGAAGGAGAATCCCCTGTCGGCATTTTTGTAAGAAGATGAGCAGAAAACGCATAGACCTGGTGCTGGAGAACGTGACCATTGAAGCCGTGGCTGCCGAAGGCAAAGCCCTGACGCACGTAGACGGAATGGTTGTCTTCGTGGACTTCGCCGTTCCCGGAGACATTGTAGACATCCAGGTATACAAGAAGAAGAAAAATTACATGGAAGGCTTCATCAAGCGCATTGTGAAGCCCTCAGAGCACCGTCTGGAGCCTTTCTGCGAGCATTTTGGTGTTTGTGGCGGTTGCCGATGGCAGCCTCTGCCCTATGAGATGCAGCTGGAAGCCAAGCGGCAGCAGGTGGAAGACCAATTGGTGCGCATCGGCCATCTCCAGGTGCCTGAAATTAGGCCTACACTCCCCTCAGAGGCCACCCGTTACTATCGTAACAAGCTGGAATTCAGTGCTTCCTGCAGCCGATGGATCCTCAAAGACGAGAATCCTGAGGCCCTTTCCGAGCAGGAAAAAGTGGGTCTGGGCTTCCATGTAGGCAAGTTTTTCGACAAAGTACTGGATATCAAGGAGTGCCACTTGCAGAAGGAACCCTCCAACGCTATCCGACTGCATATCAAGCAGTTCTGCCTGGATCACAACCTGGAATTCTACAATATCCGGGAAAACCGGGGCTTTTTCCGCAATATGTTCGTCCGCAGCACGGAAAAAGGCGAATTCATGCTCATTGTGGTGTTTGCCCGTGAGGACAAGGAACAGCGCGAGGCCCTGCTGGATTCCGTAGTGGCCGCATTCCCCCAGATAACCAGCCTGTATTACATTATCAACGAGAAACTCAACGATTCCATATCGGACCAGTCCCCTGTCCTGTACAAGGGAGATGACGCCATTTACGAGGAAATGGAAGGCCTTCGCTTCAAGATCGGCCCCAAGTCCTTCTACCAGACCAATTCGCGCCAGGCTTACCGCCTATACAGCGTTGCGCGCGAGTTCGCGGCCCTTACCGGAGATGAACTCGTTTATGACCTTTATACGGGTACAGGTACCATCGCCCAGTTTGTGAGCAAGAAGGCTTCCAAGGTAATCGGCATCGAGTATGTGCCCGAGGCCATCGAGGATGCCAAGGTGAATGCCAAGGCCAATGGAATTACGAATTGCCTCTTCTTTGCCGGGGATATGAAGGACGTGCTTAACGAGGCTTTTATTCAGAAGCATGGCCGGCCGGATGTCGTTATCCTGGATCCTCCCCGTGCAGGTATTCATCCGGACGTGGCCCAGGTTATCCTGAAAGCCGCCCCCGGACGCATGGTGTATGTGAGTTGCAATCCTGCCTCCCAGGCCCGTGATCTGGCTATTTTGTGCAAGGATTACGTGATTACGGCCGTGCAGCCTGTAGATATGTTCCCGCACACCATGCACGTAGAGAATGTGGTCGCCCTCAAGCGGCGTTCCTAATTTACTTTTACTTTCATCTGAAGTTTTTCCCGGCGTCCGTCTTCGTAAAGAATACGGGCTTCCAAATTGTGCACCCCTTTAGACAGAATGAAAGAAGTGGTTTTAAGAACTTTTCCGTCCCAGCTCCATTCCACCTCGTGGATGCGAACGTGCTCCGGGACCAGCAGGGACGGGGTAAAGGAATCTCCGGCACGGTAGTTCCCGTTCCCCGGATCAATGCAGACCGTCCCCATTTTGTCCAGCGAGGCGGCCGGTACTTCCACCGCATCGGCACTTACCATCAGGTCCAGATACTGGCCCAGAGAGGCCGAATAGAGCTCGTTCCAGCCGGATTGCTCCAGGGAGAATTCGCTCCAGTAGCTGTTGCCCCGGTTTCCGGGATAGACCACGCTGAGCGGGTAGTTGTCATCGGCCTTCTCAAAGCCGTAACCTATATATATATCAATGCCTTCCGGGATTCGGAGGTTGTCTTCCGTGAGGTCCACGGCTATGCGGCGGAACTCGCCCAGCGCAGGATTCTCCACCTTTTTGTTGAGTACGCGTACAGGGCCGAAGTCCACTGTGATGTACATGTCGCCCAAATCATCCTGATTCTGGGAAGTGATGTACGGATAGCAGACCACCTGGGTCAATTGCCGCCCGGTCAGGTCGCAGAGCTCCTGGGCCGAGAACCGGACCGCCCCGATGGCTACCGACTGGTTGAAGGCACCGGAAGTCTTCTCGGGGTCATATTTCTCCAGGGAGGTATGGGCGGCTTCGCCGGGAGTCAGCAGCTGGACAAATACGCAACCCATCCGGGTCCCCTCTTTGATGGTGAAGGGGACGGAGGCGTCCAGATAGCCGTTTTTAGAAGCAGTAAGGGTGAAAGGGCCCTCCCCTTCCATCGGCAGCAGGAAAAAGCCGTCCTGGCCCGTTTTAACGGTGTTGTCGCTGCCATCCAGGCCTACGGTGACATCGGCCACAGGCTTGCCGGCCGAATTGCGTACTATGCCGTTCACGTTAGCTCCGGCATCGCGGAGCACGCGGAAGCGGCTTAAGCCGTTTTCGTTCTCAATGCAGGTGAGCTGAATACCCGTGTACTCCCCTTCCCAGTCTACCGGCTCATAGGAATACTGCCGGCTGCTTCCCGGGAATACCAGGGACGCGGCGTTGTAGGCCTGTCCGTAATTAAGAGAGGCGGGATTGGAAGAAGGGATGATATAGAAGCAGGGATGGTCGCCCGTATTGTTGACGCCATTGAACTGGCGCCAGTCTTTCCAGAGGTCCAGGGCCGATACCTCCCCCACCATCCGTTCCGACTGGTCCACATGGTAGATGAGCAGGCCCTCGGGCATCGGGGAGTCCCAGCCGGTTCCGTCGCGGGTTTCCACGAGGAAGAACTCACCTTCCGTGGCCGTGGAGATGCGGAAGGCCTGGCGGTGATGGACAGGTCCCAGCACCACATCACCTTCCGGAAGCTCAGGAATGTCTTCCTGCCAGCCCAGCAGGACACGCTCTACGGCATTCATATAAGGAGGAGTGCGGCCTTCGTTGTTGTACAGGCCGCGGCACATGAGGGAAAAGTCGTAAAGGCCGCCTGCATAGCCGTCAGTAGAGCCGTTGACGTCGTAAAAATCGGGAAGTCCCAGTGCATGACCCAGTTCGTGGCAGCAGATGCCGATTCCCCCGGGATTGGCGCCTTCGCTTCCGTCCAGTTCGGCCGAACAGAAATAGGAGCCCAGTTTGAGTTCATCGAACAGGGCCTCCCGTTCGGCCTCTTCGTCGGAGTCCTGGATGCTCCAGTGGTGGGACCAGATGGCATCGGCATTCCCTCCTGCTGCCTGGTCATAGCCGGCAAAGAAGAAGATGCAGAGGTCTACGATGCCGTCCTCATCCTGGTCATAAACTGAGAAATCGATTTCTTCATCCAGTAGGGTACAGGCTTCCAGAAGGGCCTTTTCGGGGGCTGTATCGTCTATGCGATGGCCGTTCAGCATGATGTCTTTGCCGTAATAGGCCATTTTCTTATCCAGTTTCACCGGACCGTATATATCGAAAACCGGCCGGAACCGGCCTTCGGAATTGTCTACGAAATAATCTTGAACGGAGCCGGAGGCACCGTTTTCATCGTAGCCGCGCAGGTTAAGCATGTTCTGGAAGTGCTCCAGAGGGGCTTCCAGAGTCATGGAGACATCGGCAAACTCCACCAGAACGACAGGTATGTGCACCTCTCCCTGGCTGGGGATGATGGGTTTTTGCTGCCCCCAAAGACTGGCTGTCTGCAAGAACATGACAAAGGATATGAGAACTCCCCTTCTCATCTTTGCAGCACGAAATAAGTGGTCTCATCCTTCTTGAGCCAGATCATGTTCCCGGTGAGTTTGAGGACCAGGACATCTGTAAAGTTCTCGGCCTGAATGGTATATCCATTAACCATCACGCGGAAATGAAAGGCGATGCGGTCTCCCTCCTTCAGCGAGGCCGGGATTCCATGGATGCTGAGCACCTTTCTTTCTCCGGGGTCCAGGATGCGGAAAAGCAGCGTTCCGTCCGGACATTCCATGGCCGATAACTGGTGCCGGTCCTCGTTGTAAACCTGATTGCCGCCGGGAATACCATAGGCGCCCGGAATCTGCACCTTAACTATGGGATCTTCCTTTTCGGGCCCCGGAGGCACAGGAGGGGTGGGCTGGGGGTCTCCACAGCCCAGGAGCAGCAGCAGACACAGAGTCCAAAGCCATCCTCCCCTTTTGCCTATGGATGCGGCACGCATAAAAAATAGGTTTCTGTATTCACAAATTTAGGCAAATTCTCCAAGATTTGCTAATTTTGCACTGCAATTATCGGACTAATGTTTGTACAGATTCTTATACTCGTACTGGGCTTGATCCTGGTGGTCTTCGGGGCCGATTATCTGGTGGAAGGAGCATCGGCCATAGCCCGTCGGTTCGGCCTAAGTGAGTTTGTGATTGGCCTCACCATTGTGGGGATGGGAACATCGGCCCCGGAGATGGTGGTGAGTTTCATAGGAGCCATCGGAGGCAATGCGGATATTTCCGTGGGCAATGTAGTGGGTTCCAATATCTTCAATACCCTGCTCATCCTGGGCCTGACGGGTATTCTTCTGCCTATGGTCATTACGCCTGAGAACCGGAAGAAGGATGTTCCCATGAACATCATTATTACTGTTCTTCTTATCGTATTGGGTTTCAAGAAGACAATCCTTGGTATCGGAACCAATGGTTTAACCAGGGTGGACGGTCTGGTCCTCCTTCTTCTCTTCGCCCTTTATATGTGGCAGAGCTTTGCTTCGGATGCCGGGAAAGAAGAGAAGGCCGATGAGACCAAGAGTATTAAACTGGGGTGGGCTTTGCTCATGGTTGCCGGCGGACTGGCGGCCCTTATCTTTGGCGGAAACCTTTTTGTGGATTCGGCCACTGAGATTGCAAGCCGTTTGGGTGTAAGCGACAAGTTTATCGCCATCACCATCCTTGCGGGCGGCACTTCCCTGCCTGAACTCGCCACCTGCGTTGCGGCCGCTGCCAAGAAGAAAGGACAGTTGGCGCTGGGCAATATCATCGGCTCCAATATCTTCAACATACTTCTCATTCTGGGAGGATCGGCCCTTATCCATCCCCTGTCCTTTGAAGACATCTCCTTTGTGGATATGGGGGTTCTGTTGGTAAGTGCGCTTGTGCTTTGGAGCAGCTGCTATGTGGGAAAAAAGAATATGCTGGACCGCCTGGACGGGGTGTTTATGGTATTGATCTGGGGGGCTTATATGGCCTATCTAATTGTAAATCTGTAGAGTATGAAGCACCCTTGGATTGCCGGAGCCGTTGTTCTCCTTACCCTGGTTTGTGCCAACGGTAAGGCCCAGGACAAGCAACTCTTCAACCATCTTTCCCTGGGCGTAAATGTGGGAGTGGATGGACTGGGAGTAGATCTGGCTGTCTGCGCCTCCCCTTTCGTACAATTGAGGGCCGGCTATTCCGTTTTCCCCTATACCTTCACCAAATGGATCGACACGGATTATGTTTTTGAAGACGTGGAACTGGTCCCTTTCCCTGCATCGTATACCTTTTGGAAAGGAGGAACCGGCAAGATTCTTCTGGATTTTTATCCGGGTAGGAATACCTCCTTCCGCTTTACGGCCGGTGTCTTTGCCGGTCCCGGGAAGTTCATTCACTGGGAGGCTTATCTCGATGATTCCATCGAAGTGGAAGACCGGGCCACCCGTACTTTTACATACCGGGGCGCCTCCTTCAGTACGGATGCCGATGCCTATGTGAGGGCCGATGCCCAGCTTAAGCACTGGGTCCCCTATGTCGGGCTGGGCTACGGCAGGGCTGTGAATCCGTCTAAACGCGTGAGTGTAAGCGCCGATTTGGGCGTTCTTATAACAGGAGGCCTTCCGGTACAGACGTACAATTACGTGAACAATCCTGCGGGAACGCCCGTGATTTTGAGCAGCAACAACCTGGTTAGCCCGGCAGGCCGGCAGTGGGATAAAGGCTGGGTGGACCGCGCCGCAAAATGGCCGGTGCTTCCCCTGCTCAGAATTACCGTGTTCTTCAATTTGTTATGATCAAGCTTTTTCCCGCACCGGATTTCCGGTGCGTTTTTTGTTAAAAAGTGTTATATTTGTATCTTGTATTATAACCTTAACTGAAATATATGCCGGTAAGCATCAAGACTGTTGAAACCAAGGCGGAACTCAAGTCTTTTATCAAGTTCCCCCTGGACCTATATAAGGATTGCCCGTATTATGTTCCCAATATCTATATGGACGAGTTGTCCGCCTTGGACATGGACAAGAACCCTATGGGCAAGTATTGCAAGGCCCGTAAGTTCTTGGCTTACAAGGATGGGAAGGTGGCCGGTCGGGTCATTGCCATCATCAATGAGATAGCCAACCGGGACTGGAACCACTCCGAGGTCCGTTTTGGCTGGATAGATTTCATTGACGACATGGAGGTCTCCAAGGCCTTGATTGAGGCTGTGATAGCCTTTGGCAAGGAGCACGGGATGAACCAGATCAGCGGTCCCCTGGGCTTTACGGATTTTGACAGCGAAGGTTGCGTGGTGGAAGGTTTCGACGATATCTCCTCCTTTGCCCTCAAGTTCAACTACCCCTATTATGCCAAGCATTTCGAGGCTCTGGGTCTGGTTAAGGCCAATGACTGGCTGGAGCTGCGTATCTTTGTTCCCGATACCGTTCCGGATAAGGTGGTCCGCGCTTCCAAGATGCTTAATGAGCGTTATGGCCTGCACATCCGCAAGATTACTAAGAAGGATGTGTACAAAGAGAATTACGGACAAAAGGTTTTTGACCTCATCAACCGTACCTATAGCCAGTTATATGACTTTACGGTCCTTCCTCCGGAGGTGATTGAAAGCTATATCAAGATGTACCTGGGGCTTCTGGACCCCAAGTTCCTCACCCTTGTAGAAGATCCGGACGGCAAACTGGTGGCCGTGGCCCTTACCATGCCTTCCATTGCCCGTGCCGTTCAGAAAGGCCGGGGCTATATGTTCCCCCTGGGCTGGTGGTACCTGCTCAAATCCATGTATTTCAAATACGAGGAGGCCCTGGAACTGCTCATGATTGCGGTGGAACCCGAGTGGCGCAACAAAGGCGTGCACGCCCTGCTGTTCAACGAGATTATTCCCAACCTTCAGAAAGGTGGCTTCAAGTACGGAGAATCCAACGCCGAAATGGAGAGTAATGCCAGCGTCCAGAATATCTGGAACGCCTATGATAAGGAATTCAAACGCCGTCGCCGCGTCTTTACCAAAGAGATTTAATGTCTGCTTCATCCGTGATGCTGCCTCCGCTCCCCGAGCGGATGAGACCCAGGACGCTGGACCAGTATGTGGGCCAGCGTCATCTGGTAGGAGAAGGCTGCATCCTGCGGAAGATGATAGAGAGCGGAAACCTGAGCTCCTTCATCCTCTGGGGACCTCCCGGAGTGGGCAAAACTACCCTGGCCCATATCATCGCAGAAACGCTGGATCGCGATTTCTATACCCTCAGTGCCGTTACGGCCGGGGTGAAGGATGTGCGCGAAGTCTTTGATAAGGCCAGGGCCAGTGGCCTGTTTCGCCAGAAAGGGGCTCCTATCCTGTTTATCGATGAGATCCACCGTTTCAACAAGGCCCAACAGGATGCCCTGCTGGGCGCCGTAGAGAACGGAACCATCGTGCTGGTGGGAGCCACTACGGAGAACCCTTCCTTTGAGGTCATTACTCCCCTGCTTTCCCGCTGCCAGGTGTTTGTGCTCAAATCCCTGGAGAAGGAGGATTTGCAGGTTCTGCTGGACCGTGCCCTTAAAGAAGACGTTCTTCTTAAAGACAAGCCCGTGGAGGTGCGCGAAAGCGATGCGCTGATGCGTTACAGCGGCGGAGATGCCCGCAAGCTTCTCAACGTTCTTGAGCTGGTGGTGGATGCCCAGGCCGGCAAGAAGCCCATCGTCATTGACAACGAAACCGTAACGGCATCCATCCAGGAAAACATGGCCATCTATGACAAGGATGGCGAGATGCACTACGATATCATATCGGCCTTTATCAAGAGCATCCGCGGGAGCGATCCCAATGCGGCCATTTATTATCTGGCGAGGATGATTGACGGAGGGGAAGATCCCCTCTTCATTGCCCGCCGCCTGTGCCTGAGTGCCTCCGAAGATGTGGGCCTGGCCAATCCCAATGCCCTTTTGCTGGCCAACGCCTGTTTCGAAGTGGTGTCCAAGATAGGCATGCCGGAAGGTCGGATTCCCCTGGCGGAAACCACGGTGTACCTTGCCTCCTCTCCCAAGAGCAACGCCTCGTATATGGCCATTGAAAAGGCCCTGGCCGAGGTAAAGAACTCCGGCAACCAGCCGGTTCCCCTCGCCATCCGCAATGCGCCTACCCAGCTCATGAAGGACTTGAATTATTCCGATGGTTACAAATATGCCCACGATTATCCGGGACACTTTGCCGATATGGAATTCATGCCAGACGCCCTGAAGGGAAAAGTATTCTACGAGCCCGCCGAAAACAAGCACGAAAACGTCCTCAAAGCTTATCTTGAAGCCTGCTGGCCCAAATATTATCCCAAAGGCTGAATCGAAGGAAAAGGCGCTCTTCTGAGCGCCCGGGGGTGTATTTAAAGGGGGCAGAGCCCCCTTAAAGATAATCTTGGGGAATAAAAGGCGCTCTTCTGAGCGCCCGGGGGTGTATTTAAAGGGGGCAGAGCCCCCTTAAAGATAATCTT
>JAEEGL015792652.1_pt1 | contig 23656 bp, 5 predicted proteins | sample 9134231 | NCBI WGS metagenome assembly JAEEGL01 (sample SAMN16246548, study PRJNA631951) | gut metagenome | biome: gut microbiome; feature: rumen; material: fiber-attached | host: Bos | place: Iran: Karaj | collected 2018-10 | reverse complement strand
CGCTTCGTCCCAGGAGCTCCATACCCTCGGATTGCTCCGAGCGCATGTCCTGGTAGGGTCGAGGGGGGATGAATCCCCTGGCTACTTCGTTCTTTCTTCCTTTTCGCAATCCTCCTGGTTGCCTCGCGTCGCACACGTGAATTCGGCACTTCATTGTTGAATTTCTGTGCCTGGCCATAGCTTCCGCTACCCGATCCTCGGATTGCATTCTGTCCGGAATGTCAATGGATCAGATGATCAGGGTCCAGTCCGAGTGCCTGGACTGCGTCCAGGAACTCGTCGATGAGGACATCGGACCCGTCGAAGTATTCGCTGTCCTCGCCCTGTCGTACTTGAACATCAGCGTGAACCATCTCCCCGCGATCCCATCCGTGGTCGTATCGATGCCCTTGGTCTTCAGCACATGCCCGATGACGTCCGAGACTATCGTACCCAAGGAGATGACGAACATCATCGCGTTCTCCCTGGAAGGCCTGTGGATGTATACCCTGGACATCCTCATCCCGTCCTTGGCCAGCCTGAACGCGTGCTCCACCTTGTACTGATCCAGATACGCTCTCAGCACCGAATTTTTGCACCGGATCTTAGAAAAACGAGCCGATCAAGGCTCGAAAATAATTGTTGCTCGAAGTGCCGAATTCACGTCAAAAGCTACAAAAACTTCTACAATCAAATCAGCTCATCAATAATCATTGAAGACATCAATTCGTTCATCTGGCTATACCAACTTTATTTACAAAATTGGTGGAAACAATCGATCATAATAAATATAACAAATTAATACTAAAATGATAACGTTAGTATAGCGGGTCCGAGCACGTAAATCGATAACACCAAAGATACAGGAAATATGAATCCTATTAGGACGGCAGAGATCGTTGCGAACCTTTCCCCCGATTACGAATGGATCAACAATTCATCAAGAAAATGGAAATTGCACAGTACTCGAATACAAACAGTATGTGTTCCAGACAATAATATTCCTGCACACTTCGGACTGACTGCGAAAACCATGCACCATTTGTCCCGCAATATAGTAGAGAAGGTCGATTGAGATGAATTCCAGACTCCTGACGGCAATCGCGATATTGGTCGTAGTGGCCCTATCCTTCACTACGATAGGGTTCGCCTACACGTCATGGACGGAGAACTCTAACAACACGGCAGTCTCGGAATACGCAGTACTCACGCAGACCAACTACAACTTCACAAGCGAAGACATCAAGTTCGATACGATAACCACCGAACTAGGCACAGTCTATCAACTTGTAGGTACCAGCACGAATCCCGTGCAGAAGCTGCTGAAGATCGATGGCAGGGACTACTACGGAGTACAGCTGGGCGAATCAGACACCCTGTCCGCAAGCGTTGTAGGCAGCAACAGGACTGTACTGGATGTGACGGTCAACACCCTCAACCTCGGCGACTCGATATTCATGGATTTCAGCGACATATTCGACTGGAGATACGTCCTAAAGGTCGAAGGAACAGGCGTCCCGGTCCAATATGCCTATTATGATGGATCCAACGCCGATGACATGATCCAATGGAAGACACTGAATCCACTGTCTCCTGTGATAGCAGATGCAAGCGAAGAGATCCCTGGCAATTGGAAGGTCTGGGGAAAAGGTGCCGTGGTAGATGGGTACACCGTATCCCCTGCCGACGAATACAACAGCTTCATCATCCTCGTAGACGAGAACGTCGGAGGACTCAGCGACTGCACCGTAGTCAAGATATCAGATGGGGAGGTCACCTTCGAGACCGGGAAGGTCAACGGCGACACGATATCAAATCCAGGAAGCGACAAGTGGAAGCCATGGGGCGGAGATGCGGTCAATACCTACCAGGTGGATGCCTCCACAGCCAAGAACGGTTTCATCGTACTGGTCGATAGTGGCGAAACCGGGTTGAATAGCACTACTGTGATCGAGTTACGCAGCACTCTTAGCATCGATAAGAACAAGACCTACACCACGAAACTCTATTTCGCCGGCATGGGTGAAACAGTCAGCAAGGACTCGTTCGTGAAAGGCGCCGGAAGCATCGCGAAGGTCAAGACCGATTCCGTCGTCACCACCATATGGGTCCCGTCGTCAGAATACGATGTCAAGTGCATCATGAGATCCGGCAATCCGGCGAACTCCACTTTGAACAATGTGGCGCTCGAGGACTCCCAGCATACCATTTACTACGCCAAGAACACCAGCCTCATGCTGCCCGAGAACCTGTTCCCCACTCCTGACGGTTATGTGTTCGCAGGATGGTACAATGCCGATAAGAACAAGGTCTACTCGCCAAGGTACGCATTCGTGATGACGGACGACATGGAGTTCACAGCCGGATGGGAGGTGGAGAATAGCACTTCCACCATCCACTACATAGCCGACAACACCGTTCAGATGGAGAAGAGGGATGCCGGTACTGTGGTGGGCGGGAACTGGAAACTCTGGGGCACGGGCACCGCATCCGACTACACGGTGAACGGGAACGATGCGAAGGAAGGGTTCATAGTTCTACAGAACGAGCATGTGGCTGGTTTGAACGGCATCACCCTCATCAAGATAGATGACGCCTCCGGCGGATCCTTCAAGACCGGATTGAAGGCAGGGGAGACGGTAACCGGGAACTGGAAACTCTGGGGCACGGGCACCGCATCCGACTACACGGTGAACGGGAACGATGCGAAGGAAGGGTTCATAGTTCTAGTCAAGGACGATGTAGGGAGCCTGGGGAACTACCAGATCATCAAGATAGACAAGTCCTGGACCAACGACGGGGTCGTGATGGAGAACGACCACATAACCCTGGGAGGCCACTTCGTCCTTCCTCCCAACGAGTTCATCATGACCGGAAAAAGGTTCATCGGCTGGACCATCTCCGATCCGGATGATCCGAATCTGCTGCCTCCCGCCACCTACAACAGGGTCCCTTCCGACGTAAAGGACATCACCATATACGCCCATTGGGAACCTTGGGACAGCGAGAACAGCGTTTACAAGCAGCTCACGTTCAAAGGGAACATGATGTATCAGGAAAAACAGTTCCAGGTCTACACCGATGAGAAGGGGAGATACGTCATGCCGGATTCCTTCTTCGGTCCCAACTACGTTATGCCAGATGAGACCAGAGGGTGGAAGTTCCTCGGATGGAACATAAAGACGGGTAGCAACGAAGTCCACGTTGTACCGCAATCATACACGATGCCAGTCGGGACAGACACCGATTGTCTGGTGAACAACGGGATTATGAAATTCATTTACAAAAACGATGCCTCCAATGGGGAATCGAATTAAGATAGATTCAGTGATCGACATGACGAGATGGAAGGAAACTACTGCTGGATTCAAGATCAACACCAGGATTCTGTTGGTATGCTTGGCCGTGATAGTCGTGGCGTTAGGCGTACTGGTGTTCGTTTCGAACTCGGAGGCCACCGGTCAGATGCAGGAAGGGGGATCCATCACATACCATCTCGGCGATGGGGTCTTCAAGGTCGACCAGACCGGGGGCGTGGCAACGGACCCCACCTCCAACAAGACCTACACAATAGATTTCGAGACAGGCGCCTTCACGGAATCGGAGGGTGCTGGTACCGACGTCATGGTCACGCTGTCGACATACTTCGGGATCAGATCAACGGAGTACAATCCAGAGCTGTGGAGCGGATGGGGCGAAGTCCCAAGGTTCAACGGTAACGTAGGGATGTGGAACTGGAAGGGTCCGATGGATACCTTCACGATGACCGATAAGACGATCACCCTGAACATCACATCGAGCACCGCAGACTCCGTCATAACCCTGCCCTCCACCTGCACCCTCGACAGTACCTGGATGTCTTCACACACCGCCAATCTTGTCGAGAAATCCGAGAATCCTGGCAGCTATTATGACAACAAGGTCAGGATCCCTTCGGGCACGACCTCGCTAGAGGTCACCGTCGACTACTCGGTAAAATGCCACAGGGTGTTCGGCGGATGGACTGCAGACAGCGCCTATGATGCATCCAGTTACCCGACGGGGATAGTGTATCCCGGAGACGTGGTCCCGGACACCGTCACCGACCTATATGCCATATGGATCGCACCGGACATCTATGCAAAGAAATCTCAGACCTTCAACACCAGCGGGGAGCATCTGGCCGAAGACCTTCAGGCATACCCATACGTAATCGTCAACCCGGCCTCCGGCACAAGCCGCCTTTCGATCGACCTCTCGGAGTACAACAGCAGCTCGGAAGGACCTGGCATGTTCAGCACCATATACTACCTGAAATCAGGCACCTACTATGGGATTGACAGCAGGTCTGTACTGCCTGCAGGTACATACAGGACCTTCGACCCCTTGAAGATATACGAAAAATCGACAAGACAGGAGGTTTTGAATTATAAAGCGAACGTCGAGATCTCCAATAGGGGAGATGCATCTCCGAAAGTGAAAATATCGGGAGATGCAGTATTCGACATCATCGATCTGGATACCAACCAGACCAACAACCACGGAGGTTCCGGTAACGGTGGACTTTTCGCCACAGGTCACAGACTGATAATGGGAACGGGCATATCGAACAAGTACTCTGAGCAGAACAACAGCTATTCTTTCGACACAAATATTAACAACCGCTCACCGAGCGTATACGGCGGTGACCCCGGCAGCAACGTCACAACGGCCATCGAGAACAATAAGCCCATAGTGTTCAACGATGCGTACGAAACACAGACTACCGTCAACATCGGAACGTTCCTGATAATCCACAGCGGAGTCTACAATTCGGTGTTCGCAGGAGGAATGACCCAGATTGGAACGAGCGCCAACAATCTTTCCACATATTGCGTCGTGAAAGACTGCATCGTCAACGACACGCTTTCCGGGGGCAATGCAGGAGACAAAAGGACCATCTACGGATCCGCGTCCGGTCAGTCCAAGACCGACGGAGGAACCTTCCTATATCTCAACGGCGTCATGACCGCCGGAGACTACTGGCAGGATTCGGAATCCGACTATCGCGGATTCGTCTCAGGCAACAATGCCGGGACCATCGGAAATACCAGGGAATACATACACAACAAACAATCCAGTGTGACCCAGGGAGGCAACACCAAAGGTACCATAAATGGAGCGACCCACGTGTTCCTCTCCGGAGACTCGTCGGTCTGGGACATCATGGCCGGATGCCGTGATGCTGACTCCCATGTCGACCTTACTTACCTCGAGATTACTGGGAAGGCCGAGGTAAGACGCGTAGCATGCGGTACGATCACGGATGGAAGTTCTAACGGAAACAAGAATTCCGTTAATCATGCCAACATCTACGTCGGAGAGAAGGCGACCGTTGCCACCATCTACGGAGCAGGATTCGACACCTGGGCATACCCATACGGAGTTTCGATGGTCAGCGGGACCATCGATATCGAGATCGCAGGCGGAAGGATCGGGGACGTGTTCGGAGGAGGATACAGAGGAAGCGTGGGCACCACTGGGAACAACCCGACCAGCGTAGACATCTCGATCAAGATCACCGGAGGAACCGTCGAAGGGGACGTGTTCGGAGGAGGAAGCGGTGGACTCAACAAGATGAAGCACGACGATAACGGGAATGGATTCCAGACCGGCAGCGGAACTACGGGTAACCAGCTATCCATGGGAAGGTCGTACGTATACGGGGACATCGACATCCAGATCACAGGAGGAGACATCCTCGGGAATGTATACGGCGGAGGAATGTCGGTACCGAAACTGAAAAGCTACGCAAACAGCGGCACCACCTCATTCATAGATGATATAGCCGACAGCTCGACGAACACTCCCTACCAGGTCGCATCGGTGTTCGGGAATGTATCCATGCTCGTTTCAGCGGATGCCCACATAGGCGGATCGGTATTCGGAGCAGGTAAGGGGATCGTACTGGATTCCAGCAACAAGGTCGTGGTCAGCAACTACGGATTCAACAAAGTCCTGTACAAAGACGGCGGTATCAAGCCCATGTACTGGGTGACCGGGGGTGTAAGGACCTATGTCGACGACTACTCCAATTCATACGAGAACTTCGCCAGGGTTCAGGGCAACGTCACGCTGACTGTAGGGCAGGACTGGAGAGTGGGGGACCAGACGGTCCCCGGCGGAACGTACCAGGTATCCTCCGACGATGCGGGGGCGGACCATTTCGTGGTGCTGAATGCCTACAATGATTCGCTGTCCAAGATTCCGCAGCACTATACCATCGTTATGGTCGACGGCAACAGGATACATGATGTACATACGGACATGTCCGCAGGCGACGTGATATCGGTCAACGGGAACTGGTACAAAGGCGATAGCGTCCCGATAGGGTCGGAATACACGGTCGCTGCTTCGGATGCCGACCTGGGCAAGTTCATAGTCCTATACACAGAGAAGCCCAGCAACTACAATGTCATCATGATGAACAGGGGTGCCGTCTCGATGCAGACCAACCTCGCACCTGGAAGCACAGTTGAATTGGGATTGGCCACCGTCGACGGTTCCGTTTACGGCGGAGGCGGTTACAGCAAGATCAAAGGAAACACGATGGTCGAAGTTGAATCCGCTGTGATCAAGAACAACGTGTTCGGCGGCGGGCTGGGTATGGCCAACAGGCAATCAACCGAGGGCCTGAGGACCGTATGGATAAACGGTGACACCCACGTCACCGGTTCGGTATACGGGGGGTCACAGTTCGGAATCGACGGAACCATCATCGAGAACATCGCCAGCGACAACACGAGCAGCGACGTCCTCAACAAGCTCAACAGAAACAAGTCGGTAGTAGTCGTCCAGAAGGGTGCCATAGAGGGCTCTGTGTTCGGCGGCGGACTAATGGGTTCCACATACGGGAACACCGAGGTGTATCTCGGATACCGTCTGACCAGCCTCGAAGTAAGGTCACCGTCGCCCAACGAATACACAGGCATCACAAGTCGGCAGATCAGTGTCGTCTCTGTCTTCGCCGGCGGTAATGTCAGCACTGGTGACAGCGATGTCGAAGTCAAGGATGCATATACCGAATATCTCGTCCAGGGAACCGGAACCGTGAAGATCTACGGCAACAACAACCAGATGATGTCCATCACCGGGAGCATCATGGGAAGCGGTAACGCCTGTCTCACCAGAGGAGCGACGCAAGTGGATATCACCAACTTCTACGGATCGGAACAGATGACAGGTATACACCGTGTGGACGACCTGTCGATCAACAACTCGGTACTGAAGATTACGGGGAGGAGCCCGATCACCCCCGTCTTTGGACAGGACAAGATCGTCTCCCTGTTCAAGATCAAGGAACTTACCCTCAAGAACGGAGCCAGTATCGCTTTCGATGCACCGATCGATGACATCGGAACGATCCGCAGCCTGACAAAGGACGACATCCCCTCGACAGCCACCGCCCCTGGAAACAGGATGGTGTTCACTTCCGGATCTACCGTCTACGTGAGAAGCGAGGGCAGCGATGGGAAACCGACCTACAACGAGGTCATCGGACATGTTCTGATGACCACCACCCAAGGCGGGTACGGAGCGTATGCCATCGGGAAAGAGAGCAGCAATGGAGGTTTCTCCATCACTTCGGAGGGATCCATGAAGGAGGCCAACACGTCGATATCGGACGGAGTATGTATCTGGTACATCGCGGGGATATCGAAGAAAGTGATCACATTGGAACTCGTAGCACCCAATGATGATTCGATGGTATCCAAGGAATCGTACATAACATTGTCCAAATTCCAGGCGGATACGGACATGGTCTACACCGGCGGAGTGTTCAACAAGATGTCCAATGACCCCAACGGGGACCCCTACGGATTCGTCAGACCCGGATCGGAACAGATAGAGGACGAGCATGCCCTGATGGGTCTCGCTCTGGGATACAACAAGACCGAGACGGGTTCCATGACCCTCTACGATCCGACGTACCGCTACATGGCGATAAACGGAACGAATCCTTCATCGGTGCAGGGAACATTCTATAACAAGGACAACAAGGAGACCGATATCAGCGGAGATGACAGGGACAGGAGCCTCATATCCGTGCCGATGAAGTATGCCGGATCCGAATCCAGGACCAGCGGGGAGTTCAGGCTCTACATGTGCCTTTCCGGAATACCCGTCAACGGGACATCCTACGCAGGCTATCTTCTACTGAACTTCCAGGAAGTGAAGTTCGTCAACTACGCGGCCATCGGAGAAGGCGGTTCGATCATCGACACCCCCAGGTCACTGGTGGCGCACACCATCGAGGTCCGTGTCGACATATACGTCTACAGTAACTCCAGCGTCGAGGAGGACAATGCATTCTCGGTTGAGATCAAGACGTACAAGGACGACGAGGAACTCCGCAGCGGCGAATCCTCGACCCTCATCCCCCAGTCCTACAGCATGGCCGAGACCACTCTGAAGAGCGTAAGCTATATAGGGGCTGGATCCGGCTGGATGCCTTCGGATTTTGTCGTGAGCGGAAACAGCTTTACCCTCCCCGACTGCAGATTCTACGCCCCGGGAGGGAAGACATTCGCAGGATGGTCCGTCGATGGATCTGAAGATCTGAAGCTTCCCGGAGAATCCATCACGGTGACGGGGGACGTCTCCATAGAGCCCAGATGGACGGCCAAATCTCTGGTCGTCTTCGATCCCAATGAGGGATCGGGATTCATGGCCAGCGCCTTCATGAATGCCGGCACCGTATACAAACTGCCGGAAAGCACCTTTACGGCCCCCTCAAGCGGCGGAAAGAGCTTCGGACATTGGTCCATCTCTACCGGGGACGACAGACCTTTGACGAGATACCCCGGAGAATCCATCACGATCACCGGCGACACCGTGATCAGAGCCATATGGGGTGCATCGAAGACGGTCACATTCTCACCTGGCTCCTCAGGTAGCGGCACCATCGATAGCGCTACCGTCGCCGTTAACGAAAGGTTCACCCTTCCCTATTACACCGGATTCACCCCGAACGATGGCTACAATTTCCTCAGATGGTCGGTGAAGGTCGGAAACGACAATGCGATGGAGAAACAGCCCGGCGACACAGTCAAGATCAAAGACGACACCACGGTCACGGCGATATGGTCCAACAGCAGCACATACCGGATATCCTTCGATCCCAACGGAGGGGTGGGCATCATTTCCTCAGTGAATGTCGCCGCCGGATCGGCCTACAGGCTTTCGGAACCTGTTGGCGTCAGTCCTCCGGAAGAACAGCACTTCCTGAAATGGCTGGTATCCATAAACGGAGGTTCTGATGCATCCTACTACGCCGGAGAATACGTGACGGTCACCAACAACACCCTGGCGAAGGCCATCTGGACAAATGAGGTGACCGTGGAGTTCTTGAAATCCGACGGTTCCAAAGATACTGGAACTATGGCGGATGTGAATACCTCCCACGGATCCACCTACATAATACCTAAATGCAGTTTCACCGAATCCGGCAAGACCTTCTCCCATTGGATATGGGTGTTGAACAACACAGAGTACTACCCTGGACAGATGATAACGGCCACCGAGGACGTGAACACCGGCAAACTTACCCTTAAAGCAGTATTCACTGACGATTCGGTCATTGACTACAGGATCATATTCCAGTCCAACGGCGGAACCGGCACCATGCCCACGCTGAAGAGGTCCAACAGCGCCACCGGTTACACCCTTCCTCTCTGCGGATTCACCGCACCCGCAGAGATGGTTTTCAACGGATGGGACACCGCAGGCCTGACCGTGACAAACGGAACAGTCATCTTCAAAGACTCGAAGGATGTCGTGTTAAGAGCCACGTGGACAGCGACTGGTTCCACCACACGCAGTGTGGAATTTAAAGAGACCGCCTCTTCGGGCGCGACCCTCACGAAAACTGTCGCGAATGGTGTGGAGATCGCCCTTCCCGGCAACATCTTCGCCCTCCCCGAAGGTAAGAAGTTCACAGCATGGTCTGTGAAGGTCGGCGACAGTGCTGCGGTCGAGAAGCAGCCCGGATCCACCATCACGGTTTCGGCCAATACCGTCATAACCCCTGTGTTCGCGGATAAAGGCACAGACAAATCGATATCCTATGATAGCGGGATAACCATCGCGGGTACGGTATCCGTATTCGCCAAATCCAATGAGGACAACACGAGCGGATGGTCCAACATCGGTAACAGGGCTGTCGTCGACCTCAGTACAGGAGAATTCACCACGTATCACGGCCAGATGACCAACGGATACATCGGTACCCTGCTGGGTAACATCGTCGGAAACGTCGGTTTCACGGTGGACGGCATGAGCTTCAAGGACAGCCAGGGGGACTTCTTCTTCCCCGTCATCGATCTGGAATTCGAGAGGAAGCTCATGGACGGGACCGTCATGGAAGCGCACACCTACCTGACATTCTCCGATATGAGATACTACACAGTATACTATGTCGACCACGGTTTCACCACCGAGAAGCAGTACATCGAGAACACCCGTCTCACCCGTGAACTCTGCGAAGAGCCATCCGGAACGAACTTCAACGGATGGTACATCGACAGCAAATACGTTAACAGATACGATTACAACACCATCATCAACGACGGAACCGACGGCATGACCCTGTATGCGAGGTACACCTACGTCGTCACCCTGGACAACATGAACGGCACTAGCCTCCAACTGCATGTCTCCCAGGAAGATAATGGGGCACTTCTGGGCAAGAACGACCTGCCCACCCCCGTCTACCAGGGATACGTCTTCAAAGGCTGGTGCAAGGATAAGGAACTGATCTACGACTGGGCCTATCAATCCGACAGGGTCACAGAGGACATGACCCTTTACGCAAGATGGTCCGGAAAGGATGTGAGAGTGTACTTCTGGTATGACGACGAGGACGGATACCTCAGACTGTTCGAGGGCGGACATTACGAGGTGATTATGCTGTCCACGGCCGGCGGTCTTACGATGAATCCTGTCACCAAGGACAAGGGCGAAATCGTGGACCTTGCAGGCTACAACCTGCCCAGCGGATACAGCTGGTATGTCGTTAAGGACAACAGCAGCCTCTCGCCCTTGGGATCCGTCACATCGTACACGGTATCAGAATCGGACATATTCACTGACGGCTCCAACAAGATCTACCTCCTCGCGAACAACAGCAGCTCCATCAGCTCACCCATCGTGCTGTGCGAGACCAGGTTCGGCACCGTACCCCAGGCCATCAGCTCCGGTACAATCCAGCCCCTCGGCGATCTTCCGAACGCCGAGTTCAAGGGTTGGAAGCTGATGACCGGATTAAACAAGGGCGCCATATCCAACAGCTACACATACAATCCAGCTGATGCCGATCACAGCATAATACTGCTGAAGGCCGTCTGGAATGAGCTGGCATACGATTTCAGCAAGGCATATCAGATGAATGAGAGCCGCGCGATATATCCCACGCTGAAGTGGGGATCGTCCTTCGATTTGATGGATCCGTACCATGCTGAGAGTATCCTCGATTATGCGAGGGACAACATCCTAATCGAAGGTCAGTTCGTCAAATGGTCGGTGCGCTCCCCGACCGACCCGATGAAGACCCTGGGCATCTACTCCGATACGATTGTCGGCAGCAAAGTCATGCAATACGTCACTGACGAGATGCTCGTCGGATATGACGGGCTGTGGGATTACTACACCAATACCAACAAGGAATACAAGAGGATGGAATGGACAGGTCCTGGATCCGCACCGGAGGTCATGGAGATCCATCTGAAGGCTGAGAGCACGAACATCGCCCTCAAGGTTGTCATGGGGCTCAAGGAAGAGGACATGATCTTCAAATCGAGCGTGACCATAGCGGACCCCCATGAATTCCTGGTCTATCCGAACGGACCTATTCTCACCTATTACGACGTCGTGGACGGCAAGAAGGTTTACCATGACGAGTTCGAACACAACTACTACGAAGGGGATGTATACGGCGGAGAAGTGCTGTTCTACTGGAACGAGGACAGGTCAGCCAGATACTACTATGACGACTACAACAACTGCTGGACATGCGTATACGTGGACGAACAGGGAATATATGAACTCTCACCAGAGTGCTTTGAAAGTCTAGCAGGTAACCACCCCGAGCAAAAGTATTACAATGAGAATAGATCGCAACTCAGATGCTACAACCTGAACATTTACGGAATCATCCAAGATTATTCAGGCGAGACGCCTAGCGGGACCGCCTATACCAAGAGTTTCGCCTACAGGCTCGTAGAGGAACCGGAAAATTCTGGCATATGGGTAGAGAAGAAGTATCTTGTCGAGTGGAAGGCCAACACCAACCAGGTGCTAAAATACATGACGTACGAGGGAACATACGAGAAGGGTTCCGATGTGTATCCAAAATACAGTGTTGAAAAAACAAGTACCGATCAGTCATTCAACGAGAGCTTCTACCTCAAGCATGTGGACACCGGTCAAAAATTCAAGGTAGTCCACAGTCCGTCATCCAACACTGCCTCCATCACACAATTCGTGCTGGAACCAATAGTGCTAACGGGTTCATATGAATTCATATACGAGCTGAATGACGCGGTGAGGAACGGATACACGCTTCTCGGATGGCATAACGACTACATCTCACTCAACAACTCCAGCTACCCGGGACCCGACATGATGAGGACGATCCACATTACCGTTGACAAAGATGGCTATACCCGCTGCGCAATGATTATGAAACGGGAAAGCAACGGAGAGGTATCGAGGATACCTCTGCTGGTAGGGGACTACGTAGTGGATTCCAACGATGCGGACGCTGGCGGCCACATCCTCATAGTGAAATCATCCGTAACAATGCCGGACAAATATACGTTCGTCGTGTTCAATGAAAACGAGCAAGGCACAACCATCGGAACCCAATACGAAGTCGGCATGAGCATCGGAATCGGCGATCCGGGAACCAACCGTTCCTGGATGGTCAAGGATGCGGTCGTGAACATGAACGAATACGTCGTTTCCTCTTACTATGCCGATGCGGAAGGCAACATCATAATCAGATCCGACACCACCGATGCGGCTGCCCTGACGAGTTTCAAAGTGATCAAGGTCGACAGGACCGGAACAAGAGAAACGGTCGTTAGCGGAGTAACCGCAGGAACGGTCGTGAACATCGGCTCGGCCACGACCGGATACGAATGGATGGTCAAGAACAGATGTCTGGGCCCCAACACAGTATCGTATACCGTATCGGCATCCGATGCGGATGCTGAAGGCAACATCCTGATCAAGGCTGTGATCCCTAACAACGACCCAGTTTCCAAGTTCACCGTGATAAAGGTGGTTGGGAACACCAGGACCACCGTGGGAGTATTCTCAGTGGATCAGACCGTGGCACTGGGCAGCCCCGGTGATGGCAAGATATGGTGGATCGGCCACTCGGACAAGGTCGGATACACAGTCAAGGCTTCCGATGCAAACTCCATGAGCGTCATATCCATGTGGTCGATCGCGAACAAGGTCGACTCGTACACGGTGAATGTCATCGATGTGGCAGATCACAACAGGATCATAAAGACGGGTACGTACAGCGTAGGCGAGACCGTCGCCCTCGACAATCTCGATGACAGGGGCGATAACCATTTCATCGGATGGAAAGCGAAAAGCGGATTCATTATGGATGACTACATCGTTTCGGTCAAGGACCTGTGGAAGGAGAACAACCAATACATCATAAAGATCGAATCGGTGTGGGAGAGCACGATCCCTTCCGAAGCCAAGTACAGGGCGGTATTCGTCACCGAATTCGGCGAACCTTTGGAACCGATCGCCAACAAGACTGTCCCTAACGATCCAAATAATCCGACAGCAGAGAACATGGTTACACTTGACACCTTGACGAAAAGCGGTTACAGGAACACCGGTTGGAAGATCATCTCTGGGGACATCGTCAAGACTGTGTCCGGGAGCACATACATAATCGATGCATCCGACGCCGATGAGAGCAAAGACATCATCCTGGAAGCCATCTGGAACAAGGAGTACAAGGTCAAGATCAGCAACGACGGCACCAGCGGGTCCGAGGAAACGCACGCCGTTGGTACCATAGTGGAACTGGATTACAGCAGCGCTGAGGGCTGGAGGGTCTCCGACGGAACCATTGTGAAAGGAGGTAAGATCAATGATGCGGCCGATACGCTGACATTCACGTACAGGGCCAACTGGCAGGTAATAGATTACAAGCTTCATCTCACTCAACCCGCCAACGGCCATGTGGATCTGTTCCTGGAGGACAGGAACGGGAACGGGGGACTCACCTTCCTGCCGGAAACCAACCTGGATGACATGGACTTTTTCTACGGCGACAAGATCCAGCTCTCATACACGCCGGCGAACAGCACCGTACAGTTCATCAAATGGATCATAACCGGCGAGTACTACATCAGCAACATCAACGATCCGAATGCCACCATAGTCCTGCAGGGGGACTGCTCTATCTCGGTGGACGAGTCCACCGGATCGATAATCGACCTCATGATAACCTTCGACAACGGTGCGGAACCGAATGACGGTAACCAGGATGAATGGGACAGGACATACACGAGGATTTTCCTCAGAGACAAGGAAACGGGAGAATACTTCGAAACCAGATTGCTTCCCGGAATGGTCGATCAGGACCACTACACCGCCAAGGTGCCGTACGGTACCTACGAGGTCTGCATGTGGTACGGATGGACCTTGCCGATGGCCAACGGCGAATGCATGAAACTGCCCACGTTCGACGTCCCTGACGAATATGTGCTGGTAGGCGATGTGCCCGTCACCCTAGGTGGTACCACCACGTTCATATACGATCTGATCTCGGCAGGTTTCATCGACAGCCTAGCAGAGGAATACGGACTTACGAACCCGACCTTCGTGGACAGCAAATATGGAATCATACATGACGAAAGATTACAGGAGTTTACAGAATCCAACATCAAGAACAGCGACATATACAAATTCGTCAAGACCTCGAAAGAGGCCCTCAATGATCAATCGGATAAGTATTGTCACCCGATAAGGATAGTTCTGAAGGATAGCGATGAAAATGATGACAACGATGTCGTCGTGGCCAAGATGACCAGGTATGTTGGCGCCCAGCGCCCGATCCTGATGTCCCTCGACGCAAGGGGGCTCAACATCAACAACCCCAACGGCAGCGCACCTCCGGTGGTCCTTGAATTCGATACCAATCTGACATACAGCACTTATGAGGGTTTCCCCTGGTACTACGGCGGATCTCCGACGAAGAACGCTTTCGCTATCAATGTCGAGAACAACCTATCTATCGACACGGATTCCAATACCCAGTCCACGAAGCGCTTCTACCTCAATTGGGTAAGGACGGACAGCCCGGCAGACGTCATGATCAAACTGAAGCCGATGGATGAACCTGACTATTACGTACTGGCAACAATCCAAATGAAAAACGATAATGGCGACTACGAGACCCTCCAGACCGGAATCGAATACAAACTGGTCAAGGAACAAGCTGCCACATTTTACGAGATGGACTATCCCATCCAGACCTACGAAGGATATGATGTGGTCCCAACAATTACAGTTTCAGACCTAGGAACCGGCGGTGAAGTGACATTCTCTCCTAGCACCGGGCTTCTTCACCTAAAAGTCAACGCCGATGCAGCCCATATCTCAAAAAGCTCAGTACTGTCCGAGCATGCGACGATCACCATAAGCCACAACAGATCCGAAGCCTACTATGCCTACAACGACAATACGTTCGCCAACCCCAGGATAGGGTATGATAAGAGCGTAGAACCCACAGGACACGAGGAATGGGGGACCGATATCACGCTGCCATCCACGTTCATGAGCGTCCAGACAGGGAAGGCCTCGGGTTATACGGTCAACGGATACGAATGGGGTACATCCACCCTGCTGGAGAACTATACCCTGCAGACCGGCGATACCAAGCTCAACCACGGATTCCTGGTCCTGACCAAAGACAAATATGCGAACTGCGGACTGTCGGGGATTACAGTGATCTGGATAACGGAACAGATGTGCTATTACGAGACCGGAAAGACGACCGGCTACCAGATCACTGGTTATCTTTGGGGCGCTGAATCAAAGGCTAACTATGCCCTGCAGAACAGCGATATCAGAGGGAACTTCGTCATCGTCACTGACAAGGCATATGCCGACGCCGGCCTTTCCGGCTATACCGTCATAGATATGGGATTGCCTATCTCGCACTGGAAGATGTTCGAATCGAGAACAGAAGGAAAGTATGTGGAGAAGACCAACGATAGCTTCGTTTACAAGGTTACAAGGGAAGATGCGATCAACACCGCTGATTTCGAGTACACCATCAGCGATATCGGCTCATCGGACCCCGGATATGGAAAATTCACCAAGGTACTGGAACAGGGTGGCATACCGAGATACTATGTGGATTTCGACGACACCAACATACACGTGTATGCCCTTGAGGACCTAGGAAAGAGAAACATCCTGGACATAACGCTCTACAAGTCATGGACATGCAAGGACGAGGATCTCTACAGGACCACGGATACAGACATATCCACGGTGTACACCGACAGCAGGATGCTATTCATCCCTCTGACCACATCCGAGACCGTCGACATAACGTTCATCACCAACTACATGTCCTTCGATGTAGGCAAGCAGAGGGTCGACTTCGACGTGACAGTGGGCGGAACCATGTCGGACTACAGGGCCGTGGAAGGAATGGACACCGTCAGCAACTTCATCGCCAAGTACACAGGGGACACCTCGCTGGAATACATCTTCAACGGTTTCTACTCGAATGACGGCGTCCTCTTCGATCCGACCGATACGACTTACGTTATCGACGAGGACACCATGTTCATCGCCAGATGGACCATCAACGAGAACGGCAAGAAGACCTTCACATACCACCAGGATGGTGAGAATGCGGAGGTTGCCGCCGTACAGGATGCGGTCGTGAACAGCAACATCCCCGTGAACACACCCACCAAGGTGAAGGAGGGGGGAGAGATCACCATATCCATACAACCGGATTCGGGATACGTCCTGGACCTGGAGAGGACCAAGGCGGAGCTGGGAAAGACCCAGATCGATCAGACCATATACCACGATGTAACGATCGCAGGAAAGCCTACAGTGATCGGGCACCAGTTCCAGTCCTGGAAGATCTGGGGAGACGGATTGCCCATCCCCGAGAATACGGAGATGACCCTAGATGACGAAAGCGTCAAGAACGATTTCATTGCCCTCATCGCCCAGTGGGACGACAGCAGCAGCGGGAAATACGGCATAATATACGTCACCGCAGGCGCGAGCGTCGGCAACCTGGTATACAGCGATTCCACATCCATAACCCTCAGGAGCGGCAGCTGGAAACTCTGGGGCGAAGGGGATGCCCTCTCCGGGGGATCGACCATCAACTTGAAACAGGGCGACATCATCGACGGATACGTCGTGGTAACGGCTTCCGACTTCAGGGTAGAAGGCACCGACATCGTCGTGTTCGCATCCGAGTACGGAGAAGTAAGTGCCCCCTACGGCGCCAAGCACTACTACGTCGACAAATACGGAAGCAAATTCTACAAGGATGAACCGGAATACGTCTACAAGTTCAACGGATCCTCGTGGGAGGAGTACAGATACTCCAAACTGACCGGAAAGGACGGCAACTTCATAAAGCAGTTCACCGGCAACGGAACCGACTATGTGTACAAGTCCACCCGTGACAGCGAGTACTACGGAGGGGCGATGGTCAGTTACACAGTAGAGGCCACCACCCCCGCGGACAGTACCTACCCGTGGACATTGACCGGAGATAAGGTCTACCACATCAAGAACGATGGATCGGTGTATCTCTTCGTGGACGGAACCAACATCCCCGTCAGCAAGGCCTTCTACAAGACGAAGGAATTCAAAACGAAGATGGTATACAGCGACTTCGTGGCGGGAACCGTGTACAGCGCAGACTTCGACAACAGGATCGACGGATTCATCGAGTTCTACATGCTGAACAACAAGACATATGAGATCAAAAGCGGCAACACCTTGGAAGACATGGACGGTGTCTCCGTCAACCCCAGCGGACTCCTCTATAAGGATGTGGATCGCTCCGTCGACTACACCCCCAACTATTCCACTGACAGCATGGTCGTCGTCTATTCCAAATCGAATGATCCGACGATACAGGGAAAGAGCTATCTGGTCAAGGACCACTTCCTCTACGAAATCGAACAGTACGGCTCCAGCTACATCAACTTCGAGACCGCCAGCAACTTCTACGATGGGATGAAGACCAGCGGTTCCAAGTACAAGGACAACTACGGCACCGTCTGGGTGAAGAACAGCAACGACGAATTCATGGTCGATACCGTCACCGTATATGTGTTCGATCCCCAGAGGAGCTCGGAGACGGCAGTAGAGCTGAAGTATAACACCAGCACCGGTGAATTGGTGTCCGGGATATTACCCAAGCAATACTACCTCAAGGACCAGTACGGCAACCATATCGTTGGCAACTACCTGACCAACTTCAAGGTTAATGTGCTGTACCTAAAAGTGGACTCCGATATCACCACCCTCTATGTGAAGTACATCGAGGACAACGAGTACGTCAAGGCCCTATACCTCACTTCGAATAAGACCGGCGACCCGGCCTACCTAATCAAGAAGAACGGAGAGGTCGTGACGTACAGCGACAAGACCGTGGTGAACGGGAACCTCTACCACCACTACAACGGCAACGACGTCAGCGACAGGTACGTCTTCGACTACTCGATAACCTTTGTCAATGCCAAGTACAACGTCCGTACCGAATACACCGTGAACGGCATAATGTACTACAAGGACGCATTCGGGAACGTGTTCGAGGATTGGCTCGGTACACCGACCCAGCTATCAGGTAACAGAGGATACACCTGGACCTTCTTCGTCAAGGATGACATCGACATGACGATCTACACCAAGAAGCTGTCATACAACATCTACTTCATCATCAACGGTGTGAGGGTGTCGCCCTCGGATCTGAACAGGGTCTCCACCGTCGCGCCCATCAGCCATACGCCTACCAGCGAGGACTTCTACGGAAAGGACATCCCCGCATACACGATAGTGGCCTTCGACGGTCCCGATGGAAACCGCGATATTGTATGGTACACCGACCCGGCCTACACGCAGAAGTACGACATCCACAACGGCGGATACCTGCTGAAACCGAACGAGTTCATAGTCGACATGACTTTGCCTGAGGCACTGAGGTACACCGACGCCTTGGGAACCCATGTATCTGGAGACTGGAAACTATGGGGTACCGACGGTACGGTCGGCCCATACAAACCGAAGGATACGGACGCCCACAACGGATTCGTGGTACTGGTCAGCAGCGATTACGGAACTGAGCTGAAGAACTACACGGTGATGAAGATAACCATGGAAAGTTCCAATATCGTTTACTCGGTGGAGACCAATGTGAAGGAGGGCCACAACTGCCCGGGCACATGGCGGGTCTGGGGAGCCGGCACCCCCTCTTCGTATAACGTTTCCAAGAGCGACAGCTACAACGGATTCATCGTCCTGGTAGCGAGCAACGTTACCCTGCCGGATACCACCAAGTACATAACCGTGACCGGAACCGGGATCCAGAGCGTGTCGCTGACGGACGGCGAGATCGCCGGCAGCTGGAAGGTCTGGGGAGGAACCGCATACAAGCCAGAGTCCGACGTCGTCCTCAACATGCCCAACTGCTGGAAGGGCATTGACACCGAGAACTACTACTACATATTCGAGGCCGACTGGGGAGAGACGCACAACGAGGCGTACAGGATCGTCTACGCCACCAACTACGGCATCCTGGAATCCAACCTGGATTACTCCGACAGCACCAACATAACATTGAAACCGGCACTTTCCGTGACCGACATGACGTTCTACGGATGGAAGGTATGGAACTCCGGCGAGCCTCTGGTGGCGGGAAGCGCCCAGACCATACAGACGGAGTGGGTGAGGGACGGATACGTTCTGTTCGTAGCAGACTGGGGCGAGGACCTCACCAATGCGAACAACATCGTCTTCGCATCCAACCATTCGGGGGATGCGATCCCGAACATGGAATCCATAAGGAAGTACCAGTTCCTTTCCACCGAGAACCAGTCCCTCTACGGTCACCTTGGATCCTACATCCTGTACCTCCATGACTATTACGACAATCCCGACAGGACAGTCGAATACGAGCTCATGCAGGATGAGAACAGGCAGATAACAATACCTATAGAGCACTACGACCTGGAGAACTACTTCTTCGTAGGATGGTCCACCGTATACCACTCGGATACCCCCGGGGACCCCAACGAAGGCAAGCGCCTGTACACCTACATCCCAGGAGAGAACGTGATAGTCACCAAGTCGAAGGTCGGAGAAACCATGCACCTCTACCCGTACTATCTCGGAGACGGTTCCCTCACCAGGTACTACAACGGTAAACAGAGCGACCTCAAGGTCGATGTGGACGAGTTCCTGCAACAGACGCAGATCAGACCCGATGCAACGGTCCTCAAGGTGGAATACTGGGATGACGGGTGGAAGGAAACCCGTCCTTCAGTCGCCAGCGGAGTCCATGCGGGAGAATACGAGGTAAGATACAGGGCCGTAATCAATACGCCTCTGAAATCAGGGGACGGGAGTTACGGAAATACCGAGATGTACCATGCCATTCCGGAATCGACCGCCCACCTGACCATCCTCCAGGTGGATGCCTATGCCATCGCACCGTCGGAATACATAAGGGACGGCGAGAACGGTAATGTTGGCATCGAAGTGACCGCTGACGACATCACCACCATCGGGCTGGTCCCGACCGACTACACAAAATCCCTATCGACGGAAACGGGATACGGTAACAACCGTTCTGATCCAGGGGTCACCCACACGAGGGCCGTCATAAACTGGAACGGGTTCATCGCTCTCGTGAAATCCGATTTCGCCCTTTCCGGCTACACCGTAATAAAGATCGACGGCACGACGGTCACCACCGCAACAGGATTGACAACCAGCAGCGAAGTCGACATACCCGGTGGCGATTGGGCCCTGTGGGGTTCCGTGGTCATCGACGGCAACGAATACACGCCCAGAGAAGCAGATGCCACCTTAGGAGAGAACAAATTCATCCTACTGATGAAGAGCAGCATCCAGGCCACCGGACTGACCGTCGTGATCGTGAACGGCACCGACAGCGGTTCGTTCACCACGGGCATGGCCGAAGGTGAAACAGTAACTGGATTGACCAGCACCTATTTCATATGGGGCAAATCGTCATCCCCGGTGACCGGCACCTATACCATACACTCCTCGACGGATGCCAATGGCTACATGTGGGACAAGAAGGGCGACAAGTACTACTACGAACTGGACTACAACCTAAGATACATAGACGGATCTCTGGTGGTGTACACCGAAGACGCGACCAAACATGAATACGTGGGATGAACATGAAGAACAGCGGCCTGATCCTAGTCATCGCAATAATCCTCACGGTAGCAGCGATAGCTGCCGCCATACCCATGATAAAGAACGGTATGGCGTCCAACTCCGAGACCGACAGCACCGACTACATCGAACCGGGGCAGTTCGTTAAGGCCGTCAGCACCGATGGCAGCCCCGTTTCCATCCCCCCGGTCACGTACACGTTGGCGGAGGACAAGGAGAGCTACGAGCTGGCCGACACCACCAGATCCACCTCCGGCAGCCTCAGGGTGAAAACCCCTGACGACTCCACCATGGGTATGAGGGTCATGATCTCATTCCAAGAACCGGGGTCCTGGCTCTTCATCGACACCATCGACCTGATCCTGAATGCCCAGACGGGATTCATAGTCCTCGTGGAGAACGGGAAGAGCCTCACGGGGACAACCGTGGTCTGGATCGACAGCACGGGGGTCGTGAAGACGGACTACGATGCCGGTGCCTCCGTCGCCAAACCCGACGGCTGGAGCAGCTACCTCGTCTGGGGGAAGGACAATAAGAGCGGCGCGAGCTACACGTTGGCGAACACCGACATCTACAAGGGGTTCGTCGTGATCGTCAAGGCAGACTGCAACGTCAGTGGCTACAACATCATAAAGATGTATGTTGGGTCCGAGGATCCTGCGGTCAATATGAACAGGCCGGTCGGCTACATGGTGCCGGACAAGGACGGCGACCAGTACAAGAAATGGAGGGTCTGGAACACAGGTAACCTCGTAACGGGATACACCGTGACCGGCTCGGACGCCAATGACAAATCTGAGACACCGGCGAGATACCCCATCTACAACTCCGTGAGCACCATCGGTACCGCGACCGACCCCTCCCAGTTACTGACAGTGAAGACAGGATACTTCAACTACTCCATAGAGGTCAAGTACAAATCCAAGATCATGGTCGATCCGACGGATTACCAGGGTGACAACATGAAGTCGAACATCGTGTTCGTCGTCGGTAATCCCGACCCTATACCGCCCACCGTGTGATACTTAGGGCCCGCATACCGATCGGACAAATGCAGGTTCAAGTGATTTTATATACTGGTTTTCTATAGTGTGCCGTGCTAACACATAGCACGGTGGTCAGAATGTCAGGAAAGAGCATCAGGATCGAAAGGATAATGGACAGACAGAGCGGGAACGCAGTCATCGTTCCGCTGGACCATGGGATAAGCGTCGGGCCAATCAGCGGCCTGACGGATATGAAGACCACGGTCAACGACGTCGTGGAAGGAGGGGCAACAGCAGTCCTCATGCACAAAGGAATCGTCCCTCTGGGACATAGGACCTCGGGACATGACGTGGGTCTCATCCTGCACCTATCGGCGTCCACAGATATCGGTGTGAACTCCAACAACAAGGTCCTGGTCGCCACCGTGGAGGAGGCGCTCTCTATGGGAGCGGACGCGGTGTCCATGCACATCAACGTGGGAGCGGAATGCGAGCCTCAGATGCTGTCCGACCTCGGAATGGTCTCCAGGCAGTGCCGCCAATGGGGAATGCCTCTCATCGTCATGGCCTACCCCCGCGGTCCCAAGATCAGGGACTCCTACGACCCGCAGGCCATAGCGCACGCGGCGAGGGTGGCCACCGAGCTCGGAGCTGACATAGTGAAATGCAGCTACACAGGAGACATAGATTCCTTCAGGGAAATCACGAGAGGCACCATGGTCCCCGTCGTAATCGCCGGCGGACCCAAGATCGATTCCGATCTGGACCTTCTCAACATGGTCCACGACTCCCTGGAGGCGGGAGGCCACGGAGTCTCCATAGGAAGGAACATATTCCAGCACAAGGACATAAGGGGCATGATGAGGGCGGTCTCCGACATAGTCCTTCACGGAGCTACCGTCGAAGAGGCTGCCAAGAACATCAAGAGCTGACACCTCGCCCCCACATTCGGAAAGGATGTTGGATGTATGTACCAGTTTCATCCTAATCGGAAGCCGGCGACCGGTCCGTTGAACCGGCCGTCGGATTCCCGCCAGATCGGCTATCCAAGGAGTCCGGATGTCTAAGTGTTCTTCCGCACAAAAAAAAACTGACCTCTAAATTGAAAAAGTGGTCCGTCTATTGAGATGTTACCACACAAACACAACGAACGGGCCAGTTCGTTCACTTACCTCAAACCTAATTAATCTACCGCTGGTCTGCGCGAGCGTTTGTGT
>JAEEGL015131113.1_pt1 | contig 23656 bp, 27 predicted proteins | sample 9134231 | NCBI WGS metagenome assembly JAEEGL01 (sample SAMN16246548, study PRJNA631951) | gut metagenome | biome: gut microbiome; feature: rumen; material: fiber-attached | host: Bos | place: Iran: Karaj | collected 2018-10 | reverse complement strand
TTTTGACAAACGCATCCTGCACAGCATCCTTTGCCAAAAAATTATCCCTCAGATAAAAAAATGCTATTCGGTAGATGCCATCCCCATATAATTCAAGGATAGTTTCGACTTTTTTGTTTTCTTTTTGTGAAAGCTTTGGCTTCTGCATAATTGATTTCCCCTTTTCGGTCTACTCTCAAATTATAACAAAGCAATTAACCTGGCTCAACAATTTTGCTGCGAGTTTTCACAATTTTTTGCAAGTATATGGCAACAGGTATTGGTTTTCGAACAAGGGTCGGCAGTTTAACCGCCGACCCTCGAGTTCTATTTGCTGTGCAAAATCGCTCTCAACGCTTCGACGGTGCTAATATAGCCGCAGACTCAGACAATCGAGGGAATAGTGACTTCACATTTACAGCAAGTACCACAGCGATTATAGCAGCTACTGCAAGCATTACGAGTGGAATCGCAACACAACTCAAGTAGGTTATTGCTTCGCCTGCAGTGTTCACAGCAGCAATTGCTTCGCCATTAGCGTTTTCTGCGTGCGTATATAAGATAGGGTAGTATCTAACTGAAGCATATAATAAATATAACACCATCACTGTATTCAATACAGCCAACGATTTGAAATTAGCAGTACTCACAGCCTTTAATATCCGTGAAAAGTCTTTTTCGGCTTTTGCAAAAATTATAGAACAGAAATGACAAGTTGCGCAGCAAACCCCTATTATATAGCAACCACGTAAAAGATCTTCTAATGCTTTTGTAGTACCGAACAGACCGCTTATTGAATCCGGAAACACAAACGGTGGTTCTCCTGCAAAAAGATATAATTGTTCGTCTACTCCAAAAGGCAATGCTAGGCTTATTATAAACAATGCCAGGTAATATAAGGCTATGCTCCTTATTAGCCACACAGCTCGTTTCCCCTCTGTGCTTTTCCAAAGATGTGGGTCATTGCCCATAATCTGCGTTCTTTCTTCATTCTTTAACAATTTCAAATACTCCGCTCCTTGTATTTAATTTAATACAAAACATTCAAACTTTACTGAATTTTCTCGAATACCAATGAAATTATAACTTCATTCACAGCTACTGTCAATTAGGTCTACTTTCCCCCTTCATATTTAAAACGTTTTGACCACCTATTTTTGTGACAGGAATTCTGTACTTTTTTAAAATAATCAAAAAAGGGCATCGATTCGCCCTAAAAAAGAACTTGCGGCGCGAAATGCGCCGCAAGGTTGTGATATCAATTATACAAATTAATCTTTTATTTACGATGTAAAAGCTGTGCCGCTTCTGCCGCCTTTTGATCTGCGCGAGGCCTTTCCATGCACTTGCGAGGCTCGCGCACAAAGCCGAACTTCTCGTAGAATCCGTGTGCATCACGAGTCAGCAGTATGCCGCGCAGCGGTCCGAGCTCGGGATCCGTGACGATGGCGTTTATCACATTCCTGCCCACACCGTGACGGCGGTACTCTTCATCGACGATTACGTCGCAAAGATAGTAATTTGCCGCGTGGTCGGTGATAACTCTCGCCATGCCGATTAGCATGCCGGTATCCTTTGCCACCGCGCAAAAGCATTCCGAGTTTGCAATACTGTTATACACGGTCTCTTCACTGCGCTGGTTACCCCAGTAGCTTTCCTTCATCAGCGTCATGACATCCTCAAAATGTATACCTTTTGAAAAGCGCACAACCTCGAAGTTTTCAATATCCGTATCCATCGGCGGCTTTTCGTTAGTACCTGCTTCGCGCACCATGCAGCGGTCGGTGTTTGGAATGAAGCCTTCCCAAGTAAGCGATGCATGCCGGTGCTCGGTCAGTATGATGCCGCGCAGCTTCGCAACGGATTCGTCGTTCACAATGCGATGAATCAGCGTCGTGCCGATGCCTGTGCCGCGACAGGTCTCTTCCACGATAAAGTCGGAGAGATAGTAGTTTGTCGCGTAGTCGGTCAAAACTCTGCCCATGCCGATGGCTTCGCCGGTGTCGGAATTTATGGCATAGTAAACATCCGAATGCTCAAGCGATGTCTCTACGACCTCCTGCGGACGGCTGTTTGCCCAGTAGCTTTCCTTTAAAAGCGCCATAACCTGCTCGATGGGGACGTCTTTTTTGTTTTTAACGATTTCGAATTTCATACTCCACCTCATCCGGCACTACGTGCCACCTTCCCCTCAATGGGAAGGCTTTAAACAAATGCTCCACTAGGGAGGCTTAAACAAAACCCTACTGGAGGAAGGCTTTAAACAAATGCCCTACCGCTGAAAGCAGTAGGGCCACTTTTCATTCAATTCTTCTCTACTTGAATTCATTGAATGCCTTTTCGAATGCTTCCATGGAATTTACGATTGTCTTCTTGGATACGCAGTAGCACAGACGGAAATATCCCGGTACGCCAAAGGAATCCGAAGGAACAACCAACAGATTGTATTTCTTGCAAGCCTCGGAGAACTTGTTAGCGTCTCCGCCCGGTGCCTTTACAAACAGATAGAATGCGCCGTCAGGCTTTGCACACTCGTAACCGATCTTGAGGAGTCCGTTTAAGAGTGTCTGTCTGTTGTCGTCATATGCCGCAAGGTCCGGCATTGTGCTGCAGCACTCTGCTACTACTCTCTGGATGAGTGTAGGTGGGCATACATGACCGATAGCTCTTGCTGCACCTGTAATAGCTGCAAAGATAGCCTGTCCGTCCTCTACGCAATCAGGAACGCATACATAACCGATACGTTCGCCAGGAAGTGAGAGGGACTTTGACCAGGAATAAGCTACAATTGTATTCTTGTAGAAGTTAGGAACCCAAGGTACCTTAACATCACCGTAAACGAGCTCTCTGTACGGTTCGTCTGCGATGAGGTAGATAGGATGTCCGAATTCCTTTGATTTCTTTGTAAGGATTTCGCCCAGCTGCTTTAATGTGTCCTCGCTGAATACAACGCCGGATGGATTGTTAGGCGAGTTGATGATAACAGCCTGAGTGTTCTTGTCGAGCTTTGCCTCGAGTGCAGCCATGTTGATCTGGAAAGCCTTTGTATCTGCTTCTACGAAATCGAACTTGAGTCCGGAAGCCTCTGCGAAAGGTCTGTATTCAGGGAAGAACGGTGCAATTGCAAGGAGCTTGCAGTCATCGTTAGCGTGCAGTGCATGGAAAATGGAAACGAGTCCCGGTGCAGCACCGCAAGTGAAGTAGAGATTGCTGCCCTTGATTGTCATGCCCATTCTCTCTGTGAGGTTCTTTGCAACCTTTTCTCTTACATCGTCAAAGCCCGGTGCTGAGGAATAGCCGTGAACCTTTAATGGGTCCTCGTTATTTATAATATCAATAGCTGTCTTGTTTACGATAGCAGGTGCAGGAATGCTCGGATTACCGAGGCTGTAGTCGTAAACCTTGTCCGGTCCAACCTTCTTTGCCTGCTCGAGACCGTAAGTAAACAACTCTCTGATAACTGATTTGTTTGTACCTAAACCATAGTCAAACTGATTATACATAGTATCCTCCTAATATTATCAATGCATGAATTTGAACAATAATTATTAGAAACAATAAATAACCCTCACTATTATAACATAGTAAGGGTATTTTGTAAAAATATTTAGCTGTGTTTTCTCTTCGAACCGCCTTTTGCTACATTCATACGAGTGATAGACTTGGCCAGCTCGATCTTTGCGCGTTCGATATCGGCATTGTCCTGTTCCGGAGCGCCATCCGCATACGCCGCATCGAGAAAGGCCTGAGCCGATTCCTTTACGGAAAGTGCTCTGTCCATATCGATGTCCTGCGACCACTCGGCAGCGTCCGTATAAATCATGATATGATCTTTGACGTCAATGTAACCACCGGAAACCGCCGCGCATTTGAAATCGCCGCCGTCCTCTTCCTGAATCCAGAGCTCTCCGACCGCGAGCAGCTTGCAGGCCCACGCATGGTTTGCCATAAAGCCCTCCTCGCCCGTTAAGGTGTTACAGATAACCATTCTTACCTGACCCTCGTAGAACTTTTTGGATGGTGTGATTACTTCAAGATTAATCAATTTAGCCATTTGCCTGATTATACCTTTCTACAACTTCATCGATACCGCCGGCGAAGAGGAACATCGACTCAGGAATCTGGTCATGCTTGCCTTCGAGGATTTCCTTGAAGCCTCTTACTGTTTCCTTGAGCGGCAGGTATTTACCTTCCATGCCTGTGAACTGTGCAGCTACGCTGAACGGCTGCGACAGGAATCTTTGAATCTTACGCGCACGTGCAACAACCAGCTTGTCGGAATCGGACAGTTCGTCCATACCGAGGATGGCGATGATGTCCTGGAGATCCTTGTACTTCTGGAGCACTTCCTGCACGCCTCTGGCTGTGTTGTAGTGCTCTTCGCCCAGAATGTGTGGGTCCATGATACGAGAAGTGGACTCCAGCGGGTCAACTGCCGGATAGATACCGAGCTCTGTGATGGCACGGCTAAGTACGGTAGTCGCATCGAGGTGGGCGAATGTTGTCGCAGGGGCAGGGTCAGTCAGGTCGTCCGCAGGTACGTAAATAGCCTGAACGGATGTGATTGAGCCCTTCTTTGTGGAAGTGATACGCTCCTGAAGTGCGCCCATTTCAGTAGCCAGCGTCGGCTGGTAACCTACTGCGGAAGGCACACGACCGAGCAGAGCGGATACCTCCGAGCCTGCCTGTGTGAAACGGAAGATGTTATCGATGAACAGAAGTACGTCCTGTCCCGCTACATCTCTGAAATATTCCGCCATAGTAAGACCTGTGAGGGCTACTCTCATACGTGCCCCCGGTGGTTCGTTCATCTGACCGAATACCATGGCTGTCTTTTCGATTACTCCGGATTCAATCATTTCGTAGTAGAGGTCGTTACCCTCACGGGTACGCTCGCCTACGCCCGCGAATACGGAGATACCGCCGTGCTCTCTGGCGATATTACTGATAAGCTCCTGAATAAGTACAGTCTTTCCTACGCCGGCACCGCCGAACAGACCTACCTTACCACCTCTGGTGTAAGGTGCAATCAGGTCGATAACCTTGATACCTGTTTCGAAAATCTGCGATGTTGTATCCTGTTCCTCAAATGCAGGAGCAGGTCTGTGGATGGAGCTCTTTGTCTCTGTTACTACAGGCCCCTTGTTGTCGATGGTTTCACCGATAACGTTAAAGAGTCTGCCGAGGACTTCAGGGCCTACCGGAACCGAAATCGGTGCTCCGGTATCTACAGCCTCCATTCCTCTTGTAAGACCGTCTGTTGATGACAGCGCGATGCAGCGAACTACATCATCTCCGATATGCTGTGCCACCTCGATTACCATTGTCTTGCCTTCGTGCTCGATGGTAATGGCATTTAAGAGCTCCGGCATATTTTCGGGACTGAACTTTACGTCAACGACAGGTCCTACTATCTGATTTATTATACCTTTGTTCAAAGTACCTTACACCTCCTTATTGCTGAGCCTCAGAGCCCGAAACAACCTCGATAATCTGGTTGGTAATGGCTGCCTGACGCGCTCTGTTGTAGAAGAGTGACAGATTGTCGAGCATTTCTCTCGCATTATCGGTGGCGTTTTCCATCGCCATACGACGTGCGGCATGCTCGCAGGTTGCCGACTCTACTACAGATCCGTAAACCTTGATCTCGATATATTTAGGAACAAGGTAGTTGAATACCTCCTCTACGGAAGGCTCGTATTCAACCTGCTTGTCGAGCTTCATGACTTCCGGATCGTCTTCGATGTCGAATGGCAGTATCCTCTCGGTTTTAACTGCCTGCTCGAGATTATTTACATACGATGTATAGATGAGGTAAACCTCGTCTATTTTGCCCGATTCGTACATCTCGAGGATTGGCCTGGTCATTTCCTTTGTTTCGAGGAAGGAAATGTTTTCAGGCGGTGCCAGGTATTCGCTCTCTATCTCGTATCCGCGCTTTGCAAAATAGTCCCTGCCTCTCGAGCCTACGGCTACGATGATTGGCTTGTGATGGTCTTTTTTGATAAGCGCCTCCGCTTCCTTTATGACGTTCGAATTGAACGCGCCGCAAAGTCCGCGGTTACTGGTGATTACGATATAGCAGGAATTGATTATTTCCCGGCTCCCGATCAGATATTTCTCGGGTACGTCAGTCGTACTGTTAAAGATTTCTTCGATCGACTCTGTAATATAGTGGAAATATTTGGTTGTCTTCTCAAAGGTGGCCTTTGCTTTTCTAAGCTTGGCTGCGGACACGAGCTTCATCGCATTGGTGATGTGTTCCGTGGATGTGACACTCTTTATGCGACGCTTTATGTCCTGCATATTGCTTGCCATAAGGACTCACTCCTCCCTATACGAAATCTTCTCTCTGTGCTCTGACCTTTTTGTATTCTTCGAGCGCTGTCTTGAGATCCGCCTCGGTTTCAGGCTCCAATTTGCCCGAATCGTGGATGTTTCTCTTGATGCTCGGATAATGCGTGTTTACAAACTCGTAGAATTCCTTTTCGAATCCCTTTATCTCGCTGACACCGACATCTGCAAGGTAATTGTTTGTTGCGGCATAGATGATCATTACCTGGTCCGCTACATCAAGCGGCTCGTATTGATCCTGCTTTAATATTTCCATGAGGATTTCGCCGTGCTCGAGTCTTGCCTTTGTATCGGCATCGACGTCCGAACCGAACTGCGAGAAGGATGCAAGCTCTCTGTACTGTGCCAGGTCGAGCTTTACCTTGCTTGCTACCTGCTTCATGGCCTTTATCTGTGCGTTACCGCCTACACGGGAAACGGAGATACCGGCGTTAACCGCAGGTCTCTGGCCGGAGAAGAAGAGCTCTGTCTCCAGGAAGATCTGTCCGTCCGTGATGGAAATTACGTTTGTAGGAATGTATGCCGATACGTCGCCTGCCTGTGTTTCGATGATAGGCAGTGCCGTAAGCGAACCGCCGCCGAGCTCGTCGGAAAGCTTTGCAGCTCTCTCGAGCAGTCTGCTGTGCAGATAGAATACGTCGCCCGGATAAGCTTCACGCCCAGGCGGTCTGCGGAGCAACAGGGACATTGCACGATAAGCTACGGCGTGCTTTGAGAGATCGTCATATATGATGAGGACGTGCTTGCCCTGATACATGAAGTGCTCACCCATAGCGCAGCCTGCGTACGGTGCGATGTACTGCAGCGGTGCTACATCAGATGCTGTAGCGGAAACGATGATGGTGTAATCCATAGCGTCGTGGTCTGAAAGAGTCTGCACGAGCTGTGCAACTGTGGACTTCTTCTGACCGATTGCTACGTAGATACAGATAACATCCTTTCCCTTTTGGTTAATGATAGTATCGATAGCGATAGCTGTTTTACCTGTCTGCCTGTCTCCGATGATCAGCTCACGCTGTCCCTTACCGATAGGTATAATGGAGTCGATTGCCTTGATACCTGTCTGTAAAGGTTCGAATACTGACTTTCTCTGAAGTACGCCCGGTGCCGGGTTTTCAATTGTACGGTGTGCTTCTGCCTTTATAGGGCCTTTGCCGTCGATAGGCTGGCCGAGGGCGTTAACTACACGACCGATGAGCTCTGCACCTACCGGTACCTCTACTACTCTCTTTGTCGGCTTAACAATGTCGCCTTCTTTGATTTCTCTGTCCGAACCCATGATAACTGCGGCTACGTTGTCCTCTTCAAGGTTTAAGGCCATACCGTAAACCTCGCCCGGGAACTCTAAAAGCTCACCGGCCATGCAGTTTTCAAGTCCGTATATTCTGGCAATACCATCACCAACCTGTATTACGGTGCCGAAATCGGAAACTTCAAGCTGATTTTTGTAACCCTTGATTTGTTCCTTTATCACGGCGCTGATTTCTTCAGGTCGTAAATTCATAAGTTTTGCCTCCTCTCATGCTACATTAAGCTGCCTGCAAGTGTCTGCAGACGATTTCTGACGGATGCGTCGATAATCTTGCCTTCGATGTAGATTACCACACCGCCTATCAGGCCGGGGTCGGTCTCGTTCTTGAGATGGACCTTTACATTCAGCAGTTTGGCCGTTTCCTCCTCGAATTTCGAAAGCTGCTGAGGAGTAAGCGGATTTACAGACACAATGCGTCCGTACGAATAACCCTCAGCTCTGCTGACAAGCTCGTCGTACACCTTGACTATCTGCGAATATGCATTTATTCTGCACTTGTCTATCAGGACATTTAAGAAGTTGATAAACTCGGTCTCTGTTTTGCCTTCGAAAACTTCGCGAATCACCTGCTTTTTATCCTTTGCGGGAATGCTCGGTGAGGACAAAAATGTGTAAAAATCCGGTTCACTTTCAAAAACACTTTCCAAATCCTTTAAGTCCTTTGCGAATTCATCGACCTTGTTTAAATCCTTCGCTGCCCCGAACAAGGCTTCTCCATATGTCATTGCAACTGCTAACTCTGCCATCCTGAAGTACCTGCCTGTTCTAATATACCATCAATAATTGCATCCTGTCCGGTAACGGAAATTTCCTTTTCAAGGATTTTCTCCGCTGCCATAACCGCGAGAACCGCAATCTGCCCCTTCATCTCGGACATAGCCTGCCGGCGTTCTCTTTCGATGTCTGCCTCGGCCTTTGCCTTGATTTTAGCAGCCTCTTCATGCGCTTCATCAATAATGGTCTGCGCCTGAGCCTCTGCCTTGAGCTTTGAGTTCTTGACAATTTCTCTTGCCTCTGCCTCTACGCCCGCGATGCGCTTGTTATAAGCTTCCATCTTTGCATCCGCTCTGGCATTCACCGCATCGGCGTTGTCAAGCGTATCCTTGATGGTGTTTGAGCGCGTCTCGAACATATTCAGCACCGGCTTGTAGAGAAAGAATGTAAGCGTGCCGGTCAGAATCAGGAAGTTAATGATGGCGAATATCAATTCTTTTAAGTTGATGCCCAATGCTTCAACCATAGTGATAACCTCCTTTTGTAAGGTTCATAACTGTCTGCCTACATTTTACCTATGAGCAGGATAGCAATCAGAAGTCCGTAGATGGTGAGGGCTTCCATGAATGCCAGACCGAGAATCATGTTTGTACGGAGCATACCGGATGCTTCCGGCTGACGTGCCATGCCCTCGAGTGCCTTGCTTGCTGCAATACCCTGACCGATTCCAGGGCCAAGTGTCGAAAGACCAATTGCAATTGCTGCTGCTATAGCGATTAAACCTAAACCTTCCATATTTTGTTCTCCTTTCGTTTTGTAAAAAAATTATGGGGTTTTTATTCTTCCTCTTCGCAAACCTCACCGATATAAATCGCGGTAAGGAGCGAGAATACCAGAGCCTGAACCAGACCCATCAGTACACTTAAAAACTGCATTACTACCGGAAGTCCGATAGGAATGAGATTGAAGAACGCATTTACTACGGCCTCTTCACCAAAGATGTTACCGTAAAGTCGCAGGGTGAGCGAAAGCGGACGCACAAACTGCTCGAGAAGCATGATCGGGAACAGGAACGCAAACGGCTTGAAAAGATGGCCGAAGAACGAAAGTCCTATGCCCTTTTTGCCCTTTTTCTCGAGGTTGCGGCAGCGCTTTTCGTGGATACCTATAATCTGCACCGCAAAGAATACGACGATTGCCATGCCGGCCGTCTGGTTAATAGACGAGGACGGCGCCGCTATGTGCGGCATGTGTCCCGACAGTGGCAGGAGTCCGAAATAGTTCGAAAGCAGTATGTAAATGAAGAGCGTTCCCACAATCGGGAAATACTTTTTATTCGCATACTCTCCCATTACGCCGTCAAAGAAACCGTGTAGTCCGCCGATTGCCCATTCCGCCACATTCTGAAGTCCGTGTGGTACGAGCTCCATCCTGCGGGTCGCAAGTACGGCAATCACGATTAAAATGATTGTGATTAAAGCACTTGAACATACGACATTCACATGTTCTATGCCTATTGAATGTAATAGTGACGTCATTAATTGCCTCCTATTTTATTCTGTCTGCCTGTATTTATTCCTTCACTTTCGAATAAACCTTACCAATGGAGTAAACCTTGCCGATTAGGGAAAGTCCTATTGCTGCGGCAATGACCGTCGCCTCGAAGGAGAGCGGCTCTATAAGGTGCCGTACCAAGAGAACTATCAATAATACAATGGCGTTGATAATGTAACTTGCGATCATTCTGGTCATTACCTGTGAGTTCTTGAAGTATACATCATCACCCGCCGTAAGCATTTTCCTCCATAGAAGAATATATTTGAGCAGCCCGCACAGCACACCATATGCTGCGCCAACGGCCGCACTGATAACATAAATCAATTTAAACCTCCAAAGTTGCCCAATATACAACAATATAATACTCCAAAAATACAATTTTTGCAATATTTTAAGAAATACTTATACAAAAAACTGAAAAAGCGGACATTGGCGCGTGCCGACATCCGCTTGAACTTTCTGTTAATTTGCTATAAGACCGCAAATTAGTACATTTCTGTGGTTTTATAATCTTTCCTTTAATATTTTAACTATGCGCTCCACCGCATGTCCGTCGCCGTAAGGATTTGCCGCATGCTCCATTTCCTTGTAAGCAGCGGGGTCTGTGAGCAGAGTCTTCATCATTCCGTAGATGGTCTCCTCTTCTACGCCCGCAAGCTTGACCGTCCCGGCCTCTACGGCCTCCGGACGTTCGGTTTCCTTTCTTACGACAAGCACAGGCTTTCCGAGAGCCGGCGCCTCTTCCTGAATGCCGCCCGAATCGGTTACGATCAGGTAGCTCTTTGCCATCAGGTTCGAGAACGGCTGGTAGGTAAGCGGCTCAATCAGATGCACATTGTCCGCGCCCGAAAGGATGCGGCCCGCAATCTCGCGCACCTTTGGATTTAAGTGCACCGGATACACAATTTCAACATCGTCAAACTCGTCAGCGATACGGCGTATTGCGCCGAAGATGTGCTCCATGTTTTCGCCGAGGTTTTCCCTGCGGTGGCACGTAACGGCAATCACGCGCTTGCCCTCAAAGTCGAGTGCCTTTAAGGTCTCATCCTCAAACTCGTAAGGCTTGCCCGTCACATCGAGCAGTGCGTCGATTACGGTGTTGCCGGTGATGTAGATGTTCTTTTCGTCAATGCCTTCCTTAAGGAGGTTCCGGCGATTGCGCTCGGTCGGCGCGAAGTGGAGGTCGGCGATATGGCCGGTCATCACTCTGTTCATCTCTTCCGGGTAAGGTGAATACTTGTCGTATGTGCGAAGTCCCGCTTCCACGTGGCCCACCTTTGTCTGGTTGTAGAACGCCGCCAGCGCGGTGGCGAAGGTGGTTGTGGTGTCGCCGTGCACCAGCACCATGTCAGGCTGCTCTTTCTTGAGGATTTCCTCGAGCCCCATGATTACGTTTGCGGTAATCATATTGATGGTCTGGTTTGGCTTCATTATGTTTAGGTCATAGTCCGGAGTCAGCTCGAAAAGATCGAGTACCTGGTCGAGCATTTCCCTGTGCTGCGCCGTCACGCAGAGGATCGATTCGATTTCCGGGTCTGCGTTCATCGCCTTTACAAGCGGCGCCATTTTTATGGCTTCGGGGCGTGTCCCGAACACCGTCATTACTTTCATTGTGTCTATACTCCTTTGTTTGGTTGTTCTGTATTGTGGGCCTTTTCGCGAGCCTCCTGCTTTTCGATTTCTTTGACGTTGACGCCCTTAAGCGACAGTCTGCCCGAGCTTGCGTCGGTCAGGAAGATGTAGATGTACATGCAGGCCACAAGAAGCAGTCCGCCGGTTTCCACGTAGAGGTCGCGCGAATACAGCACGGAAGCGATACCCATCACCGCCGCCACGCCGTAGAGCATAAGCACGCTGCGCCTCTGTCCGAGGCCGGCCGCCATCAGTCTGTGATGCAGGTGACCCTTGTCGGCCTCCATGATCGGTCTGTGGTTTGCAACGCGGCGCAGGATGGCGAAGCTCGTGTCGAAAATAGGCACGCCCAGCACGAGCACCGGCGCAATCATCGCGATGACCGTCGCCGACTTTGCCGCACCTATGACGGAAGTGCTCGCCAGCATGAAGCCGAGGAAGAGCGACCCGCCGTCACCCATAAATATCTTTGCCGGGTGGAAATTGTAGCGCAGAAAGCCAAGCGCTCCGCCCGTGATTGCGAGGAACGCGAGCGCCGCAAGGTACGAGCCGTGTATATATGCCGTATAAGCCAGGCACAGCGAAGCGATGGACGAAACGCCCGCCGCAAGGCCGTCGAGGCCGTCTGTTAAGTTTACCGTATTTGTGATGCCAACAATCCAAAGAACCGTGATGATATAAGACATCGCGTTTCCGAAAAAGACATGGTCGCTGATGAACCAGAACGAGATAAAGCTGATTCTGATTCCCATTGCCCATACTATCGATGCGCAGATTATCTGGCCGAGGAATTTCACCTTTGCCGGCAGATTTTTAAGATCATCGATTACACCGAGGGCGTAGATTAAAATGCCTCCGACTATCAGCGCCCAAATCTTGTCATCGGGCTGGGCAAACCATTGGTACAGGCCTCTTTCTGCGAGATACCTTTGCAGCATTGGATAAGCAAAGGACATTGTCACGAAAAGCGAACCTATTGTCCCGATGAAAATAGCCATACCGCCAAATCTCGGCATCGGCTTTGTGTGCATGCGCCGATTATCCTTTGGTATGTCGACCGCACCGATTTTCGGAGCAAGCCGGATTGCAACCGGTGTGAAAATCAGCGCCAGTATGAGTCCTGTCAGAAACACCGACAGGAAGCTTCCGTAAAATTCCATTTTGCAATTTTAGGGACAGTCCCCAAATTAGCCTTTTGGGAAGTTTAGAGACAGGTCCCAACCCCTTTCCTTTATCTAGTCCGCATTGAATGCGGAATGTTCATCTATCATCACGACCTTTAATCCTGCCTCGTCGAGGATGTCTACCGCGAGCTTGTCAGGGTAGCCCTCCTTTACCACAATGCGCTTTATGCCTGCGTTGATTATCATCTTTGCGCAGATTACGCAAGGCTGATGGGTCACATAAATCGTGGCATCCTCAATGCTTACGCCCAAGGTTGCCGCCTGGATGATAGCATTCTGCTCTGCGTGGAGTGCCATGCAAAGCTCGTGGCGCTCGCCGCTGGGCACACCCAGCTTTTCGCGCATGCATCCGCCGCGCTCAGCACAATGCTTTATGCCGCGAGGCGCTCCGTTGTAGCCCGTGGCAACGATGTGTCTGTCCTTTACAATGATGGCGCCGACGTTCCTGCGCATACAGGTCGATCTCTTTGCGGTAAGCTGTGCCATCTCCATGAAATATTCGTCCCAGCTGGGTCTTTCTGCCATAATATCCTCCTTTATCGTCTGTGTTATCGTTTATGTATCGTGTTTGTATCGTCTATTTGCAATATACGTTTGCTGCCTATTTCTCAACGTTTCCATCGTTTTCGTCGTAGAACACCTTGTTTAAGTACAGTCCGTGTGCCGGCGCCGTAAAGCCCGCCCTTGTGCGGTCAAGGCTTTCAATTGTGTCCTTTACGCTCTCCGGCGTCCGTTTACCGAGGCCGACCTCGATGAGCGTACCCACGATGATTCGCACCATATTGTACAGGAATCCGTCACCGGAAACAGCGATTGTGATATCGCCGGCCTCTACGGAGTCTGCACCGGACAGCGTGGATTCTGCACCGGACAGCGTGGATTCTGCACCGATTTGCCGCTGCTTGTAACGCCGTCGTTTTCGCAGGTATTCTCTCCGGGTTTGCCCTCACTCATAATAGTAAGTGCGTAAATCGTCCTGACGGTGGTCTCTTTTTCCTCGCCGCCGCTTGCCTGAAAGCACTTAAAATCGTGCTTTCCGGCGATATATTCCGCCGCCGCCCGCATGGCGTCCGCGTCAAGCGGCGTCTTTATCTGGTAAGTATAGTTTTTGCGGAAAACATCAGGCTCGGGACTGACGGAAATCCTGTAGAGATATTCCTTGCCCTTTGCGTCGAACCTCGCGTGAAAGCCGATTGGCACTTCCTTTATGTCCGTTATTCGGATGTCGCCCGTCTCCCGGTTTTTACTGCCCGCAAGGTAATTGTTTGCTGCAATTTTGATGCGGTCTGCGGGAATCGCGAACTCACCCTGAAAGGTGGCGCACTGGCCGTAGGCGTGCACTCCCGCATCTGTGCGGCTCGTGCCGTCGATGGTGATGGGCTCGCCGCAGACCTCGGAGAGGACGCGCTCCAGCTCGCCCTGTACGGTGCGCTCTCCGGGCTGACGCTGCCAGCCGTGAAAGTCGGTCCCATCGTATGCAATTGTCATAAAAATATTCTTCATTTCATTGCACCCACGCCACTATATTCTAACATTTTCAGCGCCAAAAGTAAATCAAAAAAGCCCTCCCTCACGGGAAAGCTTTTATCAAAGCAGCACCAGGCTCGCAATTGTGCATGCAACCAGATAAGGTCCAAGCGCTACCGAATCGGTAAGCTTGATTCTCTTTCGCACGATGCCTGTCAAAAATCCCATTGCGCTGACTATTGCGGCAAGAACCATAATCCCAAGGCAAGGGTAGAGTCCCGTCACCATGCCGATTGCCGCCATCAGCTTTACATCGCCAAAGCCTAGGCTCTCTCGATGCGAGATGAAATAGCCTATCGCAGCGACGATCAGCATTACGCCTGCACCCGCCAGTGCTCCGAGCAGCATATCTTTTATGGGCATGCCAAATGGGATTAAGGTGCAGGACATCAGCGCCAGAAACACAACAAATTGATCCGGAATGATTTTATATTTACCGTCTGAGATTGCTATTATTAACAGTAACCATATAATAACCAATAGCGGCAGCGCATACAGCCCGCCGTGACCGCCCAGTGTAATCAGATAGATTCCTATAACCGCAAAGAATGCGGAGAGCACAAGCTTCCACGGTATGCCGGGCAACCGCTGTACACCACGGTCGCCATTCTTTCGGCGCTCTTCGATTTTTGCCAAATCACCCTCAGGTTCTTTACCATAATCACAAAGCCACGCAACCGGGATATGGTTAAATACATAAACCAGACTACATCCCAGGAGGATTCCAATCGGCAGCATTGCAAGTATCCATATTAAATTTATCCAATTAATACTTTCCATAGATTCTATGCGAAATAGAGGTTTGTTGTTACGTATTCAGGGTCGCTGGTTACATCGATACCGAGGGAGCGGAGCGTGTGCTCGTCGTGCTCGGAAAGGATGGCTGTGCAGTGAGCCTTGCAGCCGCGGAGATCCTTAAGCTTTGCAGCCGCCATTTCAGCCGCAGGGTTGGTTGCGGAGGAAACGGTGAGTGCGGAAAGAATTTCCTCGAGATTTAAGGATGTGCGGTCCTGGAGGAGGACATCCACCTTGAGGTCCTGAATGCTCTTGAGGACGCTAGGCGTGATGAGAGGTATATCATCGCCTATTCCCGATATACGTTTAACGGCATTCAGTACAGCTGCGGCAGCTGCTACCATACGGCGTGAGCTGCGGCCTGTAACGATTGTTCCGTCCTGAAGCTCGATGGCCATAACTACGACATTCTGGAACTTCTCCTCGTCACTGCGGCGCTTTTCCTCGGCATAATCGCGGGCAGGAGCTACAACCGAACGATCCTCGACTGAGAGGTTCATTGAATCCATGAGGAGCTTGATTCTCTCCATGGTGCCTGCTTCAATCTTGCCCTTTTTGTAGTCAACCTGAGCAATCAGGTAGCGGCGGATGATTTCCTGGTTTGCCGCTTCCTTTACCACCTCATCGTCTGTGATGGCAAAGCCTGCACGGTTAACGCCCATATCTGTCGGCGATTTGTATTCGGATTCTTCACCGGTAATCTTTTCGATGATTCTGCGGAGCAGAGGGAATGCATCGAGGTCACGATTGTAGTTTACGGCCATCTCGCCGTATGCCTCGAGATGGAAGTTATCAATCATGTTGACATCCTTTAAGTCCGCTGTAGCCGCTTCGTAAGCCACATTTACAGGATGCTTGAGCGGCAGATTCCAGATTGGGAAGGTCTCGAACTTTGCGTAGCGAGCCTTTACTCCCCTCTTGTATTCGTGATAGAGCTGTGAAAGCGAAGTGGCCAGCTTGCCGGAGCCACCGCCCGGGCCGGTAACAACTACCAGCGGCTTGGTAACCTCAATGTAAGGGTTTGCACCGTAGCCTTCCTCGGAAACGATAGTGTCAACGTCTGTAGGATAACCCTTTGTAAACTGGTGCTTGTAGGTGCGAATGCCCCTGCGTTCAAGCTTGTTGATGAACATATTAACGGCCGGCGCATCAATATATCTTGTTACAACTACCGAGTTAATCGAAAGATCATACTTGCGGAACATGTCGATAAGGCGCAGAGTTTCAAGATCGTAAGTGATTCCGAAGTCCTGACGTGTCTTATTTGTAGTAATGTCTCCCGCGTAAATGCAGATAATGATTTCTGCCTGATCCTTCATCTTTTGCAGCAGCTTGATTTTGGCATTTTCGTCAAACCCCGGCAGTACGCGCATTGCATGCTTGTCCTGAACCAGCTTGCCACCGAACTCCAGATAAAGTCTCTGTCCCTGTCCGTCCTTAATTCTGCCGAGTATGTACTTTGACTGCTCTTCAATGTACTTTTCTGCCGAGAATCCGATTTTTCTGTCCATCAAATTTCACCTCTCTTTAATTACTTAAAAAGCCACCCGTTTTTAGGGGTGGCTGTAGTGTCAGTTGTTCGCAACAACAAAGTTGAAGTTCGCATGTTTTGACATGTATAAATTGTATCTCATTTTTAAGTTGGTCCTTTCAACTTTTGTCTCACGAAAAATAAAAACAATACACTAATTATACCACGACAAATCGACTTGTCAAGGAATTATTTCTTAAGTCCGTTTAAGACCTCTAAAGCCTTTTCTTCCTGAGCAACCGAATTGTCAAGGCCTGCTGCCACTGTTGCTACCAGTGTGTCGAGGGCCTTCTGTGTCGTAAGGTCAAGTGTCCCGTAAGGGTAAAGTCCGTATTCCTTCTGGAACTGCTTTACCGCTGCCACGGTTTTTTCGTCCATCACGCTTGTGTAGGAAGTGTCATACCCCAGCGCGCCGAGTCTTTGCTGCGCCGCATATACGGTCAGCCCGCTTGCGCCCTTTGCCGGCTTGTCGGAAAGTGTGAATGCTGCGAATTTGTCGGCCTCTGCCTTAAAGGCAGCTCTCTCCTCTTCACTGAGTATGCCGGAGGCCACGATGTAGTCCGGTGTAAGCCCTTCTGTTGTGATCCTTACGCCATCTCCCACCAGGAAGTAGGAGGTGCTGAGCTTGAACGAATGCCCGTCGACGAGGGACTGCACGAGCTGGCTGAAGCCCTTGCCATAGGTTTTGGAGCCCACCAGCTTGTAGCCGGCCTGCTGAAGCGATCCCGCCAGAAGCTCTGCGGAGCTCGCTGTATTGCCGTTTACCAGAACCACAATCGGTTCGCTTACCTTGTGTCCGTCGTTTGCCTTGTTGGTCTGGAATACCACGCCCTGCTGCTCGTACTGATCTATGGTCACGCCTTCCATGATGTAGTCGGCGATTCTCTCTGCCTGATAGGTGTAGCCGCCGCCGTTTTCGCGAAGGTCAAGTATGAACTGCGTTGCACCGAGTGCCAAAAGCTGCTCGTAGTCGATTTTAAACTCCGATGCTGTATCGGCGTCGAACTTAACAATATGAATGTATCCGGTAATGCCGTCATCGAGCATCGCGTAGGAAATCGAAGCATCCGAAACGGTGGCGCGCTTGATTGTAAAGTCGACCTTTTTGCCGTCGCGAAGCACGGTCACCTTTACCGTGGTTCCCTCTTCACCGCGCAGATGCTGGCTGGAAACGGTGCTGTCCCAGTGCGTTGCATCCTCGCCGTCAACGCTGATAAGGAGGTCGCCCTCCTTTATGCCGACCTTTTCTGCCGGGCCGCCCTCAATGAGGCCTGTAATTTGCGAGCCGCCGCTTTCTGTTGTGGAAAGGCGGACACCGATGCCCACAAATGTGTTTTCAACGTAGGTTGCGAACGCATTTGCGCTTTCCTGAGTCACGAAGTACTCGCTGAACGGATCCTCGAGCGCTGAGATCACGCCCTCGAAAGCACCGTCAACAAGATCGTTTACCTCCACCTCGTCCTTGTAGTTGTTGTCGAGATAGTTTATGTACTGGTAGAGCACGTTAAGCCTTTTGATAACGATGTCCTCTTTGTCCCTGCCGGTCATGTCGGATTCCTTTAGCTTTGCCTGCTCGGCGAAATCGGTTGTCGTTGCGCCGAACGCCGACGGTAAAAAGAATACGAATGAAAAAGAGGTTATAATAAGGGCGAGTGCAATCACAATCGCCACTAATTTTACAGTTGATTTGCCCATTTTTCTTTCCTCCCTGTCTACTCCTATTGCTCGCTGATGGTTATGTTAAGTCTGTTGCGCGTCGCCGTAAGGCCGATCAGACTTACATTGTAATCGATAAGTATCGAGCCCATGCCCTCTTCCGTCAGCTTGTGGTCGTAGATATTGGTCATAACCTCCATCTCTATCGGCCCGTACGGGGTCTGATAGAGGCTGCTGAACCTCTTGTCCTTGTTGAACTCAATGACGGTGTATTCGCCGAGCGTGTTGCCCGTGCGCTTCATGCGCAGGAAATTTTCGTTGTATTTCAGACTGGTCTTGCAGCCTTCCATGCCCGAAATCTCGCTCTCTTCGTAGAGGAGATAATAGGAGCCGTTGCGCTTGTACAGCTTGCCCTCGGTCATGAATTCGGTCAGTTCCTCTTCACCGTCAGAACCAGTTTGCATACCTTTCAATTTTAGCATTATATCTTTCATATCCGTAATCCACAATCCTTTCAATAAGCTCGGAATACGGCACGCCTGCCTCGGCCCAGAGGAGCGGAAACATTGAAAATGCCGTAAAGCCCGGGATAGTATTTATTTCATTGAGGAGGACCTTTCCCGTCTTTTTGTCTATGAAACAGTCCACTCTCGAAAAGCCCGCACAGTCACAGGCCTTGTAAGCAATTTTCGCTATGCGCTCCATCTCGCTGCGCTGCTCCGGCGTGATTTCCGCCGGGATAACGAGCTTTGTGACTTCGCTGTCCTGGTATTTTGAATGATAGGTGTAGAACTCGTCTGACGGCACAATCTCGCCCACAGCCGCAGTCAGCGGATAGTCGTTGCCTATGACAGCAATCTCAACCTCGCGCGCGTCCACCGCTTCCTCTACTACTATGCGTCTGTCAAAACGTATGGCCTCTTCGAGTGCCTTCTCAAGCTCCGCTCTGTCGTGGGCCTTTGTTATGCCTACGGACGATCCCATGTTTGACGGCTTTACAAAGCAAGGATAGCCGAGCTCGCGCTCTATACGATCCATAATACCTGCCTTGTCATCCGTGTAATCAGCGCTGATGAAGGCGATGTGCTTGCACATAGGGATTCCCGCGCAGCGGAACAAATCGCGTGCAACGCCCTTGTCCATTGTGGCGGAAGCTCCTACCACGCCGCAGCCCGCATAAGGGATGTCGAGCATCTCAAAGAGTCCCTGAATGGTTCCATCCTCACCGTTTAAGCCGTGAAGAACCGGGAACGCAAAGTCGCAAACCTTTTTGAGGTCGCCCATGTTAAAAGGCTTTGCTTCCTTTTCCCATTCGCCGTTTTCGACTTTGTCGTAGTCCTTGCTCTCGTAGAGCTTCCACTCGCCCTCTTTGGTGATGCCGATTGTGACCGGCGTGAATTTTTCCTTGTTCATCGCACGCAATATCGAAGCCGCCGACATCTGTGAAATCTCGTGCTCTGTCGATTTGCCACCGAAAATTACACCTATTCTCTTCATTTCTTTTCCTTCTTATAATTATTATATAATTACTTTCCGGTCTCGTCAGCGAGCTTCTGGCTCTCTTCAATGAACTTGATGAGTCCGTCGATGTGGCGGCCCGCCACCTCGCTCGCCTTTTCCTCTTTGCCGCTCTTTATTGCCTCGATAATCTCTTTATGCTCCTCAATCATGCTCTGCACAATGTCCGGATCGTTGTAATACATGTAGCGGAAACGGACCACCATGTCCTGCAGCTCCGTTACAATCGTAACCAGCGTCGTGTTGTGTGAAGCCTCCGCGATAGCCTCGTGGAAGCGCTCATCGCACTTGATTATCTCTTGCGAGTTCTTTGTCTTCGTTGCCGCCTCGTAAGCTGCCGCGCATTCCTCGATGCGTGCAAAGTCCGCAGCTGTTCCACGTGATGCCGCATAGCCTGCCGCCAGCTTGTCCATGTGCTGCCTTACCTCAAGGATGCCTATCATGTCCGCCTTTGATACCTGCGACGTGTAAGCTCCGTGGCGCGGCTCGACTACCACCAGACCCTCCTTTTCCAGCTTTCTGAGAGCCTCTCTTATTGGGGTGCGGCTGACGCCGAGCTTTGTCGAAAGCTCGATTTCCATCATTCTCGTACCCGGTGAAATGGTCCCCGCCAAAATTTCCTGGCGCAGCTGGTCATAGACCACCTCGCTCAATCTTTTGTGTTTCTTAATTTCCAGATTCATGCCTATTCTCCTTTACTACTCCTACTACTTTATCCACCTGCATGATTGCCTGCCTAGATTGTCCTGATTGCAAAAGTCTGTCTGTTTTTCTTTTTTAATATGTGTGCCGCTTCCTTTGCCTCCGTTTTGTCCTTGTAGATTGCAAACACCGTCGGGCCGCTGCCGCTCATCATTACCATGATTGGCCGGCCTTCGTTTCTTAGCAGGCTCTTTGTCGTCGCCACCGCCGAATACCTCTTCAGCGTGTATAGCTCGAGCACATTACCCATTTCATCGGCAAGCAGCGCTTCATCGCCTGTCTTAAGGGCATTCTCTATAACATCCGCTCTTGGGTGATGAATGTGGATGCCTTCTTTTTCCGCCTTTTCGATTTCCTCATCAATTCCTTCATACACTTCCTTAGTGGAAATCCTTACGTTAGGCTTTGAAAGCACCGCATAAGCCGTAAGCGGTGTGGCTTTTGTCACATCTGCGCCCGTCCCGCGCCCTATGGCTGCGGTCATCGCGAGCGGATCCTTGTTTATCTTGCTGCCAAGGCATAGGTTCGTCGCTGCCACGGTCATAACACAGAACGGCACATCCGCTCCAAGCGTTGCGCCAACCTCGCAAAGCTGTGCAACATCGAGCCTAAGGCCCCAGAGCCTGTTCACTGCGTGTAAGACCGCCGCCGCATTGCCGCTGCCACCCGCAAGGCCTGCCGCCACCGGGATGCGCTTTTTGATATCTATGCGAAGCTTGTCGCCGGCATGGTTTGCGCCAAAACGCTCAGCCATTGCCTGCGCCGCTCTGTAGGCAAGGTTCCTCTCGTCGTTTGGAATGTACGGCCTGTTGGTGGAGATTTCTATCTCCACGCCGGCCGGACGCTCCGCATCCTCCGGGAGATCCTTTCGGCTCTCGAAAGGGAACCATCTCACCATCACTGCATCGGCGAGGTCAACGGCCTGCATGAAGGTTTCAACCTCGTGGTATCCGTCCTCGCGTACTCCGCAGATATCCAGCGAAATATTAATTTTTGCAAATGAGTTTACGATTATCTTCTTCATAACATAAGCGGGGTGCGGCTGTTCCGCACCCCTATATTTTATTTGCCTTTATTTGTGCGTTTGCCTGTAACATATTTGCTCCCGGCCGCCGAGATAGGGCGAGGGCCCTTTACTCTCTTTACATCCGAGGAGTTTTGTTTCGCATCATCAGCTGAAATTTCTCCCTTTTTGATCAGCTTTTCTCTGGCAGCGGCAAGCTCTGCTTCGTGTTTAGCCTCGAGCTTTGCTTCGCGCTCTGCCTTTTTCTTTTTGTCCTTTTTATCCTTTTCAACGATTTCTTCGATGCTCTTGCCGGTTTCCTTTGCGACCTTGTAAGGATTTACCTTGCCGTCACCCTTGGATGCCGCCTGCTTTGACTGAGCATTTGAATTTCCGTCCTTTTTCATGGATCTGGTTGTAAAGATAACCATGCCGACCATCATTACACCCATCATAACCATGTTGACGGTTGTTGCTCTGCTTTGGTTGAGTGTCTTAAAGCCTATAGTAACATCCTCTCCAAGCTCATCACCGTCTGCACTTAAGAATTCAGATGTAACAGTTACGCTATATTCTGTGTCCTGCTTTACCAGTGCCTGATTTTCAGGCTCCACAAGTGCCATTGCCATACCGGATTCCTTTGGGCTGTAGTAAAGAGTTACCGGTAATACCTCACCGTCAGGATCTGTTACCTTGATGCACTTTGCATTGTGCTTTGCGTTTTTATCGTTTAATACCGGCTGATTGAAATAGAGCTTGATACCGAAATTATCTATGGATGTGTTGGTATCGCCGTCTGCCGGATATGTCTTGTCAAGTGAAAAGTCTCCCGCTGCAAATACTGCGCCGGAAAGCACCATTGCCATTATTAATATTAGGCTCAAAACCGCGCCTATTCTCTTCATTTCGTTTACTCCTCCGATGGTTTGTACTTTTTTCGGTTCATGCGAATGGTCTCGCGGTTGCGGCGTTCCTTAAAAAAACGCTTTAATATTTCCGAGCATTCTTCCTGCATGATGCCGGTCTCGATTTCCACATGGTGATTAAGCTTTGGTTCCTCCAGAACATTCAGCACCGATCCCGCTGCACCCGCCTTTGGGTCCATCGTTCCGATGTGAACCTTTTTAAGCCTCGCCCAGACCATGGCGCCTGCGCACATAGAGCACGGCTCGCAGGTCACATACATCTCGCAGCCTGTAAGCCGCCAGCCGCCTAAGTTTTCCGATGCCTGTCTGATTGCCATCATCTCGGCATGCGCTGTAGGGTCTTTTGAGGTCTCGGTGAGATTGTGGCCTCGTCCGACAATTTCGCCGTCCTTTACTATGACCGCCCCAATGGGGACTTCGCCCAATTTTTCAGAGATTAAAGCCTCCTGCAAAGCATATTCCATATAATTAATCATGACCCAAATATTTTAGCATAAAACCTGTTCAATTACAAGTACAATTGAGTGCAATCCTGCGCCCTGCCGTTCCTCGTCAATATGCAAAAACCCCCTCACTAAGAGGGGGTTAACATCATATGCGTTTACACATTGAAGCGGTCATATTTTTTATAGCAGTCAGTGCAAAGCTTTTTGCCTTCAAATATGCGAATCCAGTTCGCGCCGGTGCTCTCACCGCAGCATTCGCAGGTGTAGGATTCAAAGATGCGCGCGTGCTCCGGCACCTCAAGCTTTGTCTCCTTTACGTCGAACATGTCTTCCTGCTTGCAGTCGGTGTAGTATTTCAGCGTCTCTTCACGGCTCATTTCGCGGGCAGGCTTTCTCAAAACCAGGCGGACCGATTTGCCTGTCTTGCGGTTATAGAAGGAAAACGCCTGCTTGCCGGTCATATGGAAGAGGAGGTTTCCTTTGCCGATACTGCAGCCCAAAACGGCCTGGATTGCATCAACCCCGCAGGCATCATTTTCCGTAATGCACACAAGTTGCTCATCCTCTGAGAATGTGATTCCCAAAAGGTCTATCGCATAGAGTGCAGCTCTGAAGCCAATAGTCAGTCCCGGGCAGACATGACCGTGAAATGCGGCCGCCTTTTCCCATAAAGCTTTTCTATCCATAATTTTCTTTCTCCTTTATTTCACGTCCGGGAACGGTATTATAACCGGTACCCCGCCGTAATTCTCAATATGCACATGCATGCCATAAACCGATTCTATATTGCGCGCCGTCATGACATCGCGCCCGCCGCACG
>JAEEGL014773834.1_pt1 | contig 23656 bp, 19 predicted proteins | sample 9134231 | NCBI WGS metagenome assembly JAEEGL01 (sample SAMN16246548, study PRJNA631951) | gut metagenome | biome: gut microbiome; feature: rumen; material: fiber-attached | host: Bos | place: Iran: Karaj | collected 2018-10 | reverse complement strand
CAAAGCCCGTCAGGAGATAGACGAATTCCGAATCCGTCTCGAGGAAGAACAACGACACGAACACGACGAGATGATAGAGCGCAAGATGCAGAAAATCCAGGAGCGCCGTAAACGCAAGCAGGAACGCAAGGAGAAAAACGGGAACGGAAACGATAACGGGACCCCCCAACTCTCAACTCTCAACTCAACACTCTCAACTCAGCACTCCCCCAAGGGGGGGGACGGAGGGGGCCTCTCATCCTTCCAGAAAGGTGATACTGTCCGTCTCAAGGGACAAACTACGGTTGGCGTCATCGAGGAGATAAACGGGCAGAAAGCCTCTGTAGCTTTCGGCATGGTGCGCACAAGAGTAGAACTGTCACGTCTGCAACACGCAGCACCCAAGAAAAAGGAAGAACTCGGAGTTCAGATTGTTTCCTTCGTAAGCAAAGAAACGCAGAATCAGGTACGTGAAAAGCATCTGCACTTTCACCAAGAAATTGATGTCAGAGGTATGCGAGGCGACGAAGCCCTACAGACGGTTACCCATTTTATAGATGATGCCACCTTGGTTGGTGCCAGTCAGGTACGCATTCTGCATGGAACGGGTAATGGTATTCTGCGACAACTTATCCGACAATATCTTCAGACTGTTCCCAACGTATCCTCAGCACACGATGAGCACGTCCAATTTGGCGGAGCCGGAATAACGGTAGTCGAGTTTTCTTAAATCTCGGTAGTAAAGGTATTTACCGCATCAATCACGCGCTGGACCTGTTCGTTTGTCATCACGGGTGAGATGGGAAGCGACAGAATCTCTTTGTGAATACGCTCTGATATGCGATACTTCTCTTTGTTCCACTCCTTGTATGCTTTCTGCTTATGAGGAGGAATAGGATAATGGACAACCGTCTGGATATCCATCTGCTTCAGATAGGCAGCCAGTTCATCACGCTTCGGACAGCGAACAGGATAAATATGGTACACATTCTCCTCTGGACTTTTTGCCGCCAAAGGTTTGGTAATCAATGGGTTCACAATCCCGTTATCATACATAAGGGCAATCTCGCGCCGACGCTCATTATCATTATCCAACTGAAGAAGTTTCACGCAAAGTACTGCAGCCTGTATCTCGTCCATTCTGCTGTTATGGCCCTTATACTCGTTTACATACTTTTCTGCACTGCCATAGTTTGCCATAGTACGGACAATACGGGCCAGTTCCCCGTCGTTGGTAGTCACACAACCCGCATCACCCAGCGCACCCAAGTTCTTTCCGGGATAGAAACTTATACCGGCAGCATCGCACAAATTACCAGCCACCTTCCCCTTGTAGCGCACACCGTGAGCCTGAGCCACGTCCTCCACCACCTTCAGGCCATGCTGCCGGGCTATAGCGTTGATAGCATCCATATCACAGACCCTTCCGTACAGATGCACAGGGAGGATGGCACGCGTCCTATCGGTAATTAAGGATTCGATAAGAGAAGGGTCTATCAGATAATCCCGTAAACGGGGTTCGCAGAGAACAGGTTTCATTCCCGCGTATGTAACAGCCAGGATAGTAGCAATATAAGTATTCGAAGGCACTATCACCTCGTCATCATTCTGCCAGCCAAGCATTTCCTTATAAGCCAAGAGAATCAACGACAACGCTTCCAGGCCGTTGCCTACGGGAACACAGTATTTAGCACCGCAGTATTCCGAGAAATGTCTGGCAAAACGCTCGTTCTCTTTTCCCAACAAATACCATCCGCTCCTGACCACACGTGTAATCTCGCTGCTCAGTTCCGGTTCAAACTTCTCGTTTATCTGTTTTAAGTCCAGGTACTTTATTGTCTGACTCTGGGTATTGCGCACATTACCCGTCATGCTGTCTATTATGGAGTTACGAAGGTCCACTTCGTATGTATCATAGCAGACAGCCCTTCCGCCAAAACCCTCCTTTTGGAATATCAGCCCCTCGTTCAGGAATCTTCCGTCGTTTTCGTTGCTGGTACCCATATCCAGATATTCCATCTGCTTGTAACGTTCGTTAATCAGATGTTTAAAAAGCAAATCTAATGCACCGAACTCCCTACCCTCATCGCCAGAGGCAATATATTGGACATGCGCAACCTGACGGCTCTCAAAAATCACAGTACCCGCAACTATTCGGTCCCCGCGCCTGACGACATAAAGTTTAATGTTCCTGGGAAAAAGACGCATCAACAGCAGAATCTCCTGATAGCTATGCACAGGCTTGCTGTTATGATGCTGCAAAAGCACATCCTCCAACAATATCCAGAATTCCTGAAGGCTTTCCACGTCACTCTCCGAAACACGGTCCAAATAGCACCCATGGTCCACCGCCTTCTTAGCCTGACGCATACGCAGGGTGCGCATCTTCAGGGTGCTACGCTGGTTGATTGCTGTACTCACCAATCGCCTTACCAATTGAGCACCGGCACGGAACAGAGCATACAAGTCCTCATCGCTGGGGTAAGGGCTATAAATATAAGGTATAGGCTTATAGTAAACCTTAATGGCCTGCATATAGTCGCGATAATAACACAATACCTCCTGCATAATGGCCAACACCTCCATCTGTGTTACCTCAGGCAGGACAATCAGTCCACCGTATGTAAGTCCCTGATGCGAGTACACACATTTCTTGTGCTCATCATAGTTGGCAGGAAAGACAGCCACCAGATCCTTGGTTGTCAGGCGATTCTCTTTGTATTCGTCATCGGGCGACACACCGTCGTATATCAGCAACGAGCAGTCAAAGAACCTGTCGCTATGGTAATCCATGAAATTGCGTTGTAACAGGAAAGTTCCGTTCTTGGAGTTCTCCACAAACGCATCCCATGTTTCTTTTCTATTAATAGAATAAGGTATTATCGTCATTCCGTCGTCAATTCCAGAAATTCTTTATAATCATATATATAGTCCTCTGCACTGTAGAGCTCAGAAGCCAGGCTCACACAGGCAGCATTAGGTGTAAAATCGTAAAGCTTGCACCAAACCAGGGGTGGAATCAGTATTCCCACATGCGGATCGTTCATCTCCAGCACAATCTGCTCCTTTCCGTCATCCACCTCCATCTTAAAGCTACCGCCTAAAGGAAAAATCACCATCGAGCAGGTCTTATGGGCATGGTCACCTCTCACGTGTCCGTCTTTTATATTATAAGTCCAGAATACGCGCTCAATCTTAAAGGGGATATGTTTATCACACTCGCCAAAAGCCAGTGAGCCGCGTTTGTCACCAATCAGGGGTAATTCTATCATTTTACACCCCTTTGGCAACTTATCCTGTGGAATATTTATCATTGCTTCATTATTTTTATGCAAAGTTCGGGAAATTTTCTCAAAAGTGCAAAAAATTCCAGAAAGTACTTGCGAGATTCGGGAAAAAGCTATACCTTTGCATCGCATTTGAGAAAAAGAGCTGGTTAACAGTTCTAAGACGGGATGCCGGAAGGAAGTTTGGGTGAGTGGCTGAAACCACCAGTTTGCTAAACTGACGTGCGGGTTACCGTACCGGGGGTTCGAATCCCCCAGCTTCCGCCAGAGACCCTCTCAAATTGCAAATGGCGCTTTCGTCTAGCGGCTAGGACACATGCCTCTCACGCATGGAACACGGGTTCGATTCCCGTAGGCGCTACAAAATTTGAAAAACAGGAGAAAGAATAGCGTAACATCAATAGCGATGCTACGCTTTTTTTTGTTTCAGGTTTCAGCGAATTGTGAGATTTTCGGCAAATCCGTATTAAAAGAGCCATAAAATTTAAAATTAAAGGATGTAAAAATTTTTCATTCTCCTTAAAACCGATTCCTTTCTTCCTTTGTTTTGCGCTTTGCCTATGAAAATCCTGCCCCATGGTTAACAAAAATTTTCCCGTTGGCTATGCCGCATTTTTCGTTGCCTTATATCAGTTTTGCAACTATGTTGCAAAGGTACGGATTTTTCCCGAATCGAACAAACCTTCGGACTTTTCGATTGCAATTCCAGTTATTCGTACCTTTGCAGTTGAATTTTTATAAAACAATCTTATTACTCGCCTGATAAATTACCACATTTCAACTAAATTGCAGAAGAACATCTTCTGCAAAGGTCCTTTGTAATTAAGGTCTACTTGCGAGGTTTCGGGGACTGGGCTTTGTCGTATTTCTCCCAGAGTTTTTTCTTCGCTGCCAGCTCCTTCTGCCTTGCAGTACTCTCGCGAGCAGCCTTCTCTACAACTGCTTCGTCTTCGGGCGAGGCATAAGCATGACGGAAACCTTGCTGCTTGTTCCATTCGCCTCGGGTAAAGTCGGGAAAGGCGACGGCAGCGCATCCGTTGTCCATGCTTATGGAACCCAGTTCTGCCAAGGCGCACCATTCCGCCAAGTCATAGACATCGATATCGAGAGGCAGACCATTCTGCAAGCAATAGACGAGACGGGCATCCATCGTATAATCCATTCCGCCATGACCGAACTCACGACCCAAATCGCCGAACTTCTTCAGGATGGGATGATAGTATTGCTTCATCAGAGCATCGTATTCCGCCTTTGGAAGGAAGTTGTGCCCTGATATCTTGCCTGCCATTTCAGCAAGTCCCATGTCGCTGGCGCTCTTCTTGCTGATAAAAATCTTAGGATCGGGATATTTGGTGCAGAAACCCGTCATGCCCGTCAGCTTGTACATACGATTGTAGGGCTGAGGGCTCATCACATTGTGCTGAATCTCCAGGACCTTACCTTTCTCAGTTCGCATGAGTGTGGTGGTGTGGTCGCCATTACGGAAGCTGTCGCACTCCTTGCCAGTCACTTCCTTGTAGCCTTCCCGACCGCAGAAACTCTCGGTATCCATAGCGATAAGCGTCTTGATGCGGTCGCCCCGATGGATATTCAGGGCCTGCGCAATGGGGCCGAGTCCGTGTGTGGCATAGATGTCGCCACGGTTTTCCTTATTGTATTTCAGGCGCCAATGCAGGTTCTCAGGATCTGAGCCGTCAGGATTATGCCAGTATCCCTTCCAGATATTTGCCTCGTTCAGCGTATGAATGTAAGCACCCTCAGCACGTATTATCTCGCCAAAGAGTCCCTGCTGTGCCATGTTCAGGGCACACATTTCGTAATAGTCGTAGCAACAGTTTTCCAGCATCATACAATGCACTCGGTTCTTCTCGCTCAGGTCTATGAGTTCCCAACACTGCTCCAAGTTCATGACGCTGGGCACCTCGATGGCTGCATGCTTGCCGTTTTCCATAGCGCATTTGGCGACGGGGAAATGATGGTCCCAGTCTGTAGCGACATATATCAGGTCGATATCCTTTCGCTTGCACATATCGACGTATCCCGTTTCTCCGCTGTATATGTCGGCAGGGGGCAGACCCGCTTCTCGCAGGTATTTCTGCGCATCTTTGGCACGAGACTCCTCATAATCGCAGAGCGCTACTATCTGCACACCGGGTATGTGGCAATACCTCTTCACTGCCCAGGGTCCACGACTGCCAAGTCCTGCAAACCCTACCCTAACGGTCTCCAACTTAGGCGTGGTCAGTCCCAGGGCCGACTGCTGTCCGGCAGGACGGGCAGGTGTTTCCACAACAATAGTTCCCTTGTCCCAATGCCACTTTGTACTGGGGCTTGTGCTCTGGGCACAGACAACCGTGCCGACAGCGAAAGCCAGCACAAAAGAGAATAACGCGATGACTGTTCTTTTCATAATCTACTTCTGTTTTTAAGGTTCACGCCACAAAAATAGGCAATTTCCAGTAAATCATTGCAAACAAACCTCTTTTTTTTTTCCTTCTGTTCATTAAATAACAATTTACCTTCATTTACAGTCTTCGGCTAAGCCTCAGGCGCAGGCGGAGCTAAAACTTCAGCTAATAATCTTATTATAAGGAAACAATTGCTATTTTTATTTGTAAATAAAACAAATCTGCTATTTTTGCAGATAAATAAAGCTATTATGACTAATTCAATTGTCAACTCGTCAACTAAAGAATCATGTACGGCATTATTAACTGCGATAACTGAAAGGAATTACCAGGCAAAGGCATGAATGCCTGCCATCCATTTACCCTGGACGGCGAGAATCTGTTCTATAACATCGCGGGCACAGCCGTAGCCGCCACAAAGGGGACTGACATAGGCACAAATCTGCTTTATCTCTTGGGCAGCATCAGCAGGACAACAAGGAAGACCGCAACGCTGCAGTATCTCGTAATCGGGGATATCATCACCCATATACATAACCTCCTCGTCCTGCAGACCATATTTGTCAAGAAAATATTGATATGTATCTATCTTTCTGGAACAGCCGATATACACATCTTGAATACCCAACACCTCGTAACGTTTGCGAACAGCATCAACAGTTGCACCTGTGATAATGGCAACCTTTAGTCCGCTCTTAGCAGCTAACTGCAGGGCATAACCATCGCGGATATTCACAGTACGCTGAGGCATACCGTCGGACTGCATGATTACAGTCTGCAGACTGAGCACACCATCCACATCGAATGCCAAGGCCTTAATCTTCTGTAGATTGTAGTTTATCATAATGAATGCTCTTACTGATTAACTGATAGAGTTGTCTTAATTCTTCGCGTTCCAAAAGACTTATCTGAGCCTGCATCACTTCTTCGTTCCAACGTACAGCAGGTCCTGTCTGAGCCTGTGCCGGAGAAAGTGTATGGACTTTGCGGGCAGTCTCGTCAATCAGCGGCAACATGACGCTGAAGGGGATTGCATGCCGGGCCAACATATCCTCTGTAATCCGGTACATGTGGTTGGTGAAGTTACAGCAAAAGACTGCAGCCAGATGCAGGTATCTGCGGCGGTTGGAATCCATTTCTGTTACACAGTTGCTTATCTGACCGGCAACCTCACGGAGAAAGGATATGTCTCCATCGCTCTCAATAAAAAGAGGAACCTGCAGCATATCTACAGGCTGTCCCTTGGTAAAAGTCTGCAGGGGATAGAGTACTCCCCTATTCCGCTGCGGTAGTACACTCATGGCTACACTACCAGCGGTATGCACCACCAGACCTGCCACATCACCTATCTCAGCAGCAACACTCTGGATGGCACTGTCTGTAACAGCAATGACATAAAGGTCGGCATCCTTGGGTATGGGTTGCGTCCTGTTCCTTCCGCCTACAGAAAGAACCTGATGCCCGGCATCTTCCAACGCTTCCAGAAAATGCGAAGCTACATTACCCCTGCCAATCAGTACTGTCCGATATGTACGCGTTCCCACTTCAGCTTTTCTTCGTTCTGAGGTTTACGTTCCATTCCCTTATGTCCTACAGCCACGATGCACACTACACCTCTTTCCTCGGGAATATTCAAAAGAGAGCAGACAACAGACTCGGCATTCCGTTCATCCGTCGTATATCGGTTGCGAATCTGAATCCAACAGGCACCAAGTCCCAGATCCTCGGCCTGCAACAGGATATGAGTGGCTGCCACAGATGCATCCTCTATCCACACGTCACTCTGGCTGGGGTCAGCTAAAACAACAATTGCAAAGGGAGCCTCTGCCAAAAAATCGGCTCCTTGTGCCTTGCACAGACTGAGTGCATGCAACATCTGCGGGTCCTCTACCACAACAAATTCATAGCTGTGCATTCCTTTACTACTGGGCGATATTAGAGCCGCACGCAACAAGAGCCTAACATCTTCGGGGTCTAATTTCTCGTCGGTAAACTTACGTATGGAACGGCGTTTACTAATCAAATCGGCAAATTTTTCCATCTATTTTATTCTATGTATGAATGATTTGTCTGCAAAGATAGCATTTTTTTTGCATCTGATATACCAAAATGGTCCTTTTATACGTTATTATTTTAATGAAACGTCTATACATTATTATATTAATATGTTTCCTCTCATCGGTAAGAGCATTCTGCCAGGAGGAACAGACCGATACAGCATCGGTTCATCTGAAGGGCCGCGTAGTGGATGAAAAGCAGGAACCTGTATCTTTCTGTATTATCAGAGTAGAAGGACAAGGTGCTGCCACAACAGCCGGATTGGATGGTCAGTACAAGATTTCTTTCCACACAGCAGACAGCGTAGTAATTAGCTACAGCATGATGGGTTTCAACACTCGGAAAAGGGTTCTGAAGAAACCGCATGGCAACCTGACGCTGAACATTACCATGCATGAAAACAGCAAGATGATGGAAGAAGTGACCGTAAAAGACTTCAGACGGGAGATGACCACCACACAAGAATTGAACAAGGAGGAACTGAAACGTATGCCCAGCACCACAGGAAATGCTGTAGAGGAACTGGTTGCCACACAAGCAGGCGTCAGTACCCACAACGAGTTGAGCAGTCAGTACAACGTAAGAGGTGGTTCCTTCGACGAAAACTGCGTTTACATAAACGGCGTGGAGGTTTACCGGCCCTTGCTCATCAGCAGCGGACAGCAGGAAGGACTCTCCATTATCAACAGCGACATGGTGGAGAAGGTTAACTTCAGCGCAGGCGGATTCGAGGCCAAGTACGGCGATAAGATGAGTAGTGTGCTGGACATCACATACGCTCGTCCTACGAAAGCTGAAGGGAGTGTTCAGGCCAGTCTATTGGGCGTAAACGGCTACGCTGGCTTCGGGAACAAGAAAATTGCCTTTAGCAACGGACTCCGCTATAAGACCAACCAGTATATGTTGGGTAGCCTGGAAACCAAGGGCGAGTACAAACCGAACTTCATAGACTATCAGGCTTACCTGAGTTGGACACCATCCAGCCAATGGGCATTCGATGCTATTGCCTACATCAGCAGAAACAATTACAACTTTACCCCTAAGGACAGAGAGACAAACTTTGGAACGCTCGAAGACGTAAAACACTTTAAAGTTTACTTCGACGGAAAAGAAGAAGATCGCTTCAATACCCTATTCGGTACCATGAAGGTAACCAAGAAGTTCGGTCAGAAACATGCCTTAGGACTCTCTTTCTCGGGTTTCAGTACAAGAGAACGCGTGACTTACGATATTCAGGGGCAATACTGGTTGAACGAGACCAATTCGGATGACCAGCTGGGCGTGGGCACATACATGGAACATGCCCGCAATACGCTAAAAAGCAGCTCCGTAACGCTGAAAACAACTTATGATGCCCAGTTGGGAAAGCATAAGCTTCAGACAGGAATTAGCTGGCGACATGAAAGTATTGAAGAGAATACCCGAGAATGGGAATATCGCGACAGTAGCGGTTACAGCATCCCACATACAGGAAAAGCTTTGGATATTATTTATAACCTGAAAAGTATCAACAACATCAGCTCGAACCACATGGAGTTCTATGCCCAAGATACGTACAGGACGGAAAGCAAGGTGGGAATCTTGAGTGTAAACTATGGTGCGCGACTGAGTTACTGGAGCTGGAACAAAGAATGGCTGATCAGTCCTCGTGTCTGCCTGGGATTCGTACCTGCTTCGAACGATAATTTCACTTTCCGTCTGGCATTGGGACTCTACTATCAGCGGCCATTCTACAAAGAACTCAGAGATACTATTACAACGAACGGCAACACTATTGTTGAACTGAACAAGAATATTAAATCGCAACGTTCTTTCCAAGTGGTTGCGGGCATGGAATACAAATTCAAATTAGGAGAACGCCCCTTTAAGTTCACAACAGAGGTCTATTACAAGGCACAAGGTAACCTGAACCCTTACAACGTGGATAATGTGAAGATTGTCTATTACGGATACAACTGTGCAAACGGTTTTGTAGCAGGAACCGACTTCAAGCTCTACGGAGAGTTTATTCCAGGTACAGACTCATGGATAAGCTTCGGTCTGATGTGGGCTAAGATGACACTGAACGGGAAGAAAATACCACAGCCTACAGATCAGCGTTACAACATTAACTTCTTCTTCAGCGACTACTTCCCAGGCAGCACCAGATGGAAGATGAACCTGAAAGGGACCTTTGCACAAGGTCTGCCTTTTGGTCCACCACATACAGGACTGGAGCGCAATGTTTTCCGTTCCTCAGCCTATAGACGTGTGGATGTGGGTATGAACTATCGTCTTATCAACAACGAAGACCGCCACATGCGACGTAATGTTGTACGCAATGTATGGTTGGGATTGGACTGCCTGAATATCTTTGGTTTCAATAACGTAAGCGGTTACTATTGGGTAACAGACGTTACAAATCACCAATATGCCGTACCAAATTACCTGACTGGCAGAATGGTTAATGCACGTGTTCTTGTGGAATTCTAAAGAAAAACAGATTTTTCCTTTGTGTTCTGCTCTTTTATTCGTAACTTTGTGGGGTAATAAAACAAAATAACAACATAATAAACTATTACAAAAATGAAAATTTCACGCATCGAGCATTTAGGAATTGCAGTACAGAGCATAGATGCTGTACTGCCCTACTTCCAGGACGTATTGGGCTTGGAGGTTTACAAGACAGAAGTTGTAGAAGACCAGAAGGTAAAGACCGCTTTCCTGAAGGTTGGCGAAGTTAAACTGGAGCTTTTGGAACCCACATGTCCAGAGAGTACTGTTCAGAAGTTCCTGGACAATGGCGGCCGTGGTGTCCACCATGTAGCCTTCAAGGTAGAAGATGGTGTAACAGAAGCTTTGGCTATGTGTGACGAGAAGGGTATTCGTCTAATCGACAAAGCACCTCGTAAGGGAGCTGACGGTCTGCACATTGCATTCCTTCATCCAAAGAGCACTTGCGGAATACTTACAGAATTATGCGAAGAATAATGAACAAATCAATACTGGCTGGTACTATTGTGCTAGCCAGTTTGTTTAGCGGACAGCAGCAGGCACAGGCTCAGACATTGACGCCCGAGAACCAGCTTATCTGTCTGCGCCACATCATGGAGCAGGCCCAGACGGATGAGGAGAAAAACGCTACCATGCTGCTTATAGGTCAGACCGGCACCTTGCAAGCTATGATGTACGCGCAGAACTATCTGCAGGACAAAAGTGTAAAGAAGTCAGCAGCCAAAGCTGTTGCTTCCATTGCCAAAGCACACCCCGAATACAAAGAGTATGTAAGTCTCTTTAACGGCAAGGATCTTACAGGATGGAAAGGTCTGGTGGAGAATCCTATCAAGCGCGCAAAAATGAGCGGAAGCGAATTGGCTGAGGCTCAAAAAAAAGCAGACGAGATTATGCGCAGAGACTGGACCGTAGAGGACGGCTGCCTGACTTACATAGGTCACGGATTCGAGAATATCTGTACAGAGAAGAATTACAAGGACTTCGAGATGACTTGCGATTGGAAACTTGACCCCAACGGCAAGGAGCCCGATGCAGGCGTTTACCTGCGTGGGACACCACAGGTTCAGATATGGGACATTCGCAGAACCAACGTCGGCGCACAAGTAGGTTCGGGCGGACTATACAACAACCAAAAGAACGAGAGCAAACCGTCGAGTGTACAGGACAACAAACTGGGCGAATGGAATACCTTCTATATTAAGATGGTAGGCGACAAGGTTACGGTAAAGCTGAACGGAGTGGTTGTAGTTGACAATGTGACAATGGAAAACTATTGGGACAGGAATCTGCCTATTTTCCCCTCTGAACAGATAGAGATGCAGGCTCACGGAAGCAAAGTTTTCTTCCGCGACATATTCATCAGAGAATTATAAAAAAACAACCTGACAAATAAAAAACTCTCGCATGAAAACATGCAAGAGTTTTTTATGTTAGCTGTCTGATCAGTTAGCAGCAGCAGGAGTATGAAGTTTCTGTGCCTTTTCGGCAGCCTTAGCATGCTTCTGCTTTGCCTTTTCGGCAGCCTTGGCAGCCTTCAGAGAAGCGTTTTCTGCCTTGATGGCTTCATCTACAATCTTCTTCTTTGACTTCAGTTCCTTCACAGCAACTTTCTTCTTCTCCAATTCCACGTTCAGATTTACATCCGAAGGATTAGCCTTAATCTTAGCCTTTAGGGCCTTAATCTCGTGGTTGGCAATGTTTATCTCATTCTTATACTGAGTACTCAATGCCTTATTCTTTACCATGTCTTCGCTTTGGGCATTACTTACAACAGGTAAGCAGAACAATGCCATAACCAAAGCTAACTTTAAACCTTTTTTCATAAGACTTTAATTTTAGGGTTTGTAAATTATTTTATTTTGTTATTCTCGGGAAAAACTATGCGAGGCTGGAATGTCTTAGCCTCTTCGAAATCCATAAGCGCATAAGAGATAATTATTACGGTATCTCCCACCTGAACTCTTCTGGCAGCAGCTCCGTTCAGGCATATACAACCAGATCCTCGTTTACCTTTTATTATATATGTCTCGAATCTTTCTCCGTTGTTATTATTCAACACCTGAACCTTCTCTCCTGCTATCATTCCAGCAGCATCCATCAGATCCTCGTCTATGGTAATACTGCCCATATAGTTAAGATTAGCTTCTGTAACAGTTACACAATGAAGCTTGGATTTAAGAACTTCTATCATCATAACACTTTACTTGTATCTAATATGGTCTATCAAACGAATAGGCTTAGACCCGCAAAATACCGTAATACAACCAACAACACTCTCAGCGTCCTGCCAAGAGCCGACTTCTGCCAAAGTATCTCCGTCAACAATACTGAAATACTGCACCTCGAGACCATCGATGGCATTAATGTTTTCCACAACGTAATCGTGAGTCTCGGACACATTGGCATTCAGGTTACGGCTTTCCTTCATAACTCTGTATATGTTGGCTGCTATGGCACGCTCAGCATCTGTAAGCAAAGTATTCCGACTGCTCATAGCCAGTCCGCTTTCCTCACGTATCACAGGACATGGAACTATGGTCAGTTTGAAGCCAAGGTCTTCTACCATACGTTTTATGACAGCTATCTGCTGATAGTCCTTTTCGCCCAGATATACTTTGTCAGGATTTGTGAATGAAAACAACTTGCTTACTATCTGGCAAACCCCATTGAAGTGACCCGGACGCATAGCACCTTCCATAACACTATCCGTAGGAGGGTAACTGAATTTGCGGGTATCAGGCTCAGGATAAATCTCCTCAACAGAAGGTGCAAAGACAATTTGTGCACCACACTGTTCCAACAACTTGCAGTCGGCCTCTAATGTCCTGGGATATCTTTCCAAATCTTTCTTGTCATTAAACTGTGTCGGGTTCAGGAAAATGCTAACAACCGTCACATCGTTCTCGCCGACGCTACGTCTGACGAGTGATGCATGTCCCTCATGCAAAGCACCCATTGTTGGAACAAGGCCAACACTATGTCCTTTCCGACGCTCGTTTTGCAGTTGTGACTGCAATTCTGAAATTCTATGAATAATCAACATTTGTTTCTCGTTCAAAAACCATGCAAAATAACACAGAAAAAAGCAAACAAAGAAACATTTTCTGTAAAATATTCCAAAAATAAGCAAATTAAGCACGCAAGTAACTCTAATAAACCATTCTTTTTTCGTATCTTTGCATGTGATTAAGTTCAATAACAATGAAGAAGGCAAAGAAAATTCTTTTTATTACGCAGGAAATTGCACCTTACGTGCCAGAATCTGCAATGACCAAATTAGGTAGAGAGTTACCTCAGGCTATTCAAGAGAAGAGCAGAGAGATCAGGACCTTTATGCCCAAGTGGGGTATTATCAACGAGCGCAGGAACCAGTTGCACGAGGTCATCAGACTTAGCGGAATGAACTTAATCATTGATGAGACAGACCATCCGTTAATTATCAAAGTAGCCAGCATCGCGTCAACCCGCATGCAGGTATATTTTATAGATAATGAAGACTATTTCGGCAAACGGGGCATGTCTCGCGATAACAACAAGAAAGAATATTCCGATAATGCAGAGCGGGCCGTATTCTATGCCCGAGGTGTTTTGGAAACCGTAAAGAAGCTCAGATGGACACCGGAGATTATTCATTGCCAGGGCTGGATGAGTAGCGTAATCCCTTATTATATTAAAACTGCCTACGCAGAAGAACCTTCTTTCAGGGACTGCCGTCTTGTTTTCACTCCATCAGAAGAAAATCTTTCAGCTCCCCTACCCCAGAATTTCGAGGGCATCATCAGTTTCAAGAACACCAATCCCGAAGACTGGAAGAGCCTTAACGCACCGGAAACCACCCAGTTGTTAAATTTCCTGGGTATGAAGTATGCCGACGGAGTAAGTCTCATTAAATCCGAGCAGTTGTTCCGCGAATTTATCAAGAAATACGACATCCCGTATTTAGCAGCCCAAAAGCCTGAGAACTTTGCTAACGCCTACTCTGCTTTCTATGATAAAGTATGGTGTATTGGAAAAGAAGCAACAGACGATACTGAAGAAGAAGATTAGAACGAATTTATTTTATGAGACATTATCTGGCAATTCTGCTATTACCAATAATATTTATCAGCTGTACAGAAAGCACGTCTTCCATAGGTATTTTTCCAGAGACAGATGATATTGCAAATTCAAATGCAATATATGACGTTGTTACACAATCTGTTTTGTTAGACTCTGTGGTGTACAAGAATAGCAACAACTACATCGGAAGCATCAAAGACCCGGAAACAAATACCGAGATAAAGGCTAATTTTGCTGCACAGTTTCACACATTCGAAGGTTACAGGTTCCCCGATAAGGCCCTTCTGTTTCCGGATTACCCAAATGGCAACTTAGAAGATTCTGTCGAATGCGACTCTATAGACTTGCAACTCTTTTACAACGGATATGTCGGAGACCCGAACAACCCCATGAAACTGGAGGTGTATCCGTTAAGTTTTGAGAGAATCATAGAAGAAGATTCAACCTATTATGTCAATACCGATTTAGAGTACTTTGTGGATGACAGCACAAAACCCATTGCCACAAAAGTATTTACAGCAATCAATTATTCTGTATCTAAGGAGGTTAGAGAAGGAGATAAATACACGAACAACATACGTATAGCCCTCCCTAAAAAGTATGGCAAGGAATTACTGAACACCTATTACGACCATCCCGAATTCTACAAAAACTCTTATACGTTTATTCGTAACGTGTGCCCGGGCTTCTACTTCAAGATAAAAAGCGGAACAGGAACAATGCTAAATGTTTCCGTCAGTACCCTGAACCTGTACTTTACCTATTACGAGAAGAGAGATAGCGCAAGAGTTGGCGGATTATACAGATTTGCTGCCACACCGGAAGTAATACAAAGCACAAACTTCTCGAACGGTAACTTACAACAGTTAGTAGAGGACAAAAGCTGTACCTATCTGAAAAGCCCCGCCGGAATAGGAACGGAGGTTACGATTCCTGTTAATGAAATTTACCGCAACCACCTAAACGACAGTATTAGCAGAGCTCAGCTTACACTTACCAGATACAACAGCAACGCAAACAACGAATACAAACTAGGTATTCCCAAGTATATTCTTATGGTAAGAAAGGACAACGTTGTTTCTTTCTTTAAGAACAACAAGGTACCGAACGACCAGACTTCGTTCTGCACAGAATTTAACGAGACATACAACACGTACTCATTCGAAAATTTAGGCAGATTCATCACCTATTGCCACTACGAGAAGCTTAATGGCATGAAGAAATCCGGGCTTAGCGAAGCACAATGGGAAGCTGCTCACCCCAATTGGAATAAAGTAGTTCTGATACCCGTTAGCGTAAAACAGACCACCGATGCTAATGGCAACTCCTCATACGCAGCCATTGCTCACGACATGTCAATGAGTAGTACCAGGCTAGTAGGCGGCACCAACAACCCCATTAAGATACAGATTCTGTATAGCCGTTTTAAGTAAACCTGTTTACAATATAAGGAAAAGGGTCATGAATTTCTTCATGACCCTTTGCTATAATATATAAGTAACCTTACTTCTTACTCTTGGCCGAGGCTTTCTTGGCCGTTGTCTTGGTAGCGGACGAAGTCTTCTTCGTTGAGACTTTCTTTGCAGTAGTTTTCTTCGCCGGAGCTACGGTTTCTTCTGTATCCTTTCCTTCATCTTTCGGCTCGTATTTCTCCAGACGTGCACGAAGACGACTTATTTCATTCTCCTTAACATTCAATTCATTGCCCATATTAGCAATCTGTGTATATAGGCTGTTAAGCTCGTCGTTTTCGACAGCATCAGAATACAGGTCCTTCACGCGTTTCAGGAAATCACCAAGAATGTTCATGTAATTGGTAAAGGCATCATACTCATTCTCGTAAATACCCCTGTATGTTCCGATTCCATTATTCTTGGTAGTCATGAAACGGAAATTATCCGTTGCCTGAAGCCGGTCCCAATCCTGTTGGATTCTCCGGTCACGACAGGCAAGAATACGACCCACAATCTTCTCGTCGTATAGTTTATTGAACGCCTCGCGCTGAAGATTATTACCAAGTATGCTACTGGTGTCCCGTTCCTCATCGTTCCAACTTACCGGATAAACCACTTCGAGGGGACCGGCAGGTTTGTTCTTAGCAATCACCTCGCCGGGAGTTGCAAACTGAATGTTTTCCGGATCTATTGCAGGAAGGGCACGCAGGAAATCAAGCACATGACTCTCCAACGGCTGATAGATACCCAAAGCAGAAAGTTCCATCATAATGTTTACGACTTTCTCTTCTTCCGGAAGACTCTTAATCCAACCTATATATTTGTCTGCCATTAATGGGTACTCTGGCCATGAAGCATCATTGAAGCGAAGGCTGATATCGTCACTCAGCTTATAATCGCGAAGAAGAAGAGAAAGCCGGGCATCCTGCGCACAACTGTACACATAATGAGGACTCTTCCATCCCAGGATATGCTTGGCACCTTCTACCATCATACCCTTGAATCCCATTTCAGAAACGACGGAACCTATCTCGTCGTTGTATATCAGAGAACTGTTGCGTACCACTTTAGGCATTTGTCCGAACAACTGCTTGATCTTCTTGGCCTGACGTTTCAGTTCTGCCTGGAAATTCCCGACATTACCCAACGAGGACAAACCATGGCTGTATGGTTCTGCCAGAAACTCCACGCAACCCGTATCATTAAGTTGCTGCAGGACATCAAGTACCTCCGGGGCGTACTGTTCCAGTTGCTCTAAGGAAACGCCGCTGATGCTGAAAGCTACCTTGAAACCTTTTCCGTATTGCAGAGTCATCTCCAGCAATGTACGTAAAGCCGGAAGATAACTGCGCTGGGCTGTTTCCTGCGTTACACGCTCATTCTCGTAATCATCATAATAATAATGATCTGTTCCTATGTCAAAGAAACGATAACGTTTTAGATGAATAGGCTGATGTATCTCGAAATATAAACTAATGGTTTTCATATATTATACATTATTTAAGTACGACTTCTATTTTATACCTTTGACCGCATTCAGATAATCCCCATTGTCGAACCTGCCTCTTGAGGTTAGCTGATTATAGCACTCCCTGATTCGCCAGCCGACTTTTTCCCAGGTAATCTGGTCAACTTCCTTCATTCCCTCCTCTGCCATATAGTTATGAAGGGCTTCATTGGTGCAGATGGCGTATATTGCATTAGCCATTGCATCAATGTCCCAATAATCCACTTTTATAACGTTCGACAGGATTTCCCCACAACCAGACTGTTTCGAGATGATACAGGGACAACCGCATTGCATAGCCTCCAACGGAGCGATACCAAAAGGTTCGCTTACACTTGGCATTACAAATACGTCAGAATTCTTGTAGCATTCGTAAACTTGCTTTCCGCGCTGGAAGCCTGGGAAGTGGCATCTGTCGGCTATTCCGTAGGCAGCAGCCAGATCTATCATGGCGTTCATCATATCACCACTACCGGCAAAGCAGAATCGGATATTATGGGTACGGTCCAAAACACGCTTAGCGGCTTCGATAAAATACTCAGGCCCCTTCTGCATAGTTATTCGTCCCAAATAGGTAACAACCTTTTCATCCGGGTTCTTATGAGGTTCTATACTCTTTATCTCGTCGGAAAGCGGATATACGGCATTGTGCATAGCCACACACTTTCGGGGATCCTGATGGTACTGATTAATTACCGTCTGCCTGGTAAGTTCACTTACACACATAATGCAGTCAGCATGGTCCATACCATTCTTCTCGATACTGTAAACCGTAGGATTAACCTTTCCGCGGGAACGGTCGAAGTCTGTTGCGTGAACATGAATGCAGAGTGGCTTGCCGCTTACCATCTTGGCATGAACGCCTGCCGGATAGGTAAGCCAGTCGTGAGCATGAATCAGATCGAACTCTTCGCTACGTGCCAGCACACCTGCGATGATAGAGAAATTGTTAATCTCCTCGTGCAGGTTACCGGGATAACCTCCGGCAAATCCGATACAACCTAAATCATCCAGACCCTGAAGATAATTAAAGTCGGCATACAGATGGTCGCGGAAACGAAAATAATCTTCTGCGGTATGTCCGACGAAACGGTCCTTAATCCAGTCGTAGTTCACATCGCGCCATACAACAGGTACCTGGCTCATATTTATTATCTTGAGGAATTTCTCCTCTTCTCCTGTAGGGCGAGGCATACAGAATGTAGTCTGTACATCGCCCTGAAGGCTGAGTCCCTTGGTGATGCCATAAGAAGCAACTGCCAATCCTCCATAGATTTTAGGAGGAAACTCCCATCCGAACATTAGAACTTTCATCTTTCTGCTCCTCCCTTATATTAAACTTCGTTATACTTATCCAACAACTTCACAATACGCATAATACCCGATACGTTCATGGCAAAACTGATAGCACCACGTCCGTGGAAAGGAGGATTGCCGTCGAACAGTTCAGGAATCGTACCTATACAATGGTAGAAAAGTTCCTCTTCGTACCCAACCAACAGGCGGTCCACATAACTCAGACGCTGAGTATTATAGACTTTCAGACAAGCCTCCATATAGAATCCTGCCAGCCAAGGCCATGCTGTTCCCTGATGGTATGCATAGTCGCGCTGTACCTGCGGACCTACATACATGGGATTATAGCCACGGCTCTTGGGCGACAAGGACCTTAGTCCCTTAGGTGTAATCAGCTCCTTGGTACAATAGTCAAGGACCGACTTCTGCTGCTTTTTGTCGAGCGGGGAATAATCCAGGGCAACGGCAAATACCATATTCGGACGCACATCATAGTTCCTGTAACCATCCACGCAGTAGTCGCACAAATACCCGTATTCGTTATAGAACATCGAGCCGAAACTTTCTGCGCAACGTTCTGCAGCACTTCCCAGAACAGCCGAAAAGTGCTCGTTCTTTACATGTTTGCAAAGCTCTGTACTAAACCTTAATGCGTTGTACCACAAAGCATTGAATTCCACAATATATCCTGTACGGGGAACAATAGGTCTTCCATTAGCCGAACTGTTCATCCAGGTTATGGCCTTCTCGCGTCCCTCGCTATAAACCAACCCGTTATCTTTTATCTGCAGATTAGGATGATTACCGCCTCGCAACCATTCCATCATATCCCAAAGGAGGTGACCGTATTTCTCTTCGCACTTCTCCATCGAGACTATTTTACTATACTGCTGAATACACCAGATTGCCCACAACAGCACATCCGGGTGTTCCATTTCTGTTACACTAACAGTCAGGGGCTCACCGGCCATAAACTCGCGAATGGCCTTCTCGGCTGTCACCATCACATCCTCGAATTTCTTTATCTCATTGTTCGTCAGGGTTAGTCCGGGCAACGAGATAAACATATCTCTGGCGCGACATTTGAACCAAGGATAACCTGCCAGAACATAGTCTTCATGCTCGCGATGTACAAAGAACTGATGGGCGCTGTTTACCAGCGTGTTATAGAAATTATCTCTTGGCGTACGGACATTCAACTCGTAATCTGCCAGTTCAGACAGCTTATCCGTATCCACTTCTTCCAGACCGGCAGAGAAGACGACGCTTTCCCCCTTCCCTATGGTAAATTCGAAATAGCCCGGCACATACAGATCCTCATCGCTTGCATAGCCTCGTTCCTGCTCCTTGGGATATTCCAGCCCTCTGTACCAGTCAGGACGGAAAACAAATTCGTTTTCCTTGTTCAGCTGCATGAACAGATCGGGGTACCCCTCGTACATGCAGGTCTTTATTCCGTTCTTTACAAAATGGTAATCTCTGTTTACCTTATCGTTCTCGTGTGTAAACTCACGTACACTACGGAATGCAAGAAACGGCTGTAGCCGGAGTGTTGTCTCGCTATGCGCATCAAGCAAGGTGTACCTTATTATTATACGGTTTTCGAAATGCTGGAACATCTGTTCACGCTTCAGGATTACGCCACCGACTCTGTAAATGGTAGTCGGTACCTGCAAAGAGTCAAACTCGCGGATATATTTATGTCCTCTGGGACTGAAATTGTCTCCTCTGTACTTATGCAGGCCTAAATTAAATTCTGCTCCGTGCTGAATAACCGTAGCATCAAGAGAGGACAGAAGAACATGGTTCTCGTCGTCCAGTTCTGGCACAGGCACCACCAGCAAACCATGATACTTACGTGTATTGCAGTCCACAATAGTTGTGCAAGAATAAGCACCCGAACGGTTTGACCTAAGTACCTCCTTCGGCAACGAGTATGCCAAGTTCGTCATCAAAGTCTTATCGAATCGTAAATAGCTCATAATTTGTTGTTATAGTAGAAGCTTGGTTAAATTTGTTAGTTTTTGTTTAATTTGATGTATCTATGACTTCAAAGTTACAAAAAATTCTCACACAAAGCAGCGAACTTTAGCATTTTTTTGCATTGTAAAGCCAAATTACAGGCAATTCTCATCATTTTTGGTTATTAAAGTTTGCCGAAACACGTTTTTTTGGTAACTTTGCACACGAAAAAGACTGTATTTGGTATTAGTTGAATGTTTGACAACGAAGAAGTTTTAGATAATCTGTCAGAACTTGCATCAGCTCTTTCTGTGGAAGAGAGAAGGCAAGTGGCTATGCACATGGTTGTTCGTACCTTCGAGAAAAACGAGACAATCTACAGCGAAGGAGACGAACCGCTTAATTTGCTATGCCTTCTGAAAGGCAAGGTTAAGATTTACAAAGAAGGAGTCGGAGGCAGAAGCCAGATTGTACGAGTTGTACGGCCTGTGGAGTATTTCGGATACCGTGCAGCATTCTCGGATGAAAACTATGTTACGGGAGCTTCGGCTTTCGAGGCTTCTACCGTTGTCATTATTCCCATGCGTCTGATTTTCTCCATCACAGACCGGAATGCACATCTTTGCAACTTCTTTATCCGAAAACTGGCAAAAGCCCTGGGCAAGAGCGACGAACGGACGGTAAACCTTACCCAGAAACACATTCGCGGACGCCTGGCAGAAAGCATCCTGTTCCTGAAGGAAAACTATGGCGTCGAAGAAGACGGTTGCACCCTGAGCATCTATCTGAGTCGTGAGGACATGGCCAACCTGAGCAATATGACCACCAGCAACGCCATCCGTACACTAAGCCTTTTTGCCCAGGAAAAGATGATTGCTATCGACGGACGTAAGATTAAGATTATCAACGAAGAAGCTCTCCGCAAAACATCAGAAATAGGTTAATTCTGTTCCATCAGTTCCATAATCCTGTTCACTTTCTCCTCCATCGGAAGCATGGCGTCTATCCAGTTTATCTGTATGCCTCTTCGCTCCATACCTCTGAACCAGGTCATCTGACGTTTGGCAAACTGATGAATGGAAATCTCCAGCTGACGTACCATCTCGTCGTAAGTCAGCTGCCCTATGCAATGTAACGTCAGGTATTTGTATTCCAACCCATAGTAAATAAGGTCCTCCGGGGCTACCTTCTCCAGTAACCGCTGCACCTCCTGCACCATATTCTCCTCCTCCAGGCGTTTATGAAGCCGGTCCGTTATTTTCTTTCTCCTTAGTTCCCTGTCTATGTTCACACCTATTGTCAGGCTCTTCACCTGGGGAAATTCCCGTTCCTGAATGTTGTTCTGTCTGTAATATTCCTGAATCTCAATAGCTCGGATGGCACGTTTGGGTGTATCAACGTCGGTTGTGTTATGCAGCGTCTTATATCCTTTCAGGATTTCTGTCAGCTGCTCCAGACTGTATTTGCCCAGCCGTTCCCTTAACGCTTCGTTTTCCGGAACAGGAACCATCTTGTAACTCTTCAGGACCGACTCGATATACAGTCCTGTACCACCACACAGAACAGGCATATTGCCCCTGCCTATAATATTATAATAGGTATGCCAGAAATCCTGCTGATACTGAAAAAGGTTATACTTCTCCCCAGCTTCAGCAATATCAATCAGATGATAAGGAATCTGCCGGCCCTCAACCAGATAGTCCGCCAAGTCCTTTCCCGTCCCGATATCCATTCCTTTATACACCTGCCGGCTGTCGGCACTTATAATTTCCGCATTCCCCGCTTTAGCTGCCAGATGAGCAGCCAAGGTTGTCTTTCCCGATGCCGTAGGGCCCAATATAGTGATAATATCAGCTTTCATACATACCTATGCCAGAATCACACATTTATTTGTGCTATACCTTTCTTTCTTAATAACGGAGTTCCGGCGTGATAATTGCCCCAGGATTGTTATTTTTTTCTTTCACGTCTTTTTTTTATCTCCCAGAGGTCAACAATTCGTAGGGGGTATTACCTTCCTGAACCCTTAACCATGAACCATGAACCATGAACCCTTCTACTCACAAACCATTACCCCACCCTATCCTGCCGAGCCGAAAATCACCAGATTAGGGTATTTCCGGTATGACGGAATAGCCGTACCTTTGCAGCCGAAAATTTTAACCATCAGATAATAGTGATACAGGTAAAAAGATTTATGGCCCTGTGGCTACTTGGAAGTGCTACAATGGCTGCTCTGGCGGAAGGAGATTCGCTCAGGACACGAACGCTGGAGAATGTGACGGTAACGGCTAAGTCGAAGGCAAGAATGCAGAGCGAACAGGCTTTTGCCGTGAGTGTAGTGGATATGAAAGGTGAGTATGCCAAGCAGAAATCCCTGAACAGAATGTTGGAGAATGTATCGAGTGTGAAGATCCGCGAGACGGGCGGACTGGGCAGCTCGTACAACTTTGCGCTGAACGGCTTCAGCGGCAATCAGGTGAAGTTCTTCATAGACGGAGTGCCCATGGACAACTTCGGCAGCAGTTTCAACCTGTCCACGCTTACAGCTAATATGGCCGACTACGTGGAGGTGTACAAGGGTTCGCTGCCCGTCAGTCTGTCGGCTGATGCGCTGGGTGGTGCCGTCAACATCGTTACCCGCAAGAAGGCCAACTATCTGGATGCTGCCTACAGCTACGGTTCGTTCAACACGCACCGGGCCAGCGTGAATGGTGCATTTACCGACCAGAAGACAGGATTCACGCTACGGGCGAATGCGTTTCTGAACTATTCGGATAATAATTATAAGGTATATGCCCCTATTGTGGACCTGAATACGGGTCTGCAGAGAGGAAATGAGTGGGTAAAGCGCTTCAACGACGGATACATCGGCGGCGGCGTGAGAATGGAGACAGGACTGGTTGGCAAGAAGTGGGCTGACTATGCGCTGGTAACCTTTATAGCGAGCGCAGACAAGAACGAGAACCAGACGGGTGCTACAATGGATGCCGTATATGGCAAGCCTAAGACTAACAGCCTGAGTATTGTGCCGGGACTGAAGTACAGGAAGAGGGACTTGCTGACCGAGGGGCTCGACCTGGAGGCTTACCTGAACTATGCCTTTGTGCGTACCCATAATGTGGATACGGCGGCGCTGAGGTACAACTGGCT
>JAEEGL011050655.1_pt1 | contig 23656 bp, 7 predicted proteins | sample 9134231 | NCBI WGS metagenome assembly JAEEGL01 (sample SAMN16246548, study PRJNA631951) | gut metagenome | biome: gut microbiome; feature: rumen; material: fiber-attached | host: Bos | place: Iran: Karaj | collected 2018-10 | reverse complement strand
TCCCGAGCAGTTGCCGGTCAAGGTGTCGGTGCCTCCTTCTAATATCTGTGAGAGTGTAAGATGTAACGTGACAATACTGTCGCAACCTGCAACAGAGACAAAGGTCTGGTCATAGATGCCGTCTTCGGTATAGGTCTCGCCGTTCCAAGTGTAGGATTCGGAACACAAAACCTGCACTAAGGTGTCGGGGTTGATAATGCGGTCGGAGACGACAAGGTGCAGGTCGATGATGCTGTCACACCCCTCGGGGGTGGGCTCGCTGATTTGTTGGTCATAAACGCCGGGATGGTCGTACACAAAGTTGAAGCCGTATCCTTCGTAGGTTTCAGGAATACCTCTCCAGCAACGGGCATCGTTGTAGGAAGCATAATAGCCAGGTAATGCAGTGACATAGACCAACAAACTGTCTTTGCAGATGGGATGGAGGGTGTTGTCAATCTCGGTTCCGAGGATGGTGTCGTTGGTGATGACGACATGGAGGCCATGGTCGTTGTAAACAAAGCCTTTGCATACTTCAATCTCTTCGGTGAAGAGCTTCTTTCGGGTGTCGACAAAGTAATGCGAGACATCGTTCGACAAGGGACCTTCCCCTTTGGCGGTGGCTGTGAGTATGACTTCATAAACCCGTTTCTCCGCGTAGGTGTGGTCGACAGGATTCTGGGTGCTCGTCATGCCGTCGCCAAAATCCCACAAGATGGAGGCGTTTTCTATATTGACTTCTGCCTCAAAAGTGATGGTGGCATCGGGGCAATACTCGTATGTGCCTTCTTTCGGGACGAAGGTCTCGTTCATGCTGACCCTTGTGCTGAGGTCGATGGCTTTTGAGCCCACGAGATAGGCATATCCTTTGGCGATTCCGAATCCATAGACATGGGCGTTAAAGCCTCCGAAGCATTCCAGATGATGGACGCCATGAATGATGTTCTGTCGGGTGAAGCTGTAATTGCTGGTACCGTTGACGTCTTCAAATTGGTTGGCAGGGATGAAGTTGCCGTCTAACTTCACGGTGCCTACATCGCTTTTGTTGACGATGATGTTGACGTGGTGGGTGTCAATGTTGATGTTCTGGTTATTGAAAGTGGAGAAGGTGATTTCGTCGATGCGCTGTTCGATAGGGGCAATCCACACCACCGATGGGTCGCCGATGGAGTTGCCGCCACGGGTGGTGTTGTAAAGATACACTGCTGCGGGACCAGTGCATTCGATGAAACAAGACTTTTCGGAATTGCTCAAAGGAAAGATGTGTGACTCGTTGTTACTAAGTGTGGCAATGAGCTCACCATTCTTACGGATTTCATTATTGTCGAAAGCGGAAGTGACTTTCACGTAGTCTTGTTCGCGCTCAAGCGAGCTGGTCACCACAAACTTTTTACCCCACGATTGGAGCGGCATGGCTTGTTCGAAGATATGGTCGAAGCTGCTGCCATTGGTAGGCACAGAGGTCAGGGTGTTGCCGTTGAAGACCGCTATAGGTTTGTTGTTGCGTGCAGTCACACGGGAGCCGCTAAGGTCACGTTCGTCATAGTCTTTGTTGGACCGCACTTGATAGACCTGTCCTTTGTTTAAATCAACAGAAAATGCACTGTTGGCATGATGACCGCCGTATGCGTCCGCAGTGAGTGTGATGTCGACAACGGTGCCATCCTCGGTAGCCATGACGAGAAATGCACTGGTCTGATTGTTGGTTTGGAAGCTGCTTCCAGAAGCGTGTGACTGGTCGTAGGTCTGGATGATGTAATCATCGGCCAGGCTTTGGATAGGTAGCACGTATGAGGCATCGAAAGAGAGGTGGGCAATGTTGGTACAGAAGACCGATACGGTGTCATCAGTGATGACTTGCAGACCTTTGTTCAACACTTGTTCCGAGGATCCGTCGACATAGGCTTGGTCTTCAGGAATTTCAACAGTTGTTATATTGTTGGCTAATACGTTGAAAGAGGTTGACCAGCCTGTCTGTGGATTGGTGATGGTGCCGCTGCAATTACGTTCTGCACTGATGAGCAATTGGGTAAGGATCCAGTTACCATCATTAGGTGCTTGTGGATGGTACTTGTGACCGTTGCTCATGAAAGACACCCAAAACTCGGTGCCTTGAGTGGACGCATCCTGTGCGAAAGATGGCAAAATGGCGGAGAACAAAACCGCTAAAATCAAAATGGTAGACTTAATCTGTTTCATGGCATCAATATTTTTAATACTTGATTATGCCGCTAAAATACAAAAAATTCCGTTTAAATAACAAATATTCTAAAAAAGTACCACTTTTTTTGTCAAAACCGCATTTTTGTTTGAGACCACGAACATATAAAGCCCTTCATGCGGTGTCTTGCATTGGTAAGGCATAGAATAGGAGTCTGCTTCGTTGATGATTTGGAGCTCATCGATCAGATTGCCTCGCATGTCATACACTTTGAGGTTGATTCTGCCCGTGAGGTTCTCAAAGTTCAGGTTCATTTGACCATTGTTGGGGTTAGGTGTGACAGAGAAAACTCCTACATCTGTCGAAAGACCATTCTCTTCCATGCCATAGAAAGAACAGACGAACCAATAGCGGCGTTCGATGCCTTGCGGATAGCATTTATTGTATACTTTGGCGCTGAGCCATACGGTGTCATCTACATGATTTAAGACATAGATACGGCAATTCTTTCCGGCAGGATAGGTGGTTGTGTCAGGCTCGAGAATCCATTGAACCTCAGGGTTTTCGAAAGCCCAAGTAATGGAGTCCCAATGGCAGTGGGTATTCTGCTCCCAGAAATAGAAATCGTATGTGTTGATTTGGAACTCGGTGGCAGTCACGACCCAGTGAGGTGCGATGTTGTCAGGGTCTTTTGGGTAGATATCGGTAGGGTTGGGGGTGTACTCCAAATCGAGGTTAAGGTAAACGGTGCTGTCGCAGCCCAATGGGGTAGACAGGGTGTTTTGATAGAGTCCTGAAACGGTATAGTCCGTATCAAACCAATGGTAGGAGTCGCATTCTGAGACCTCAATCGTCGGGCCTTCCACATTGCCGGAGAGGGTCAGATGGCATTCCACGATGCTGTCGCAGCCGTCGTAGGTGGTGAACTGCTGTTGGTAGGTGCCGCTTTGGGCATATTCCACCCCGTTCCATTGGAAAGCGCTACAGGTGATGGTGTCGAAGCTGGTGTATTGTGGCATACCCATGGTGAGGTGCAACGTAACGATGCTGTCGCAGCCACCTGGGGTTGTGTAGATCCGTTCGTAATCTCCTGGTGCAGAGTAGGATTGCCCATCCCAGACAAAGCTGTTGCTGCATTCGTGGTGATCGAATTCGTGGGTGATTTGGTCGTCCACGACAAGGTGAAGGTTGATGATGCTGTCGCAGCCGCTGACAGTCGTGAGATAGAGTTGTCTGTCGTAGGTGCCAGGTTGGTCGTAAACGAAGCTGAAACCATAGCCGTCATACACACCAGGTTGGCCTTGCCAGCAGCGGCTGTCGTTGAGAGGGATGTGATAACTGGGTCGGGTGGTAATGTGTAGCACCAACGAATCCTGGCATTCCGGATGTATTGGGTTGTCTTGTAAGCGGGTCAGAATGGTGTCGTTGTTGATGTGAACGTTGTTGAAGCCAAAGCCGGAGTATAGCTCGCCGATGCAGGCCTCATCGTTTTCATAAACATATTGTTGGGTGACGTCAATGAAGAATTTTGTGGTGTCGCTTTCCGAACCGGTACATCCGCCTGCCTCGGTGGTGACTAGTAAGGTGGCTGGATAGATACTCCTATTGTGGTAAATGTGGGTTACTGGGTTCTGGCTGCTTGTGGTGCCGTCACCAAAGTCCCAGGTCAGAGTGTAGTTTGGCAGATTGACTTCGGCTGAGAAAACGATTGGCTCCTCGACGCAGTATGAGTAGGTTTCGTTGGGCTGTATAACTACGTCATTGAGGACCAATGAAGTGCTGAGATTTGTGGCCTTGGAACCGACAAGATAGGCATAACCTTTGGCATAGCCGAAGCCATAAACATGCGCGTTAAAGCCATGTGCACATGACAAGCGGTGTATGTCGTGTGAGATTTCTATCTGTGCAAAACTGTAATCGCTGTTGCCATTGACACGGCGGAATAACAAGGGTGAGATGACATCGTTGTCAAGGTGAACTGTGGCGATATCTTCCGTGTTTACAATAATGTTCACATAATGGTGGTCGATGTCAGCATAGTTGTAGTCATGGAAAGTTGTGAACGTGACTTCATCAATGCGTTGCTCAATGGGGGCTATCCAGACCATGGAAGGATCGCCGGATTGATCATAACTGTCGTAGGAAGTGTTGTAAAGAAATACGGCAGCAGGATAAGTCGATTCCAAGAAACAAGAGGATTCACTACCCGAAAGGGTGAAGATATGGGATTCGCCAGCATTCAGCGTCGCCAACAGTTCTCCGTTTTTCAAGATGGTATTGCCATCGGAGGATGATGTGATTTTTACGAAATCGTCGTTGCGGCCATACGAACTGGTGACAGCAAATCGTTTTCCCCACGCTTGCAGCGGCATGGCTTGCTCAAATACGATGTCGCGACTGGTGCGGCTGTCAGGGATGGCAGTGAGGGTGTTGCCGTTGAAAACTGCTATTTTCTTGCAGTCGTGAGCAATAACTTTGGTTCCGCTCAAGTCTCTATGGTTGCCGTTAGAGGAGGAACGGAACTGGAAGACCTCTCCTGCGTTCATGGTGATGCTGAATTCTTCGTATGCGGGATGATTGCCAGTGAACGAAGTGACGGTTGGCGTGATGTCAACCGTGGTGTTGTCTTCGGTGGCGACAATCAGGAAAGCACTAGTGAGAAATGGGGCATAATCATAGGCCATGCCTACATAGGTGGATTGGTCGTAGCTTTGAAGGATGTAATTGTCAGCCAGGGCTTGCCGGGGCAACACATAAGAGGCATCAAACGATACGTTGGCGATATTGGTGCAGTAAACCGATACGGTGTCGGTGGTGATGATGCGCAGCCCTTTAGTCACTATGATTTCGTTGTCGCTTGTTTCCACATAGGACTCTGACTCAAGGTTGTCGATGGTAGTGATACTGTTGGCTCTAACAGTGAAAGATTGCGACCAACCTGTGTTGGGGTTCTCGATGACGCCTGTGCAGTCGCGCTTGCCACTGATGAGCACTTGGTTGATCACCCATGGGGAACCGTAGGTGACATTGGTCTTGTAGCCGTTGCCCAAGAACGAAACCCAAAACTCCTTGCCTTGTGTGGAGATGTCCTGTGCCCAGGCCGACGAACAGCCAAGGCAGAAGAGGAGGAACGCTATGATGATTGCTCTATGTTGCTTCATATTAAGGTGTTATGTTGTTGTAGAGATGGTGTGAATGCAGTCTCTACGGGGTTATCTTTGTATGACGACCTTCTTGGCCATGGTGCCTTCTTTGCAAGTGGCGACAAAGAAATAGATGCCGTCTTTCTTGGCGCTCATGTCGTAATTGTATGAGGTGTTGTTGTAGGTCTCGAAACTATCAATCATCGTGCCTCTCATGTCGTACACTTTCACGTCAGCCTTGCCGCTGAGACGCTCGAATACGATTTGCATCTGTCCGTTGTTGGGATTGGGGACGACATCGAAATTGATAGTCCCTGAGCTTGTCGAAGGGCCATCTTCGTCGATTCCATAGAAAGAACAGACGAACCAATAGCGTTCTTCAATGCCTTCTTCAGGTGCGCAACGGTTGAAGGCGTTGGCTTTCAGCCAGATGGTGTCTTCCACTTGGTCCAACACGTAAATTTTGCAGCATCGTCCTTTCTCGCCGAAGGGCTCAAGTACCCAATCCAACGGTTCAGCGAAGCTCCAAGTGACGGTGTCCCAATGGCAGTTTGGATTGGTGTCCCAAAGGTGGAAGTCGTAGGTGTTGATTTGGAATTCGGTCGCGGTGATGACCCAATGCGGAGCTGTGTTATCGGGGTCCATGGGATAGATTTCTGTAGGATGTGGCGTGTATTCAAATTGGACGTTCATCGTGACCAAACTGTCGCAGCCAAAATAATTTAAATAGGTGCGGTGATAGGTGCCCGATTGGTTGTAGAAAGAACCTTCGTGGTCGGTATTGACGATTTCATGTCCTTTTGGATCCCAATAGTATTCGTCGCAGTTCTCCTCGTCGCCAACGGTGAAACTGGTTTCATTCAGTTCGTTGGTAGACAGGTGGAGGTGGACGACACTGTCACAGCCATAGATGGTTTGAAGGGTATGATGATACAGACCGGCAACTTGGATGCTTTGACCGAAGAAGTTGTAGGTGCCGTTCTCACAAATCGATGCATACAGGTCGGATTCTTCATTGGGATGCACGAGTATGGTCACGCTGACATCTTGGCTTGTCAGACCGTCACTCACATGGCAAGTGAAGGTAGTGGAGCCTACGGGCGGTGTGGCTACAGGATTTTGCGATGTCGGGCTGTTGAGCAGGTTGGCAGGCGACCAGTTGTAGGTGTATTCACCCGTTCCAGCCAAGGGCAGGACATGGAGGGTAGTGGAGGTGTTCTCGCAAATCTCATAGCTGTCAGCAGTAGCGGTGGCGCTCAAGTTGGAGCCTGCCATCACAACGGCAACTTGTGCGGTGCTGCTGCAACCGCCCAGCAAGTTGGTGATGGTCACGGTGAAGACCTGTGTCTCTTCTAAGGGGACGGTCTGGGTGGTTTGGCTGTCGGGATTGAGGACCATGTCGGCGGGTTCCCAATGGAAGCTGAAGGTGCCAGGGGTCTCCACATTGACCGTAATCGTAGAAGTGCCTCCGAACATCACGGAATTAGGACTGGCTGATGCAGTGGCAACGGGAATGGCATAAACGGTAACGGTTTGTACGATCTCATCATTGCAGACGCTGCTACCGGTTGATACATGATGTGTCACCTCATAGGCGCCAGCCGTAGCGTATGTATGGCTGACACTCTGTCCGCGGTCGGTGGCTCCGTCACCGAAGTCCCATTCATAGCTTGTGATTTGTTGTCCGGATGGGTTGGTGGTTGCGGTGCTTGTGAACTGAATCGGGTCGCCCTCACAGGCTGAAACGAAGGTGAAATCAGCGATAGGCTTGGCATAGATTGCAACAAATTCTGTCTCTGCACTGCTGCTTTCGTCACCGACGGTGATAGTGCAGGTATAGATGCCAGCCATCTCAATGGTGCAATTCGGAATGGTGGGGTTCTGCAAGGTGGAGGTGAAGTTGTTGGGACCGCTCCAGCTGAAAGTGGCACCTGGCTGGTTTTGAGCAGTTAGTTGTATGGTATCACCCACGCAGTAAGGGCCACCGCCACTAACCAATGGTGGCAGGATGCTGCAGTCGGTGGTGCCGGTGCCGATGTTTTCAAAAGAGATATTGCAAGGATCGTTGGAGTAGTTGGTAATCAGCAGGATATAGTACTGCCCTGTTTGGGCGTTGTAGATATGACAGTTCTCTGTGGGATCGGCACTGTAGCTGCAGTCCACCATGGTACTGCATGCTAACAGGTCGCAAGCTGTGTTGATGTCGTCAAAGGGTCCCCAGCAGTCGAAGTCGATGTCTTGTGGTGGGGTGGTGTACATATAAATGTTCAAGTTGCCTGGCTCATCGATGCGCATGTAATAAAAGGCAGGGTTGGGTGCGGTGTAGAGGCAGTTGTCTTGGCCTTGGTGGGAAACGCCGGAGCAATAGTAAGGTTCGGAACAATGTGCTTGAGTGTAATCACCGCAGGGTGAGCCTGAGTTGACACCCGCAGGAAAATCATATAATCCAACATTGGTGCAGAAGGGGAAAGCAGTCTCACAGGTGGCATTTTCTGTCCTCAGACCTCGGGTGAAGTCTTCGAGGAGGGTCTTGAATACCTCGTCATCAATGCCTTGCCGCCATTCCATAAAGAGCTCGCCACGCTGGTTCTTGTCCAGATAGCTGAACTCGTTGAACTGGTCGTAAAGAACATGGTCAAAAAAGAAGTCGAAATCCGAGAGCTCGTCAGAGGCATCGCTCTGAACATACACATCGATGGTGTTGGGCAGGTTGAGGTTTCTATAGCAGATATAGCCCTGTTCAAGAATGGAGTGTACCAAAAACACCCGCTCTTCTATGGTCGGGATGTTGGATACATTGAACTCGGAGACCTTGATTTGCTTGGGTTGTTGGGCAAAAGGCTTCAGTGATAGGCCGAAAAGTAAAAGAAACACTACTATATATCTACTTCTGTTCTGCATAGGGTTTAAAGATTATTAGAGTATAGTTGAATGATGTGCTGATTTCAAACAGGTTATCTTTGTATGACGACCTTCTTTGCCACGGTGCCTTCCTTGCTGGTGGCGACAAAGAAATAGATGCCGTCTGTCTTATTCTTCATATTGTAAAGGTACGAACTAGGACCGTCATTGTTGATGGTCTCAAACTGGTCGATGAGGGTGCCTTTCATGTCATATACCCTCACGTTGACTTTGCCCGTGAGGTATTCAAAATTGAGCTGCATCTCACCCTTGTTGGGGTTGGGGATGACATCGAAGTTGGCAAGGCTGCTTTCTATCTCCTCTACGCCATAGAACGAGCAGACAAGCCAATAACGTTGCATGATGCCGTCTTGCGGGGCACAACGGTTGAAGGCATGGGCTTCCAACCACACCGTGTCGTTGACTTGGCCAAGCACATACACTTTGCAGCATTTGGCTTTCTCGCCAAAAGGCTCAAGCACCCAATTCACGGGTTGGGAAAAACTCCAGGTGACGGTGTCCCAATGGCAGTTCGGGTTGGTGTCCCAAAGGTTGAAGTCGTACGAGTTGATTTGGAACTCGGTAGCCGTCACGACCCAGTGAGGCGCATTGTTGGTGGCATCCATCGGGTAGATTTCGGTGGGATGGGGCGTGTAGGCAAATTGCACATTCATGGTGACCAAACTATCGCAGTCGGATTGGTTTTTATAGGTGCGGTGATAAGTGCCCGACATGGTGTAGACGAGGTCTTCGTGGTCGGTGTAAATAATCTCATGTCCTTTCGGATCCCAGAAATACTCGTCGCAGTTTTCCTCATCACTGACAGTGAAATCACTCTCGTCATGGTCATTGATGGTGAGGTAGAGCGTGGCTTCGCTGTCGCAACCGAAACTGTTGATGTAATGGTGCGTATAGACTGTGCTTTCGTTGAAGGTCATGTCAACGTTATAGGCGTCGTTTTTCCAATGATAGGCATCACAACTGGTGACAACAACATCGTTTTGGAAACTGGGCCTTAACTCAAGGTAGAGGATGAGTGTGCTGTCGCATGAGTTAGGATAGGACAGGGTGTCATAATAGATACCTGACTCATAATAGGTTATACCATTTGAAGCCCAGGTGTATTCTTCAGCGCAAAGAGAGACATTATAGCTTTTTGAATTGTACTGAGCCTCTTCGATGTGAAGGCTTACGATGCTGTCGCAGCCCATGACGGATTCATACACATAGACGTATGGATAGGGACTGGGTTGCAGATAATCGCCGTTGTAATGGTAGCCGAGACCACCTTGACAGGTGGACTCATAATAGTCGAATTCGTAAATCGGGTCTTGAGCGAGGTTCAGTTTGATGACGCTGTCGCAGCCATGCATCGATTCCAAGGTGTGAAAGTAGATGCCAGGTGCGTCAAGGGCTTGGTCGAAGAACATATAGTGTTCGCTTTCGCAGAAACGGTCGGTGATCGTAGTCTCGTAGGTCTGCCAGTTGCTCAGATGCAGGTGGATGACACTGTCGCAGCCATATTGCGTCTCAATGGTGTGGTCGTACACACCAGGGGTCTGAAGCATTTCTCCGAAGAAGCTGTAGGTGTCGTTTTCGCAAATGGTTTCGTAAATGTCGGATTCTTCGTTAGGATGTACCACAATGGTGACGCTGACGTCTTGGGAGCTCAATCCGTCGCTGACATGACAGGTGTAAGTGGTTGTTCCTACGGGCGGAGTGGCCACTGGATGCTGGATGTTAGGGTTGTTGAGCGTGTTGGCAGGTGTCCAGCTGTAAGTGTAGTTGCCAGTGCCGCCCGAAGGCTGTGCGTGCAATGTGGTCGACTCGCCTTCGCAAAGTGAGGTCTGGTCGGCTGTGGCCATGGCAACCATATTGGAACCTTCGATGCTCACCGTAACTTGTGCTGAAGCCGTACATCCGCCTTGGGGGTTGGTGACGGTCACGGTGAAGGTGGTCGTCTCATAAAGCATCACGGTCTGTGTGGTCTGGTTATTGGGGTTGACCACTTTGTTGGCGGGTTCCCAATGGAAATTGAACGAGCCTGTGGCTCCGGCATTGGCGGAAAGGGTGGCGACACCACCATAGATGACAGTGCCAGGTTGCGCTGTGGCAGAGGGAACGGGAGTGGCATATACGGGCACGGTTTGGGTGATTTGGTCATTGCAGCTTCCTCCACCGATGTCAACGGTGTGGGTCACTTGATAGTCGCCGGCTTGCGCGTAGGTGTGGCTTACCGTTTGCCCTGAGCCTGTCTGACCGTCACCGAAGTTCCATTGGTAGCTGGAGATTTGCTGTCCGCTGGGAGCAGTGGCCGTACTGGTGAACTGGGTCGGGTTGCCTTTGCAGACCGAGGTGAAAGTGAAATTGGAGGTGGGCTGCCCAAAAACGTTCACGGTCTTGGTGATTTGGTCGATGCAGTGTCCGCCAGTCGCCACGGTGAGGGTCACCTGATAGCTGCCGGCTTGGGCGTATGTGTGGCTTGTATTCTGTCCTGTTCCGGTCTGACCGTCACCGAAGTTCCATTGGTAGCTGTTGATTTGTTGGCCTGGAGGATTGGTGGTGGAGGTACTGTTGAACTGCGTAGCATTGCCGACGCATACAGTAGTGTAGTTGAAATCAGCAGTCGGGTCGGGATAGATGACGACATTGGTCGTGTCTGAGGTGGATTGTGTACCAACGGTAGTGGTACAAGTATAGATGCCAGCCATGTTCAAGGTGCAGTTCGGGCGGGTCGGGTTCTGTTGGTTGGAATTGAATCCAGCAGGGCCAGTCCAGTTATAGGTGGCACCATCTTGTGCATTGACCGACAAATGAATGGTTTCCCCTACGCAGTATGGGCCATCGTTCGTGACAATACCAGGAAGAATGCCGCAGTCGGTCTCTCCTGGACCGCTGTTGGGTATTTTCTGGAAGGTGATGTCTGTTGAACCAGAAGAGTATTTGGTGATGACCATGATATAATATTGCCCAACTTGCGAGGAACTGGGTACGGTGCACTCTTGGACAGTGTTCCAAGGCGAGTCACAATCAATGATTTTATCGCTGGTGAGTTGATTCGGACAAGGGGTAATGGGATCAGCAAAAGGTCCCCAAGCACAAAAGTCCAAATCCAAGCCATTGCTATTGGTGATTTGGATAGTGAATGTCCCGGCAACAGCAATCTTCATGTGGAACCAGAATGGTGGGCGTGAGGTATACGGAGTCATGCAACCATAGTTAGGCCCCGACTCACAAACGCCACCCGCACTGGCATCTACATGGAATGTAACTACATCAGTGGTGCAGAATGGATCCGAATTGGCACAAGTCTGGTTCCCGTCCCTATTGGTCGGATTCTCGATGAGCAGCTGTCTGAAAAGCAACACAAATAGGTCTTGGGGCAGGCGTTCTTTCCAATATGTGAAAGTGGCTCCCTGCGTCTCCTTGTCTGCGCTTGAATAAGTAGTAAAGCTTTCTTCGGCAACAGCTTTCAATTCATCAAAATAGGCTTGAAACTGTCGCTCGTCAAGGTTGGTCGCTGAGGACAATAATACTGAACTCTCTTCTTCGTTGATGACATAAGATATGTTTTCATCATTGGCGAGATAAGAAAACAGGCAGTATCGATAGTCTGGATTGCTGATGGTTGATAACTCTATTTCGATGGCGTTGTTTCTTACGGTTTGTCCAAATTGTCTCATGGGCATGGCCATCAACAACAAGACGATACAAAACAGTCTGATTCTCTTATTCATGTGTGGAGCGGTATTAAAGTATTAGTTGTAATTTTTTTTGTGTGTTTTTATTTTTGTACGACGACTTTCCTCGCCACGGTGCCTTCCTTGCTGGTGGCAACGAAGAAATAGATGCCATCAGCCTTACCTTTCATATTGTAGTCATAGGTGCCGGAACCGCTGTTGTGGGCCTCGAACTGGTCGATGAGTGTGCCTTTCATGTCGTACACTTTGATGTCGATCTTACCTGTTAAGCGTTCAAGGTTGAGTTGCATCTGACCGTTGTTGGGGTTGGGGATGACATCGAAGGCAGCTGAACCAGTCGAAAGGTCGTCCTCATCAATGCCGATGAATGAGCTGATGAGCCAATAACGTTGGGTGATGCCGTCTTGTGGTGCGCAACGGTTGTAGGCATGGGCCTCTAACCACACGGTGTCTTCCACGCGGCTAAGCACATACACCTTACAGCACTGGTTCTTTTCGCCAAAGGGTTCAAGAATCCAGTTCACAGGTTGGGCAAAGTTCCAGGTGACGGAATCCCAATGGCAGTTCGGGTTGGTGTCCCACAGGTTGAAGTCGTAAGCGTTGATTTGGAACTCGGTTGCCGTCACGACCCAGTGAGGTGCGGTGTTGGTGGCATCCATAGGATAGATTTCGGTGGGATGCGGTGTGTACTCGAATTGCACGTACATGGTCACCAAACTGTCGCAGTCGTATATGTTCTTATAAGTGCGATGATAGGTGCCCGTCATGTTATAGGTAAGTTCGTTATGGTCGGTGTAAACGATCTCGTGCCCCTGAGGATCCCAGAAATACTCATCGCAGTTTTCTTCGTCGCTGACGGTGAATTCAATGTCGTCATGATCGTTGATGGTGAGATAGAGCGTGGCTTCGCTGTCGCAACCGTAGCTGTTGACGTATGGGTGGGTGTACACCGTGCTTTGGTTGAAGGTCATGTCTACATTGTAGGCATCGTTTTTCCAATGGTAACTGTCGCAACTGGTTACATGCACCTCAATGTCGTAACTGGGCCTGAGCTCAAGGTTGAGGACGAGGGTGCTGTCGCAGGAATTAGGGAAGGAGAGGGTGTCGTAATAGGTGCCTGTTTCATAGTAAGTTACACCGTTTGAAGCCCATGTGTATTCCGTGGCGCAAAGCGAGACGGAATAGGTCTTGGAGTTGTATTCGGCTTCTTCAATATGGAGGCTTACGACACTGTCGCACCCCAGAACACTCTCGAAATTGTAAACGTAAGGATAAGCACTGGGTTGCAGATAGTCTCCGTTGTAGTAGTAGCCAGGACCGCCTTCGCAGGTCGATTCCCAAAGCTCGACTTCATAACTCGGGTCTTGGATGAGGTTGAGTCTGATGATGCTGTCGCAGCCGTGCACCGATTCCAAGGTGTGGTAATAGATGCCTGAGGTACTTAGCGATTGGTCGAAGAATTGGTAATGTTCGCCTTGGCAGAAATGGTCGGTGATGGGGGTCTCGTAAGTGTCCCAGTTGTAAAGGTGCAAACGGATGAGCTTGTCGCAGCCAAACTCGGTTTGTGTGTGGTGTTCATAAACGCCTGGGGTCTGGACGTTTTCTCCATAGAAGTCATAAATGTCGTTTTCACAGATGGTGTGCTCCACTTCTTCCACTTCATTGGGATGCACCATGATGGTCACGCTGACGTTTTGGTTCGTGATGCCGTCGCTGACCGCGCAGGTGTAGGTGGTTTCGCCAACGGGCGGTGTGGCCATAGGATTCTGGATGGTGGCGTTGCTCAAGGTGTTGGCGGGAGTCCAGCTGAAGGTGTAGTTGCCTGTGCCACCCGAGGGTTGGGCATGCAGCGTTGTCGACTCGCCTTCGCAGAGTTCATATTGGTCGGCAGAGGCCATTGCGGTCATGTTGGAGCCTTCCATGCTCACGGTGACTTGAGCCGTGCTGCTGCAGCCGCCTTGCGGGTTGGTGACGGTGACAGTAAAGGTCTGTGTGGCTTGCAACGGCACGGTTTGCGTGGTCTGTGCATCGGGGTTGACCACCATGTTGGCAGGCTCCCAGTGGAAGTTGAAGGAGCCCGTGGTACCTGCACTGGCTGTGAGGGTGGCGGTGCCGCCATAGATGACGGTGCTGGGCTGGGCTGTGGCCGAAGCTACGGGTGCTGCATACACAGGCACGGTCTGGGTCTTCTGGTCGGTGCAGTGTCCGTTACCTGTTGAGACGGTATGGGTCACCTGATAGTTGCCGGCTTGGGCGTATGTGTGTGTCACGCTTTGCCCCGAGCCTGTCTGACCGTCACCGAAGTTCCATTGGTAGCTTTGGATGGTCTGTCCGCTAGGGTTGGTGGTGGCGGTGCTGGTGAACTGTGTAGGTGTGCCTTTGCAGACCGAGGTGAAGGTGAAGTTGGAGGTGGGATCAGGATAAATCACCACGGCTTCAGTAGTGGCACTGTTGGTTTGGCTGCCCACGGTGATGGTGCAGGTGTAGGTGCCAGCCATGTTCAGGGTGCAGTTCGGACGGGTGGGGTTCTGTTGGTTGGAGTTGAATCCGGCAGGACCTGTCCAGCTATAGGTGGCACCGCTTTGACCTTGTGCGGTCAGATAGATGGTCTCACCCACGCAGTAAGGGCCACCGCCGCTCACCAATGGAGGCAGGATGCCGCAGTTGGTGGTTCCTGTTCCGATGTTCGAAAACGAGATGTTGCAGGATTGGTTTGAATAGTTGGTGATGAGCAGGATGTAGTATTGTCCGGTTTGAGCGTTGTTGATATGGCAGTTTTCGGTGGAGTTGATGCTATAGCTGCAGTCCACCATGTTGCTGCACGAGAGTTGGCTGCAAGCCGTATTGATGTCGGAAAAAGGTCCCCAGCAGTCGAAGTCGATGTCGTGGCTTGGCGTGCTGTACATGTAGATGTTCAGGTTGCCAGGCTGGTCGATTTGCATGTAATAGAAAGCGGGATTCGGCGTCGTGGAGAGGCAATTTGAAGTACCTGCACCATTGGGGCGGACGAAACCAGAGCAATAATATGGCGGTGTGGACGAGCCCAAATTACCGGCATTAACGCCAGCAGGGAATTGGTACAAGCCGTTATCGGTGCAAAAAGGATCCGCACCGTCGCAGGTGCTGTTGTCGCGGTTGCGCAGCTGGCGGTGGAAGTCCTCGTTGATCATCAGGAAGACGGGGTCTTCCAATTGGTAACGCCAATCTACGAACAACTGGCCGCGCTCGTTCTTGTCCAAATTGCTGTAGGCCATCCACTCCGTCTCGAATTGCTCAATAAAAGCATCGAAGTCGGCGTTGGCATTCGACTCTTGACACGTATAGTCGTCCGTAACAAAGATATCTATCTTGCCTTCTTCGTCACTGAGGCGATAGTTGAAAAACTCGTTCTCTTGGATGGAATGCAAGAGGAAGACGCGCTTCTCGATGGTCTCCACGTTGTGGATGTTAATTTCCGTCAGTTTGGTCGTGACGGGTTGTTGTGCAATGCTCCACAAGGGGAGAATAGCTGTAAGAGAGGCCAATATCAATTTGAACTTGTTCATAGTAGTGTTTTTTGTTGTTTTCGTTTTGTTTTATTGCATCACGCTCACGCGTTTGGTGGCGATACCGTCCTCCGTCAGGATGCGGATGAGGTAGGTGCCCGTGCCGAACTGTGCCATCTCGATTTGTGCGGTGTTACCTTCTGTCTCGCGGTCGTAGACGGTCTGGCCGAGAGCGTTCACCACGGTCAAGCGTTGCAGACTTTGGGCTTCGATGGTGACGAGACCGTTAGTCGGGTTCGGGTAGATCTTGGCTTCCAAGCCGTATTCGTTCACGTCGGTGGAGTTCTTCACGTTGACAGTCTTCGAAAGCTCCATTGCGCCACATTCATTCTCTGCCTTCACGGTGAGGGTGGCTTCACCCTTGTAGGTCTCGCTCCAAGTGACAGTGGCTGTTTTGTAATCAGCAGTGAGCATGCCAGCCTCTTGTGGCTCGAGGCTCCAGAAGTATTCTGCGACAGCATTTGTGATTTCTGCGGTGTAGGTACTGACGGGTGTCAGGCGTACATCCACCTCATTGTCGCCGCTGAGAGCTTCAAGGATGGGAACGTTTTCAATCATTAGGTGCATTGTGACAATCGAGTCGCAGCCGTAGATGGAAATGTAGGTGCGATGATAGCTTCCTGACATGTCATATATCATGCTTTCGTGGTCGGTATAAATTATCTCATGTCCTTGAGGATCCCAAAGATAGCTTTCGCAAGCCTCGGCGGTGAAGTCAGACTCTGAATGATCATAGATGGTCAAGTGCATCAACACGATGGAGTCGCAGCCGTACATCGAGGTGAAGGTGTGCTCGTAAACGCCACTTTCGGTGTAGGTCTCACCGCCCCAAACATAGCTGCCGCAGTCCGTCTCCTCGTCTTCCACATTGTAGTTGTCGATGAAATGGAGGTGCATGACCACGGTCGAGTCGCAGCCGTGGATGCTTTGAAGCACTTGCTCGTAATCGCCTTCCTCACTGTATTCAATGCCGTTCCAGTTGTAGGAGCCGCACGAAGTCGCCTCAAACTCGGAGTGCTGCAGCGGGTGGATGAGGAGGTTGAAGTCTTGGACGGCATCGCCGCAGCCGAATGGCGACATGGCGGTGAGGGTCAGGGTGACGCTGCCGTTGGCGATGTCTTGCTCTCCAGGGATATAATGGGTCTCTATGCTGACAAGGTCATCAAAGCTGCCGTCACCGTTGGTGGTCCAGCTGATATTCTCTGCTTCATTGACAGTTGCAGCGAGGAGGATGCTCTCGCCTTCGCAAATCTCGCCTCCTTCTTCCATCTCGATGCTTGCAGGCGCATGGAAGTTGATGGTCACGTTGTCGCTTAAGGTCTCTCCATCCTCATTGGTTGCCGTGAGGATCAGGGTGACGACCTTGTTCACGAGGTCTTGCTCGCCAGGGGTGTATATGGGGTTAAGGATGTCGTCATGGTCGAAGCTGCCGTCGCCGTCTGTCGTCCAAAGGAGACTGGCATATCCGATGACATTGGCCTCCAAATGTGCCGCCACTTGGCAGATGTTCTGGTCGGCTCCGGCATTGCAGGCAAAGTCGATGTGGGGGACGGGGAAGAGGACCTCGTCAATCCATACATGGTCGGCGCCGCTGGTGCCCGAGGCGTTTTTCTCATAAGTCCATGAGAAGATGTGTTCGCCTTGGGTGACGGGAATGATGACTTCGCGCCATGTGCTTGACCCACCCCATTGTTGTTGCATCACACCATCGATGTAGAACCTAAGGTAGTCGTTGGCTTCGCAGTCGGTACGCCTGTAGAAACGGATCTCGTCAGTTTCGTTCTCGACTTTGAAGTGCATGGCGAGTGTGGTGGTGGCATTGTGGCCAATGGTGCCCGATTGCAGGCAGAAGTTGCCGGAATAAGGTTCAGTGTCGACGATGGTCCAGGGATGGTCGGGGTCGTTCTCCCATCCGAAAGTCTCCAAGCCTTGTTCGAAGCCTTCGATGTCGAGACCGACGCGGTGTGAGTAGCTGTTTGAATGGGAATAGGCACCTGAGACGACTTCGAGAGTGAACAATGCGGCTTCACCCTTAGGCATGGTGGCTGCCACGGTGACCAAATAAGTCACCTCAACGCTTTGGTTGACATCCACGATCGGTGTGGTGACCGTAGGGCTGCTGATGGTGATGTATTGTTCCATCGGGGTGGTGAGTGTGGCCGTCACGTCGTTGGCCGCTGAGCCTCCGTTGTTCTTGTAGTTGAAGGTGATGGCTGCGGTTTCGCCAGGATCGAGGCGACCATTGCCGTTGCCTCTGTTGGAGCCGGCATCGTTGATGGAGATTTCATCATAGATTTTCAAATCGGGTGCGTAGGCGTTAAAGTGGAAGTCACTTGTCCAGGTATGTCCGCCGCCGACCATGGTGAGCGTGAAGTCGAGACGGGTCTCGTTGGGAACGTTGTCGGCCACGGTGATGCCGAACACGTTATCCAGATTGGTGGTTTGGTTAGGACTCAAGGCTGGAATGGAGGCTGTGTTCTGGTTGATGGTGACATAGTCCGTCGTCCTTGTGGTGAGGGTAGCGGTGGCTTGTGACGAGGCTTGGTCACCCGTGTTCTTGATGACCATGTTAAACGAGGCTTGCTCGCCGTACTCGAGTTGACCGTTGTTGCCATCATTCACGCTTACTTCGGTGAGGGTGAGTGTGGGCTCGCTGATGACGTGGATGGTGCCTACATAACGGAGCCTGTCCTGCTTGGTGGCCACGATGGTGATGTTGCTGTTCGAGGGCTGGGCAGGGAAGGTGATGGACTGGCTGCTACCTGTGGCGGTGGCCACGGCCAGGATATTGTTGTTGCGTGTCAAGGCGATGATGGCGCCTTGCGGGGCACTCACGTTGATGCTGGTGGTGGTGGCAGTGATTTGTGACGGATGGCTGACGTTCATGGCAGTAGGTACCTCGGTATAGAGCGTCAAGAAGGCATCGCAGTGGGCAGTGAACATCTTGTACGTGATGGCTTTGTTGTTGGCGTTATAGGGCCAGTTGCTCTGGGCAAGGAAGTACTTGCCGGCCACATTGCCGAAAGCAGGTCTCCAATTGCCTTCGTAGTTGGCGTAAGGACCATAGTCGGGCATGAACTGCGGGTCGTACTGGTCATACATGCCCCAAGCGTAGGCATCGTTGACGAAAGAGTAGGAGGTCTGCGTGGGTCCGATACAGCCTACGGCGCCGGCGTTCTGTCCGCTGCTGGTGCGACGCATGAAAGCCTCGATGAGGCATTCGGGGTTGTGGTCGAAGGTGCCGGTCTGGCAGTTGATGGTGTTGACGAAGGTCATCTTGCCCACGTTGTTCATTTGGGTCACGTGGCTGGAACTGAAGTCAGGCTCACCCCAGCCTTGGTAGTAGCCGTGGTCGCGGTGTTGGAGCAGCATGGCGCCGCTGTTGACGGCATTAACAACCTGTGCCGCTGTACCGCCTGTCCAGCCTCCAAGTTCGGAAGGTGTGGCAGGGATGTAGTCTAAGCCATTGGGTCCAAAATAATTGACGACCATGGAGGTGTTCTGGTTGCTCGACCAAATGTTGCCAGGGTAACCGCTGTAGATGGCGTTGATGCGCACCGGGTCCTTGCCGTGGTCGCGCCAATAGCCGCCCACCACCTCGGAGCAGATCTGGAACCAGCGTTCGGTCTGCCAGCCTAAAGCGGTGATGGGGTGGTTGTAGGAGCCTGCGTCCATGTTGGGGTTAGTGTATTCGTATTCCATTTGCTTGCTCACCATCATTTGGGCTTCGTTGGCATTGGCGGCCACGAGGCGCGAGAAGGCCATCTCAGGTAGTAGGTCGCCCGTGACGTCGGCATAGCCGTTGTCGGTGATGCAGTTGCCGTAGCTCGACGAGTGGTAGGTGTACTCAGCGGGGATACCTAAATTCATGTTAGAGTAGTGGTCGCCCAAGAGCAACACAGCCACGGGGGCGATGTCCCAGGTGTTGTAGGCATTATGGAAGTAAGCCTTCATCTGGTCGGTGGTGGCGCAGCCCATGTCGCTGAGGCTCTTCACCTCGGTGAGGATGCCTTGCTGGATGCGGTAGTCTCTCAGCTGGTTGGCATATTGGCGGAAGTCTTCGTTGTTGGGGATGACGATGAGGTATTCGCAGCCTTCGGGGCGGTTGTTGACCCATTCCTGCATACGGGCCTCATAGTCGATGACAGGGAGCTGGTTGTAGTTGGCCAGGTTCTGCATGAGGATGGGATCCCAGTAAGGTGAACGCAGGCGCGTCTCGCCAAACTCGCCGTTGCCGCCGTCGAAGCGCACGTCGAATTGTAGGTCATCGTATACACGAAGTTCTTTCGTGACGGGGTTGTATTGGTAAGGCACCACGGTGACGGCTACGGTCTGCACGCCGCGCAGGCTGAAGGGTGCCGACACGGTGACAGGCTGCTCGGGGAAGAAGGCATTCTTGTTGTAGATGCTGAGGTTCTTCTCATAGGTATCGGGGCTGTCGTCGGTGTCGAACTTGATGGGTGCGGCGGGCAGCAGGTCGACGTCCGCTATGGTGGTCATGCTGCGATAGCCCATCTCGATGTGGGCGGTGGCGCCGTTGGGGACAGCCACGAAGCGGCTGAAGGCGGGCAGGTTGGGCTCGCCGGCGTTGGCAGGCAGGCTGATGCCCGTGCCGCCTTGCACGACATCGCCCCTATAGCCGTTGTCGGTGATGTTGACGATCTGCAGCTGTTTCAGGGCATGGCGCATCGTGAGGTTGGAGCGTGTGTTTTGCTCAACGGTGAGCCCTTCTCTTTGGGCACTGTTGTTGAAGGTAAAATCGCGCGTCTGCGCATCCGTTGCCATGGCCGAGAACAGCATGCTGGCTAGGATAAGGGTACGGAGAAAGAACTTCATGGTATTAGCGTGTTTGATGGTTTGACTACCTATTTAAATTAAAAAAACGCGTAAAGATACGCACTTTTTTGGAATAATGAAGTATTTTTCTCCTAAAAAGCAAAAAAAGAGCCGCCAAACGGCAGCTCTTTTCGTTCGTTCCATCTTCATGGTGAGGTTTTGCGCCGCGAAAAGCTTACATCTACCTCTCGCTTTCCCAATTGCCAGCGCCCCTAAGCAGCACCTTCAATCGCCACATCCGTTCATAGTAGTTCTTCATGGTGTCTTCTTTCTCGATGCTGTCTGCTACGGCTTCAGTCTGAACATCCGTTTGTGGGACTTCTTTCTTCTCCCTGTTTTGGCATCCCATCAGCAGCAGGGCGGCCAAGGCCGCCACTGCTGCCACTGAAGAGAAGGCATGTTTTATAAAGCTTTTCATGGCTTATCTGAACACTGAAATGCGTTTTGATAACAACAAGCTTTCCTTATCCGTAATATGTAGGAGATAGATTCCGTCCGGCAGATCTGAGACGTTGATTTCATTCTTGCCTTGAACCGTTTTCACCAACTGGCCAAAAGCATTGTAAACCTGCACCTCTGCGACTTCAGTGCCCTCAATAACAGTTTTTTCCTTAGCGGGATTAGGATATACAGAAACCAACGACCCTTTTTCGTTCTCCTTTAAGCCAGTAGTACCAATATAACAGCTGTTGAAGTTAGAATTTTGCCAAATCAGGTCTTCGTCTTCATAATAGCAAAGCAAATCATATGTTCCGCCGACTAAGAACCGTGAACCAGGATGGAGAAGCCCAAACTCGCTGCCTATGCCTTCAATCCAAGTCTCATAAGTATCATCCCAAGGATAACCTTGCGCATGATACTGAAATACATATTTTTTTCTCGGCAAACAATCTTCACAGAGAACGGTATCGGACACGCTGAGAAGCACTAAGCATTCTGAATCATAAAAACAGATGGAATCACCAGGCTGCATGGAAAAGTCGTACAGCATGTTTTCACTGCCAAAAGTATGATCCCATTTGTAATCACGATGGAAGACCTGTCCTTCATGGGTTTCCCTAAGAAGTCCACAAAGCTCCCAGACGGTGTAATGTTCTTCTTGTGTGGTGAACAATTTCTTGTAGGTCGCTTCCTCAAGAATTGTATCACCCTCGATTTTGTATACATCGGTGACACGATTAATGGGAGGCCAGGGGGAGTAGGTTAACAGTACATTCCATTGTTTTCCTTCCGCAACGAGTGGATCGTAATCTTGAGCCTTTAGGTCGATGGCTCCCATCAACAAGAGCATGATGAATATTGTCTTTTTCATTGTGAATCGTTTTTGTTTTTCCTTTTGCCGTGCATGAAGTTGTTTTCATGCACAGCAAAAGTATGAATTATTATTGTTTGTTTTATTTCGTAACGACCAATTTACCGCTATGAATGAACTCTCCGCATTGTACGGTGTACACATAAACACCGTCAGCCAAACCACGCAGGTCAAGCACTTTCTGCCCTTGATTACCGTTTAATTCGGCCGAAATCATCATGACTCCTAGGGTGTTGGTGACGGTAATTGTCGCTTGGGACATCCTGACAGGCAAGGTATAATCCACCGTTGTCCATGTTGTGGCAGGATTGGGGCTTACGCTGACTGTGAAGCCCATGGCTTCGTTTAGGGAAGCGTTCGTGGCATTGCCGACACCCCTGTCTCCGCCGTCATCATCAGGCATCGTGGGGCAGGAATAGTCCCTCATGTAGTCTTCCGACATTTCAGACAACATGGCTTCCGCCATCGCCTTGGATGTTCCGGTTCCGAATGTGGCGATGCTGTCCACCATCAAAGTCTCGGCCTCTGTCAGCCCGAACACGGTGCGGTTCTCCCTGTTGAGAGTCTGGTGAAGCGTGATCAGGCGCATGTAATCCGCATGGTCGGCAAGGGCGTCGCCTTGCAGTTCGTAGAGTTCGGGCAGCATGTTGGCCAGGGCGAAGGCATGGACGGAGTCGCCTTCCTGAAGGTAGGAGGCGACAATCATCCTGTCGGAGGCGATGTCGCCCATGTTGGCGAGCCATGTGCGGAGCCCAGAGGGGTCGGCGATGCTGTCGTTGAGGTTGCTGCGCACGATGTCGCCCGCCGCGAGGCTGAAGTCGTGCCGGTATTGTGCCATCTGTGCCTGAAGGGCTGTGCGAGCCGTGAAGCCCGAGGCAATCTGATTCAGCAGGTCTATCATATAAGCAGGCAACGGATGCTCTTTGTTCTCAAGATAGCTGATGAGGGTGTCTTTCTTCAGTTCGTCTGGGTTGGCGGCGAGAATCTCAAACAGCACGGGGTCGGTGAAGACGTCATTGCGGTCGGCGGCTGTGGTCAACACCTCGCCCGAGACGTAAGGCGAAATGCCGAGCAGCTGAGCACGCAGCCTCCACATGTCGGAGGAAGTGGCGTTGTTGATGTCGGTCACCTGCGTGGGAGTGCTTCCGCCGTCGATGCGGCTCTCATAGAGCTGCAGGAGACTGGAGTAGGTCGAATAGGCTGAAAGGTAGTCCGACTCCAATGCGGCCTTCTCGGGAGCCGATTTCACCACGGGGGTGTCACCTGAGTAATGCGACAGGCATGTGTTGGAGTTTTGGGTATCAGAGGCATCTACACGGTGAAGCAAGGACGTGACGGGGGTCTGGTCAGGGTCGTTGATGTCATAATAGTATGTGATCTGTTGATTTCCGTCATTATAGAAGTGATACAGGCTTCCGTCAAAGGTGTTGCCTGCGGGCAATGCTTTCGAGCCTTGCGAGATGGCAATATCGCCAGTGTTGCCGTCCTTCAGCACGCAGAAGTCTATGGTGTTGCCCGAGTTCGTGTTGCAGGTGTAGGTTAGACCTGATGTGGAGGTCTTATTGTCGCCGACGGCCACATTGCCGCAGCGCAGGTTGGCAAACGAGTTACGGTACACGTCATTGCTTCCGTTTGAGTTGACAACGTTGATGCCGTAGGGCGATCCCGTATTGGCCATAAGTGGGTGGAAAGCGTTCTCCTCGAAGCAGAAGTTTGACACTTCGTCGGCATAGATGCCGAAGTCGCAATGAGAGCCGCAGCCGACGGTGAAGTCGTTGTTCACGATTGTGGCGTAACCTGTGTTGAGAGCGTAGATGCCGCAGGTGTTGTTGTAGAACTCCGATTTCAAGACACTGAATGTGCGTGCCGCGCTGCCGTCGTTGGAGGCGTAAATGCCACGGTGGAAACCTGAGAAAGAGGAAGGTATAAGGTACTCATCGAGGCAGGGAAGGACGTTGCTGTTTTCGCAATAGGAATTCACCGTAAAGCCCGCCTCACACGCGCTAATGCCGACGCACCACTGGTAAACGCCCGGAATGTGTCTGCTTGTCGAAAAGTCGCAGCCCAAGAAACCGATG
>JAEEGL016791548.1_pt1 | contig 23657 bp, 16 predicted proteins | sample 9134231 | NCBI WGS metagenome assembly JAEEGL01 (sample SAMN16246548, study PRJNA631951) | gut metagenome | biome: gut microbiome; feature: rumen; material: fiber-attached | host: Bos | place: Iran: Karaj | collected 2018-10 | reverse complement strand
CTCAGCCGGCGCGGGAATCCCGCCGCGGCCAGCAGCCCGCCGAAGTCCCCGGCAGCGCCGGGCCCGATCTCCACCGTCTTTGTGTCAAAGCGGTGCCCTTTTCCGCAGCCGCACCCGGCAAGCTCCCGTTCGATGGCGGCAAGATCCATGTCCGAAATCCCTCCGTTTCCTGCGAAGCGCGCCGGTCCGGCGCGCGCAAAGCCCCGCAGCGTCCGGCTCCTCCGGACGGCCGCGGGGCCGATGCCCGTCACTCGATGGTCGTCTGCTCGACGCCAAGGTCCTCCGCCCGGACCAGCGCCCCGGCTGCGGGCAGGGTGCGCGTGCGGAAGCGGGTGGGGTTTTTGATCCCCATCTCCTCCGCCGGCGCGGCGGAGATCACCGTCTGGCGCGCCTTCAGCGTCATCACCTTGACGCCCGCGGTGCTGCGGGTGGGCTTCGGCGCCAGCATGGCTGTGTTCAGCAAGAGCCCCCGGTCCGCCGACGAGCGCAGGAACACCTCTTTGTCCCCGTCCAGCTGGACTGCGGCCACCAGCGGGACCTTGTCGGAATACGCCCCCGTCAGCTTGCGGCGGTTGGTCTTGGTCTCATAGCTGCCAAGGCTGACCCTGGCGCACTTGCCGTCCGCGAAGACGAACAGCACGCTGCCCCGGTATTCGCCGCCCGGCGCCACGGCCATGGCCGTCACCGACTCGCCGGGGTCCATGCCCAGATGCTGGGGCAGATACAGCCCCAGCATGGCGACCTTGTTCTCGGACAGGTCGTCCGCCGCGACCTTATAGACCTGCTGCCTGTCCGTGAAGAACAGCAAATCGTCGGCGTTGGTCCCGTCCACGCGCCGGACTATGCCGTCCCCCTCCTTCAGCTTCTGTTCCCCGCTCCGCTGCAGCGCGGCGGGGGTGATCTTCTTGAAATACCCCTCCCGGGTCAGGAAGAAAACCACGGGGTAGGCCTCGGCCGCCGGCTCTTCCTCCGGCTCGTCGGCCGGCGCGTCGTAGACGATGCGGGTGCAGCGGTCCCGCCCGTACTTTTTCGCCACCTCGGTCAGCTGGTCGATGATGATCTTCTTGATCTTTTTGCGGTTCTTCAGCGTGTCCTCCATGTCCGCGATCTCGGCGCGCATGCGCTCGGTCTCGGCCAGACGGTTGAGGATATACTCCTTGTTGATGTTCCGAAGCTTGATCTCCGCGATGAAGTCCGCCTGTTCCTCGTCGATGCCGAAGCCGATCATCAGGTTGGGGATGACCTCCGAGTCCTCTTCGGTGCCCCGGATGATGGCGATGGCCTTGTCGATGTCCAGCAGGATCTTGGAGAGGCCCTCCAGCAGATGCAGGCGGGTCTTCATCTTGGTCAGCCGGTGGTAGAGCTGGCGCTCAATGCACATGACGCGCCAGGCGGTCCACTCTTCCAGGATCTCGCGCACGCCCATGACGTTGGGCGTACCCTCGATGATCACGTTGAAGTTGCAGGGGAAGCTGTCCGTCAGCGGCGTCAGCCGCGACAGCTTCGCCATGAGCTTTTCGGGATCCACGCCGCGCTTCAGGTCGATGGCGATCTTCAGGCCGTGCAGGTCCGTCTCGTTCCGCATGTCCGAGATCTCCTTGACGGTCCCGTCCTTGACCAGCGCGGCGGTCTTGTCGATGATGGCCTCCACCGTGGCGGTATAGGGGATCTCGGTGACCTCGATGCAGTTCTGCTCCTTGTCGTAGTGCCAGACCGAGCGGACCTTGATGGAGCCGACGCCGGTCTCGTACACCTGCTCCAGCGCGTCCCGGTCGTAGATCAGCTCGCCGCCGGTGGGAAAATCCGGGGCCTTCAGCGTGGAATAGATGTTGTGGTTCGGATCCTTGATCAGGGCGACGGCCGTCTCGCAGACCTCGCGCAGATTGAAGCCGCAGATGCGGCTGGCCATGCCGACGGCGATGCCCGTGTTGGCCGAGACCAGGATGTTGGGAAAGCTGGTCGGCAGCAGCGCGGGCTCTTTCATGGTCCCGTCGAAGTTGTCGACCATGTCCACCATCTCTTCGTCGATGCCGTCGAACAGCTCCTGGCAGATGGGCTCCAGCCGGACCTCGGTATAGCGGGACGCAGCGTAAGCCATATCGCGGGAGCCGACCTTGCCGAAGTTGCCCTTCGAGTCCACAAAGGGGTGCAGCAGGGCGCCGTTGCCCCGGGTCAGGCGCACCATGGTCTCGTAGATGGCGCCGTCGCCGTGGGGATTCAGCTTCATGGTGGCCCCCACCACGGCGGAGGACTTCATGCGGTTCCCCTTCAGGAGCCCCTGTTTGTACATGGTATAGAGCAGCTTCCGGTGCGACGGCTTGAACCCGTCGATCTCCGGCAGCGCGCGGGACACGATGACGCTCATAGTATAGGGCATGTAGTTGGTCTCGATGACGCGCGTGATGAGCATGGGCTCCGCTTCTCTGGGCGGAAGCTCCTGTTCCGGTTTCGGCGCCGGCTTTTTCCTTGCCATCGCTTACAGGTCCCCTCTCTGGATCAGAATATGTCGGCCAGCTCGAGCCAGTCCGCCCCGTTCTGGGCGATGTACTCCTTGCGCCCGGCCAGATTGTCCCCCGGCAGCAGATCGAACATGTCCGCCGTCGCCGCGGCGTCGTCCGGCGTCACCTGGATCAGGCGCCGGGTGGCCGGGGACATGGTGGTCAGGCTCATCATCTCCGGCTCGTTCTCGCCCAGGCCCTTGGACCGCTGGATCGTGCACTTCGCGCCGCCCAGGGACGCCAGGATCTCGGCCTTTTCGCGGTCGTCATAGGCGAAATACGTCTGATCCCTGCAGGTAATCTCGTACAGCGGGCTCTCCGCGATATAGACGTACCCCTCGTTGATCAGCGTCGGCACCAGCCGGTAGAGCATGGCCAGGATCAGCACGCGGATCTGAAAGCCGTCCACGTCCGCGTCGGTGCAGATGATGATCTTGTTCCACCGCAGGGCGTTGATGTCAAAGCTGGACAGCTCCTTGCTGCCGGACTTGACCTCTACCCCGCAGCCCAGCACCTTCAGCAGATCGGTGATGATGTCGCTTTTGAAGATCCGTCCGTATTCAGCCTTCATACAGTTCAGGATCTTGCCGCGGACCGGCATGACCGCCTGGAACTCGCTGTTCCGCCCCTGGACCACGGACCCCAGCGCCGAATCGCCCTCGACGATATACAGCTCCCGGCGGGACGTGTCCTTGGTCCGGCAGTCCACGAATTTTTCCACGCGGCTGGAGATGTCCATGGTGCCGGACAGCTTCTTGCGCGCGTTCTGCCGCGCCTGTTCGGCGGACTCGCGGATCTGTTTGTTCCGCAGCACCTGCTCGCAGAGCTTTTCCGCCTCGGCCCGGCACTCGATGAAGTACACCTCCAGCGTAGACTTCAGAAAATCCGTCATGGCCTCCTGGATGAAACGGTTGGTGATGGCCTTTTTGGTCTGGTTCTCATACGAGGTGACGGTGGAGAACGAGTTGGTCACCAGCACCAGACTGTCCGCTACGTCCTGGAACACGATGCGGGTCTGGCTCTTGCCGTATTTGCCGTTCTGCCGGAGATAGCCGTCGATGGCCGAGACGAAGGCGCTGCGCGCCGCCTTTTCCGGCGCGCCGCCGTGCTCCAGCCACGACGAGTTGTGGAAATAGGTGATGCTCGGCGTGTTCTTCGTCATGCAGAACGCCGCCTGCATCTGGACCTTGTATTCCGGCTTGTCCTCGCGGTCGCGGCCCTTGCGCTCGCCCGAGGCGAAGCGCACCGGAACGATGGCGTCCAGCCCGGCCAGCTCGGCCACATAGTCCTGGATGCCGTTCTCGTAGAGGAATTCCGTCTCGGTGAACTTGCCGTCGGCCTGCTGGTCCCGCAGCACGAACTTCAGCCCGGCGTTGACCACGGCCTGTTTTTTCAGCGTATCGGTGAAATAGTCCAGCGGGATGTCGATGTCGGTGAAGACCTCCAGGTCCGGGCGCCAGCGGTGCACCGTGCCAGTGCGGCGGCCGGAATAGGGCTCCTTGATCAGCCGGTTCGGCGCATCCGTGACGTTCTTGCCCTTTTGGAAGTGCAGCGTATAGTGACAGCCGTCGTACCAGCAGTTCACGTCCATATACTCGGACGAGTACTGGGTGGCACAGGCGCCCAGGCCGTTCAGGCCCAGCGAGAACTCGTAATTCCCGTCCTCGCTGTTCGAGTATTTGCCGCCGGCGTACAGCTCGCAGTAGACCAGCTCCCAGTTATAGCGGCCCTCTTTCTCGTTCCAGTCCACGGGACAGCCGCGGCCGAAGTCCTCCACCTCGATGGACTTGTCCAGAAAGCGCGTCACGTTGATGACCTTGCCGAACCCCTGACGCGCCTCGTCGATGGAGTTGGACAGGATCTCAAAAAACGAGTGCTCGCAGCCGCCGACGCCGTCCGAGCCGAAGATCACGCCCGGACGCTTGCGCACTCTGTCCGCACCCTTGAGACTGACGATACTCGAATCGCCGTAAGATGCCGTTTTCTTCGCCATGTTCCCGCCTCATCCTCTTCTCCGCCGGGGGCGCGGCCCCCGTCCTTCCCCGCTTTCGGCGGGATCGCCGAAAGCCCGGGCCCCGAACGGCCCCTCCGGCGGTCCCGCCAGTCCGTTCAGACCCATTGTATTATACAGGATCTTTCTCTTTTTGTCAAGTCTTCGGCTTTACAGCCATGTCCCCGCAAATAAGGCGGCGCCGCTTTACACCGCCGCCGTGCGCGGCGGCGGGAAGAACGGAAAAACTCAATAACCCAAACCCCGGCAAGGCCGGAAGTATCGGTAAAAATGTACATTGCAAACGTTCCCGAACGATGTTAAAATAGAAAACAGTAATCAAACTGCGGAACAGTATCGAAAGGAAGCGCAGATCATGGATATCCGCATCGAACGAGTTTCTCCCGACAAGGCCAAGCCCAAACCGGAGGGCGCCCTGGGCTTCGGTAAAAAATTCACCGACCACATGCTCCTCATGGATTACACCCGCGGCATCGGCTGGCACGACGCGCGGATCGTCCCCTACGGCTCCATCTCGCTGGACCCCTCGGCCATGGTCTTCCACTACGGCCAGGAAGTCTTCGAGGGACTCAAGGCCTACCACACCGAGGACGGGCGCACGCTGCTCTTCCGCCCGGCGGACAACGCCCGCCGCATGAACGACTCCTGCCGCCGCCTCTGCATGCCGGAGATCGACGTGGACGACTGGGTCGAGCTGGTGCGCGCGGCCGTCCGGGCCGACCAGGACTGGATCCCCACCGCCCCCGGCACCTCGCTGTACATCCGGCCCTTCATGATCGCCACGGACCCGTTCCTCGGCGTCCGCGCCTCGGACCACTATTACTTCATCATCATCCTCAGCCCCTCCGGCAGCTATTACGCGGCGGGCCTCAACCCGGTCCGGATCTACATCGAGACCGAATACGTCCGCGCCGTCCGCGGCGGAACGGGCTTTGCCAAGTGCGGCGGGAACTACGCCGCCTCGATCCTGTCCCAGTCCAACGCCCACGAGTCCGGCTATGAGCAGGTGCTCTGGCTGGACGGCGTCCACCGCGAGTTCATCGAAGAGGTCGGCGCCATGAACATCTTCTTCAAGATCGGCGGCGAAGTCGTCACCCCCGCGCTGGAGGGCAGCGTGCTGCCCGGCATCACCCGCCGCTCGGTCATCGAGCTGCTGCGCGACCGCGGCGTTCCGGTCTCCGAGCGCCGGATCTCCTACAAAGAGCTGGAGAAGGCCGCCGATGACGGAACGCTGGAGGAGATCTTCGGCACGGGCACCGCGGCGGTCATCTCCCCCGTGGGCGAGCTGCGCATCGGCGACCGCCGGATCACCGTCAACGAAGGCAGGATCGGCGAGATCTCGTCCTGGCTCTACGACACCCTGACCGGCATCCAGTGGGGCCGCCTGCCGGACGAGCACGGCTGGACCGTTTCCCTCTGATCGTCAGCCAAACCGAACGGCGCCGTCCGGAACGACGCCGGAGAAGAAACGGGATCTCCCGCTCCTCCGGCCCGCTTCGGGCGGCACCGCCTCAAATAGCTTCTCTTTTCCGTCAATCCGCCCGGGCCTCGCAGGCGCGCCAGAACGCCAGCGCCCGCGGCATGTCCGCCGGATCGTAGATCCCGTGCAGGACCATGTCGCCGGCAAAGCCGCGCGCCCGCAGCAGCCTCGCGGTCAGCGGGAAGTCCACGATCCCCAGCCCCGTGCCGCAGAACGAGATGCCGTCCCCCTCGCGGATATCCTTTCCGTGGGCCAGAACGACGTCGTCCCCGAAGCACTCGAAGGCGTGGGCGATGGTCTCGGCCGACCGCTCCCGCCGGGCGCAGCCCGCGTGGAACAGATTGGCGCAATCCAGGATCATCTTCAGCCGGGCCGAGCCCACCTCGTCCATCAGCCGCCGTGCTTTCTCCGGCGTGTCGACGACGTTGGCCGCCTCGGACTCCACCGCCAGTGTGATCCCCTGTCTCTCCGCCAGCTCCACGGTCCTCAGCACCGTATCCAGCATGTCGGCCCAGGCCGCTTCCGTCCCGTTTTCGTCGGACGGGGCCCACAGGTTTTCCCGGTTCCGCGTTCCCGAGCAGAGCGTCACCACCGGCGCGCCCAGCGCGGCGGCGGCCTCGATCAGGCCCGCCATGCGGCGGATGCCCTCGGCCCGGATCTCCCGGTCCGGGTGGGTCATGTTGAACGTGCCGTTCACCGCGCTGACCGGAAGATCCTCCCGCGCGGCGGCCCGCCCGGCCGCGTCCAGCGCCTCCGGCCGGATCCGCTCCGGGATCTCGAGCCGCCCGTCCGGCGTGAAATCGCTCTCGCGCACCGAAGAGAACGCGAACTGGACGCATTCGAACCCGATGGCCCGGATCCCGCCGAACAGCCGGTCCGCCGGCGGCGGCGCGTTCCCCGTTTCAAAATCCGTGCTGCAAACTCCCGTCCGCACCGATACCGACCTCCCCCGTCAGCGTTTCGTTTCCCTATCATTATAGCGCGATCCGCGCTCCCCGTCAAGGGCGGCGGGCGCGGGCCGGGCCGGCCGTTCCGGCCCGAGAAAGGATGTGTCCCCTCATGGCAAACAAGAAGAGCTCCGGCGGCTCCACCGCGGGCCGTCTGGCCAAAAGATGGTTCATCGACGCCTTTTCCTCCATGGCGCTGGGCCTGTTCGCCTCGCTGATCATCGGCCTGATCATCGAACAGCTCGGCAAGATCCCTCTTCCGGGGTTCCACTATCTGACGGAGTACGCCAAATATGCCAAGGAGATCACCGGCGCCGCCATCGGCGTCGCCATCGCCTACGGCCTGAAGGCCAGCGCGCTCACGGTGTTCTCCAGCGCCGCGGTGGGCGCCTTCGCCTATTCCATCGGCGGGCCCTTCGGCGCCTACGTCGCCGCGCTGGTGGGCGCGGAGCTCGGCAACCTGCTGGCCGGCCGCACCAAGTTCGACATCGTGCTCGTCCCGCTGGCCACCATCATCCCCGGCGGCGTCATCGCCTCGCTCACGGGGCCCTACATCGCCATCGCCATGAAAGCCATCGGCACCTTCATCAACGAGACCACCGCCCTGAACCCCGTCCCCATGGGGATCATCGTGTCGGTCGTCATGGGCATGTGCCTGACGGCCCCCATCTCCAGCGCGGCCATCGCCATCTCGCTGGGCCTCAGCGGCGTGGCCGGGGGCGCGGCCTGCGTGGGCTGCTGCGCCAACATGGTCGGCTTCGCCGTGGCCAGCTTCCGCGAGAACCGCTGGAGCGGCCTCGTCAGCCAGGGGCTGGGCACCTCCATGCTCCAGGTGGGCAACATCGTCCGCCGGCCGCAGATCTGGCTGCCCGCCATCCTCACCTCCGCCGTGCTGGGCCCCATCTCGTCGGCCGTGCTCAAGATGACCACGCTGCCCGGCGGCGCGGGCATGGGCACCAGCGGTCTGGTGGGCCAGTTCCTCACCTACAGCTCCATGACCGCCGACGGTTCTTCGCCGCTCTATACGATCCTGTGCATCGTGTTCATGCACTTCGTCCTGCCCGCGGTCCTGTCGCTGGGCATCAGCGAGGGCATGCGGAAGCTGGGCTGGATCAAGCACGGCGACATGGCGCTGAAATCCCAGGTCTGACCTTCGAACCGAAAAGCGCCGCGGGGCGGGCCCGGATCGGGCCCGCCCCGCTTTTTGCTCCCGTCGCCCCGCCGCCGTCACCGGAAAAGCCCGGGGTACCGCGTTCGGAACCGCTTCACGCTTTCGGCGGCGCCCTCGGCAAAGTCCGCCAGCTCCGCGTCGGACCGGACGCGGTTCTCCTCGACGATCATGTCGCCGCGGTATCCGGCGGCCTCCAGCCGGGACAGAGCGGTTTCGACGTCGATCCGCCCCGTGCCGGGCACGGCCGTCATGAAATCGCGCCGTCCTCCCGGCGTCTCCGGCGGGATCGCCTCTCCCAGATCCTTCAGGTGCACGTGGCGGATCCGCGGGGCCAGCAGCGGGATCACCGCCGTCTCGTCCTCATCCAGAAAGGCGAAGTTGCCGCTGTCGTAGTTGTACCAAAGCCCCGGCACCCGCTCGAACAGCACCAGCAGGTCCGCGACCGAGGAGTACGGCCGCATGGGGTCCGAAAAGTTCTCCACAAGGACCGCGACGTCCCGCCGCGCCGCATAGTCGCACAGGCGGTCCAGCTCTTCCGCGATCCGGCGCGCCGTCTCGTCCTTTTGCTCCGGCGCGGCCGCCCGGCCCGGCACGATGAGAAAGTTCTTCGCTCCCAGCGCGGCGATCCGGTCCACGGCGCGCTCGGCGTCCGGCCTCTGCCCGTCGGGCAGCTCGTAAAAGCCGTGCACCGTCTCCAGCGCGATGCCGGCGCGCGCGTACCGCCCGGCCAGCGCCTCCGCGCCCGCCCGGTCCAGGTCCTCCACGGACGCCTCGACCAGCGAAAACCCGGCGCCCGCCAGCCGCGCCAGCGCCTCGTCCTCTGAGATCCCTCGGCCGCGGGCGTACCCCGCATAGGCCGAATGGAACAGTCCCGTTCCCATGTTCGTTCCTCCCTCCGGCGGCCGGACCGGCCGCAAAAAAAAACAGTCGCCGCAGGCGGCAGGCGCCTGCGGCGACTCGTGCGGGTAAGAGGACTTGAACCTCCACAGCCTTGCGACCATAAGAACCTGAATCTTACGCGTCTACCAGTTCCGCCATACCCGCGCATGGCCGATCCCGCGCGGCAAAGCGCCGGCGGAAAATCAACGTGCATATGATAGCACATCCCGGCGGGTTTGTCAAGCGGTTTTTCGTCCCCCGGCAAAAAAGTTTCGCGCGGCGCGCACGCCCGGCCGGTCTTCCCGCGCGTCCGAACAGACTGTTGACTTTTGGACCGGGCCATGCTATCATACCGGCGTGGGACGCGTTCCCCGGGAAAACGCGAAAAAAGGAGGGCGCCGCCGTGGTGCTGGAAGATTTCACCGAGGGTCTGAAGACCGGCCGGATGCCGCCGGTCCGCCCCATCGTCAAAAAGGGCACGCTGCGCATCGGCGCGGTGGAGACCACGCCCGTGGTCTGGAACGGGCGGCTGCTGCGCTTCGAGTGGATGCGGCCCGCGCCGTGGGGCGCCTTCGACGGGACGCCCCGTCCCGTCGGCCGCTATCACTTCGTGGACATGGCAACCGGCGCGGAGACGCCGCCCTTCGCCAACGACCACGCTTTCGGCTGCTGCTGGGCCGAAAACGGCGTCATGTACGTCCACGGCGTCCGCGGCGGCGGCGGCGGAAACGTGCTGGACTGCTTCACGTCGCGGGATCTGATCCGCTGGGAACAGCGCGATCCCTTCGTGTTCCCCGAATCGTACAGCCTGTTCAACACCTCGGTGGCCCGCGGCCCGGACGGGTACGTCATGGCCGTCGAGGCCGGCTCCGGCGCGGGCGTCGGCGCGCGCTTTACCAACTTTTTCGCCGTCTCCGACGATCTCCTGCACTGGGCCCTGCTGCCCACCGACCGTTTTTCGTACGCGCCTGACCGCTATACGGCCTGTCCCGTCATCCGCTTCAGCCGCGGCTGGTGGTACATGATCTATCTCGAGGGCCTGCCCTGTCACCGCTGGGTCCCCTATATCGTCCGCACCCGGGACTTCGAGCGGTACCAGCTCGGCCTGCGCAACCCGGTCCTGTGGTTTTCCGACGAGGACAAGCGCCTGTTCCGGCCGGAGGATTTCACGCCCGCCCAGCGCGAGGAGATCCGGAACGCCGTGGTCTGCAACAACAGCGACGTGGACCTCTGTGAATTCGAGGGGCGCACCGTCCTGCTCTACTCCTGGGGCAACCAGTTCGGCCGCGAATACCTGGCGCTGGCCGAGTGGGACGGCGGGCTGGACGACTTTTTCGCGTCGTTCTTCCCGGAAGAGGCGTGACCCGCCGCCCTGAAGACCGAACAAAAAGGACTTGCGCGAAGCAAGTCCTTTTTTCTATGGAGACAGCAGGACTCGAACCTGTGACCTCCCGCGTGTGAGGCGGATGCTCTACCAGCTGAGCTATGCCTCCATGGCTGACCCGAGGGGGAATCGAACCCCCGTTACCGCCGTGAAAGGGCGGTGTCTTAGCCGCTTGACCATCGGGCCGCACGCAAACGGGGCGAAGCGATCTCCGCCCCGTTTGCGTTCAGTAGCGGCAGTCGGATTTGAACCAACGACCATTCGGGTATGAACCGAGTGCTCTAGCCAACTGAGCTATGCCGCCAAACGTTCCCGCTCGAGCAGGGACAAACGATATTATATCTGAACCGAACCGATTTGTCAAGAGGCTTTGGCGGCTTTTCCGAAAAATCCTTCAAAAAAACCTGCCGTCCTCTTCCCCCTCCGGAGAGCCTCTTTGGGGAGCCGTCAGCGCTCGCGCACCTTCACCGTGACGCTTTCGCCGGGGGCGAGCCGCACCTTTTCGAACCCGATCAGGCGGCGCTCCGGCCGGTCCGCGTACCGCAGCACACTGTACCCCGTTTCCATGCCGCCGATGTTGGTCAGCGTCACCGTCTCGTCGTCCAGCCACGTCTCCGTCACCGGCGAATAGGTCAGGCCGTGGCCGAAGGGATACGTCGGCGTCCCGCGGAAGAAGCGGTACGTCCGGTTCTCCATGTCGTAGTTTTCAAAGGGCGGAAGGTCGGCCGTCAAGGCGTAGAACGTGACCGGCAGGCGGCCGCAGGGCGAAACGCGCCCGAACAGCACGTCCGCCAGCGCCCGGCCGCCCTGGGCGCCGGGGTAAAAGCACTGGACCACGGCGTTCGCCGCCTCGTCCTGACGGCCCAGCGCCACGGCGCTGCCGCTGACGTTGACGAACACCACGGGCTTTCCCGCGGCCAGAACGTCCTCGAACAGCTTCTGCTGACAGGCGGGCAGCTCGATCTCGGCCCGGTCGCCGTTGAGCCCGCTGTTGCGGGCGTCGCCCTCCTCGCCCTCCATCGAGGGGTTCAGCCCCATGACCATGACCACGACGTCCGCCCGGCGCGCCGCGTCCAGCGCCTCGCGGGTGGGGTCCGACGCGTCGTTCCGGTCCGCGTCGATGAAGTGGTGGCCGCCCGGCGCGTAGAGCGTCTCCGCGGCGATCTCCCGGATCCCCTGCAGCACGGTGACGGATTCGGTGGGCGTTCCGGCATAGTTGGCCGTCAGCACCGTCCGGTCGTCGGCGTTGGGGCCGATGACCGCGACCCGGGCCTTCGGCGAAAGGGGCAGCACGCCGTCGTTCTTCAGCAGCACGATCCCCTCGGCCGCCACACGGCGGGACAGGGCCACGTGGCCGGGGCTTTCCACCTCTTCCATGCCGATGGCGTCGTACTCACAGTCGTCGTCGAACAGGCCCAGACGGAACCGCGCCTCGAACAGCCGCTCGACGCTGCGGGTGACGGTCGCCTCGTCCAGCAGGCCCATGGCCACCGAGGTCTTCAGCCACTGGTACGCCGTGCCGCAGTTGAGGTCGCAGCCGCTCTTCACGGCCAGCGCCGCGCTTTCCGCCGCGTTGGCCGTGACGCCGTGGTGCTCGTGGAAGTCGCAGACGGCGCCGCAGTCCGACACCACGAAGCCGTCGAACCCGAACTCGCCCCGCAGGATCGTCTCCAACAGCCGGGGACTGCCGCAGCAGGGCTCGCCGTTCACGCGGTTGTAGGCGCCCATGACCGAGGCCGGGCGCGCGTGCTCGACGCAATAACGGAACGCCGCCAGATAGGTCTCGTACAGATCCTTTTCCGAGGGGCGCGCGTCAAAAGAATGGCGCCCCCGCTCCGGGCCGCTGTGGACGGCATAGTGCTTGACGGTGGCGTCCGCCCGGTGGTATTTCCCGCTGCCCTGCAGGCCGCGGACGAAGGCCGCGCCCATACGTCCGGTCAGACAGGGGTCCTCGCCGTAGGTCTCCTGTCCCCGGCCCCAGCGCGGGTCGCGGAAGATGTTGATGTTGGGGGTGAAAAAGCTGAGCCCCTGGTATTTTCCCGTGCCCTCGCCGCCGCGGCGGTACATGTTGAACTTGGCCCGGGCCTCGACGGAGATGGTCTCGGCCGTGCGCTCGACGAGGCCGTCGTCAAAGGTGGCCGCCATGGCGATGGCCTGGGGGAATACCGTGGCGCGGCCGGACCGGGCCACGCCGTGCAGGCATTCGTTCCACCAGCTGTAGGCCGGGACCCCGAGCCGGGGGATGCCCGGCGCATCGTACCGCATCTGGGAAAGCTTTTCGGGAAGGGTCATCCGCGCGACCAGCTCGCGCGCGCGTTCGGCAAAGTCCATGGCGCACCTCGTTCTCTTTTGTCTGCCTCCATTATACCGTCCGGCGCGCGGTTTTGCAAGCCTCGGTTGCAAAAAAACGGGGCCTGTGGTATAATGGCCCGGGAAGGACCGGACCGGACGGGACGGAGAAAGGGAGGCGCTCGCCGTGAAAAGAAAACGCTTCGCGCCGGCGTTGGCCGTGCTGGCGGCCCTGCTTCTGGCCGGCTGTTCCGCTCAGGAGCCCCGGATCCAGAGCTTCGTCTCTCTGGCGCCCCGGACCGAGACCGCCGCCGAGCCCCTGCGGGAAGAGGACTTTTTGCCCGTCTGGCCCGCCGTCTGCGACGTGATCACCGTGCTGGCGCTGGAGGAGGACGGCGAAGTCCCCGGCGTCCGCCGGGAGCCCGGCGGCGCCACCGTCTATCTGCCCGGCGTCTATCTGGTGCGCGGGCGGGTCGAGAACTATACCCTCTGCGTCGACCTGCTGGACGACACCGCCCCCGCGGTGCTGCTGCTGGACGGCGTGGACCTGTCCTCCGACCGCGCCGCCGCGCTGTATGTGCCCCGGGCCGCGGACTGCTTCCTGCTGCCCGTTCCGGGAACGGAGAACCGCATCGCAGGCGGCGCCGTTCCCAACGCGCCCGACGTGAACGCCGCGGTCTGGACCATGGGCAACCTGACGATCTCCGGCGGCCGCCTGGCCGTCTCCGGCGCGCTGGACAACGCCGTCTCCTGCAAGGACCGGCTGGTGCTGAACGGCTGCGAGCTGGACGTCGAGGCCCCGGACGACGGGCTGTCCGGCCGGGATCTGGTGGGCGCCCGGGACTGCGTCTTCCGCGTCCGCACGGGCGGCGACGGGATCAAGGCCACGAACCTGGAGCTGGGACGCGTGTCCCTCCAGCGCTGTACGCTGGACCTGGAGACCGGATTGGACGGGATCGACGGCTGCGCCGGTCTGGCCATGTTCGACTGTACGGCGACCTTCCGCTGCGGCGGCGGCCACACCGCCCGCGAGCGCAAGACGGACGACGTGCCCCACGTCTACGATCCGCTGAAGCCCAGCTGGAAGGGCGCAAAATCCCTTTGCTTCGTCTATCTCGAGGCCTGTACCGTCGAGGCCGACACCGCCGACGACTGTCTTCACAGCGACGGCTGGCTCACCGCCGCAAGCTGCCGCCTGACCCTGCGCTCGGCGGACGACGGGCTCCACGCCAACAAGGTGCTGACCCTGCGGGACTGCGTCACGGACGTCCCCTACTGCTATGAGGGGCTGGAGGGCAGCAGCGTCTTCCTGTCCGGGGGAGAGACCCGCGTCGTCGCCTCGGACGACGGCGTCAACGTCCCGTCGGAGGACGGGGCCTTCGTCTACGAGGGCGGGACCTGCGCCATGGTCACCGGGGGGGACGGCATCGACTCCAACGGCGCCATCTATCTGAAAAGCGGTCTGATGAACGTCAACGGCCCCACGCCGGACTACAACGGCGTTCTCGACTTCAACCTCGCGCGGGAGTGCGTCGTCAGCGGCGGCACCTACGTCTCCACCGGCGCGTCCGGCATGGCGCTGGCCCCCTCGACGGCGGACGGCGCGAATCTGATCTCCGTCTTCTTCCCCCGGCGCATCCTGCCGGGCGAGGCCGTCACCCTGACCGGAGCGGACGGGCGCGTCCTCATCTCATACGTCGCCCCCAAGCCGTGGCAGAACTTCCATTTCTCCTCGCCGGACCTTGCCGCCGGCGAAACGGTGACCGTCTGGATCGGCGGCGTTCCCGTCGCCGGGCCCTCGGTCCCGGCCTTCGGGATGCCCGCCGGCGCCGAACGCTGGGCCGAGACGGCGCTGAAGCCCGGCGTGACCAAGCTGGTCGTCCCGGCCCGCTGAGCGCGGCCGCAGGCTCCGATCCCCTCCTCCGGAGAAAAGCCCCCTCGGGACACCTGCTCTGACGCAGGTGTCCCTCACCATTTTTATAGAATAATTGCAGCGTATTGAGATATATCTCCCCCGATCCGTAGTATATAGGCGAGGCAGGAAGGAAGGAGAAAGCTTGGAAGACAGTAAGATCATTGAATTGTTCTTTGAGCGCCGGGAGCAGGCGATCATCGAACTGTCAAACAAATATGGACCTATATGCTATAAGGTGGCAGATAACATATTGAACGTCCGGCTTGATTCCGAAGAATGTGTGAATGATGCTTATCTCGCAGTTTGGAATACGATACCGCCTCAAAAACCGGATCCGCTGTTAAGCTATGTTTGCCGTATCGTTCGGAACCTTGCTCTCAAAAAGTATTACAACAATACAGCACAAAAAAGGAACAGCATCTATGACGTTGCTCTGGATGAGATCGCGGATTGTATTCCCGCATCTTTCTCCGTTGAGGATGAAGTCGCGGCAAGAGAAGTATCCGGGTTGATCGACCGTTTTCTTGAAACATTGGATCGGCAAAGCCGGATCTTGTTTATCAGACGCTATTGGCACGCCGATTCAATTGAAGACCTTGCCGCGCTTTTTCATAAGAGCAAGCACTACATTTCGGTGCGGCTTTCCCGGATACGAAAAGATCTTGAACAACACCTCAAAAAGGAGGGGGTATCTCTGTGAAAAAAGAAAATGTTTCTCAAATCATCAGTCACATTGATGAAAAGCATATCAATGAAGCAACTATGTATGCTGTCAGCAGTGATCAAGAAACTATCGGGCGGCGCTCTGCATTTACAGAGCGATCGTCGAAACGGCCCCGTCGGGTCAGATGGGGCGTGCTGGCGGCCTGCCTTGCCGTGTTCATCGTTATCGGTTCCGCTTCAGCTGCTTTTGCAGCGGAAGCCAAAGAATACAAGACTGCCGCAGCTTTCTTCGAAGAAAACGGGCTGTCCACGGAAGGTCTGACCCGTTCCGAAATCAAAGCGGTCTATCGTGATATCACCACAAAGAGCTTTACCAATGAGAAAACCGCTGAAGTGCTTCAACGGGCGGTCCCCGGATGGGAGATCGAGCAGGACGAACCGACGCCGAAAGAACTCAAAGCTATGTGGGATAAAAACATCTGGACCAAATCGATTTCAAACAAGGGCGTCAGTTATCGTATCGATCCAAAGTATGTTTGGGATCAACAGAAAGAGTTTGAAGTATTTGACAAGAGCATTCTCGAGTGTTATCAAGATGGAAAACTGATCTGGAGCGCGGAATTCAAAGATTTTTATGTAGAAGACTGCGCATACACAAAAGAAGGGACCGTGCTTTGGGGGCAAAGCGGAATCTTCTCTTCTTCCGATACGACACATGGCTGGATCGCCCTTGTGGACGAAGAAGGAGGCCTTGTGTGGCAAAAACGCCTGAACCACGATTTTAAAAATGAGTCTGTCGCATCCGTTTTGCGCAACGGAGACGGCACTTTGGCTGTGATCAGCAGAGGAGATCTCAAATATCTCTGCCTCGGTTGTTATGACGCCGACGGAAAAGAACTCAGCTTTCACAAAACGGCAGTCGGTAATTTCGGGATTCGGAACGCCTCGCGATTGGGCGACGGCTATATTGTTCAGCTCTGGAATCCGTTCAGCGGTGACACCGCGCTCCTCTGTAAAATGGATCGGGAAGGCGTTCTGACCGATAACTTCTCGTATGAAGACGATCACAGCGATTATTATATCACAGATATGGTCGAATTCGAAGGACAGGTCTACCTCTCTGCATACGCCGTTCCAAAACAGCAGGATGAAGGCGGAAGGCACGAAATCGCAAATGTGCTCGATTATGTGTTCTCAAAAGGTGCTGCCGGAAGGGTGGATATCACCAGTGAAGAATTGACGCCGGTCGTTCGGGATAACTACACTGCGATGTTGCTCATGTGCGATCCGGAAGGTGGGACCCCGAAAACCTTCTATTCCGTAAAAGGATCATTGGGCGGTAAGCTGTCAGCGAATGAAGCGGGGCAGTTGGAATGGAATGTTGAAAGTATCACTTCAACCTTCTATTCTCCCGCGACCAACAGTTTTACGATCGGCGGCATCTGCAAGGTGTTCAAATATACCTTTGATACAAGGGGCAATTTAAGCGGACAAAAGGACACCGGCGACACCGTACCGTATCGGAGGTAATCAAATCAACCGCATGCGCTTTTGATGGCCGCAGGTCGTCAAAAGCGCTTTTGCGTTGGTTTTGCAGAAAACGACACAGCTCAGATCGACCCCGAAGCCAAACGGAAAAACGGGGACGCCCGCTCTATCGCAAGTGTCCCCCCCCGGAGACGCTTTCTTGCCGAGCGCGCCGTCTCCCCCCCCGCCGCCCGCGCATCTGCGAAAAAAACTTTCGCTCCCCCCTTGACATCGTCCGCAGGCTGTGCTATCATATAACACATAAACCTACTGTATTGGTTGGTAATAAACGACAGCACAAGAGAGGGACTTCCCATGGACCGGTATCACTTTGAAACGCTCCAGCTCCACGTCGGCCAGGAGCAGGCCGACCCCGCCACCGACTCCCGCGCGGTGCCCATCTATCAGACCACGTCCTACGTCTTCCACAACAGCGCCCACGCCGCAGCCCGGTTCGGGCTGGCCGATCCCGGCAACATCTACGGCCGGCTGACCAACTCGACGCAGGACGTGCTGGAAAAGCGCGTCGCCGCGCTGGAGGGCGGCGTCGCGGCGCTGGCGGTGGCGTCCGGCGCGGCCGCCATCACCTACACCGTCCAGGCGCTGGCCCGGGCCGGCGAGCATATCGTCGCCCAGAAGACCATCTACGGCGGAAGCTTCAACCTGTTGGCCCACACGCTGCCTCAGTACGGCGTCGAGACCACCTTCGTGAACGTCCACGACCTGAACGAGGTGGCCGCCGCCGTCCGCCCCGAGACCAAGGCGATCTTCATCGAGACCCTGGGCAATCCCAACAGCGACATCCCGGACATCGACGCGCTGGCCCAGCTGGCCCACGCCCGCGGGATCCCGCTGGTCATCGACAACACCTTCGGCACGCCCTATCTCATCCGGCCGCTGGAGCACGGGGCGGACATCGTGGTCCATTCGGCCACCAAGTTCCTCGGCGGCCACGGCACGACGCTGGGCGGTGTGATCGTGGACGGGGGCCGCTTCGCCTGGTCCCCGGAAAAATACCCCAACATCGCCGCCTCCAACCCCAGCTATCACGGCGTGGCCTTCACCGAGGCGGCGGGCCCGGCGGCCTTCGTCACCTACGTCCGCGCCATCCTGCTGCGCGACACCGGCGCCGCCATCAGCCCGTTCAACGCCTTCCTGCTGCTTCAGGGAATCGAAACGCTCTCCCTGCGGCTGGAACGCCACGCGGAAAACACCCGCGCGGTGGTCGCCTATCTGGCCGCCCACCCGCTGGTGGAAAAGGTCAACCACCCGTCCCTGCCGGACCACCCCCAGCACGCGCTGTATCAGAAGTACTTCCCCAACGGCGGCGGCTCGATCTTCACCTTCGACATCAAGGGCGGACAGAAGGAGGCCCACGCCTTCATCGACGCGCTGGAGATCTTCAGTCTGCTGGCCAACGTGGCGGACGTGAAGTCCCTCGTCATCCACCCGGCGACCACGACCCACTCCCAGCTCTCGCCGGAAGAGCTGGAGGATCAGGACATCCATCCGAACACCATCCGTCTCTCCATCGGCACCGAGCACATCGACGACATCCTCGCCGATCTCGAGCGGGGCTTTGCCGCCGTCCGGTGAACGCCCCGGTCTCTCGCCTGCCCCGCCGCCCCTTCGGCCCGCGCCGAGGGGGCGGCTTTTTGCCTTCGGGCGGCCCGGGGCGGCTTGTTTTTCGCCGCGAAATCTGCTATACTGTTGTCGGCGCCGGAGAGGGCGACCGAACAAAGGAGGCTTTGCCGTGACCTGGAACGACGCGTTCCTCATCGCCGGACCGCAGGATCTGGCCGACGCCATCCGGCGCTTCGGCTTCGTCCCGTTCTTCCGGAACCGGATCCCGGGGTTCTCGCTGGAGGAGCACATCGCGCCGGGGCTCTGGTTCACCGACGAGCCCGGCCCGTGGGAGTGGAAGGGTCCCGTCATCCGGGAGACCGGCTGCGCCTACGGCAAGTTTTTCCACGGCAAGGCCGTCTACGTCAGCCGGGAGCTGTTCCCCGACTTTGCCAACCTGCGCCGGGACGGCTATGACTTCGACGCCCGCTGCGACGAGGGACTGACCCCCCTTCGCGAGCGCCAGCTGTTCGAGGCGGCCGACGCCAGCACCCCCGTCCTCTCGTACGAGCTGAAGCGCCTCGCCGGGTACGGGCGCGGCGGGAAAAAGGGCTTCGACGCCGTCGTCACACGGCTCCAGGCCCAGTGTTACCTTCTGATCTCTGATTTCATCTATCAGCTCGACCGTAACGGCCGGCGCTACGGCTGGGGCGTTGCGGAGTACAGCACGCCGGAAAAGCGTTTCGGCGCCGACTTCACCGACCGGGTCTATGCCCGCGAGCCGGAGGCGTCGCTGGAGCTGCTGCTGGAGCGGCTCAAGCGCTGTCTTCCCGCCGCGGACGAGGCGGTCCTGCGCCGTCTGCTGCAGTCTTAAAAAGCGCGCACCGATCAAAACGAAAAGGAGCGAAGACAATAATGAGCGAAACGTGGAACGGCTTTGCCTGTGAAAGGTTCGAATTCGAGGGACAGCCGGCGGTGGTCGTCTTTCCCCCGGCGGGGACCTCTGTGAAAAAGCTGGTCCTCAAGACGGAATACTGGAACGCGTTCCCGGACGTGGAGCGGCGGCTGGTGGAACGGGGGTTCCATCTGGCTTACGTCGCCAACCGGACCCGCTTCGCCACCCGGGAGGACTGCGACACCAAGGCCCGCTTCGTGCGCTTCCTCGCGGAAAAGTACGGTCTGAGCGAGCGGTGCATCCCCGTGGGGATGAGCTGCGGCGGCGCCCACGCGGTCCGCTTCGCCGGGTTCTGGCCCGAGCTGGTCTCCTGTCTGTTCCTCGACGCGCCGGTGCTGAACTACTGCAGCTTTCCGGGAAAGCTCGGCGTCGCCGAGGACGAGTACGTCTGGGACCACGAGTTCGTTCTCGCCTATCCCGGGATCCGGCGGCACCGGCTTCTCGGCTTTTCGGAGCATCCCCTGAACATGGCGGACGTTCTCATCGCCCACCGCATCCCCGTCCTGCTGGTCTACGGAACGGAGGACAGATGCGTAAACTACGAGGAAAACGGCCGCCTGCTGGAGCTGGCCTACGAGGGCACCGGCCTGCTCAAGGCCGTCCCCGTGCCCCTTCGGGGCCATCACCCCCACGGCATGATCGGCGACAACGGCGAGCTCGTCCGCTTTCTTGCCGAGCACAGCGACTAAACCCCGTCCTTTTTGCGGAACGATCCAAAAACGGCATGACCGGCGCGCGGCCGGTCATGCCGTTTTTCGTTTCGCGACGGATCCGGGGAAACTCTCTCAGAACTCGCCCCGGCGGAGAAGCGCTTCGCCCTCCTCCAGCGTTGTGCCCTCGCGGTAAGAGCCGATGCCAGCCGCGCGGACGTCGGCGATGAAGCGTTCGATCTCTTCCGCGCGGTCCGGCGCGTTCGCCGGCATGCGCACCAGGCGCACGAACCGGACGGAGAGCCTCAGCTTTTTCACGCGGGCGAGGATCTCGTCGTTGTCGGCGAGCCGCTCCGCCCGGTCGAAGAGCTCGTCCGACAGGTCCAGGAACTCGTCCGACAGGTAGGGCTGGCACGAGTCGTCGTAGATGTGGACGTGCACGTCCTCCGTCACGCCGGCGTGCAGCAGATCGTACCACCGGCGGACGGCGGGGGCAGCCATCCCGAAGTAGAAGGTCATGAATTCGTTGACCATCTGCTCGAAGTCCGCGTTCGGATCCCACAGCAGCTTGGCCACCAGGTACTGGCGCAGCGGGTTCAGCTCGCCGTGCTCGGGACGAGAGTTCTCGCCCTCTTCGAAGATCCCCGTCGCGCCGTGGCGGATGAAATAGCGGATGTTCGCCTGAAGCACCGGAAAGTCCGGGAACGGCTGCAGCGAACGCGAGAAGTTGGCGGCGTAGTCCCAGATGTGCAGGCGGTCCGAGATGGCCGACCAGCCCTCCAGATCGGAGGTGAAGGAGCCCTGCCCTCCCTCGGTCCCTGACAGGGAACAGCTCTCGAGGGGATGTCCGAAGCAGCATTCGATGGAGCAGAGCCGCACGATGACGTTCTTCCGCGGTCTGGTGAGCTTCGGCGGCTTGCGGGTGTACTGATAGGCCAGCGTGTCCACCGCCACGTCGGGATAGTCCTTTTCCAGATCCTCCGCCACGGCGTTGACGAACCGCAGCAGCGTTCCGGCGTGGCTGCCCTCCTCCTCGTCCACCGCCCGGCAGCGGTCGCACTGGCAGAACAGCTGGTTGTCGTTCTGCGAGACGGAGATGATGTCGGCGTCCGGATCCGCCGCGAGGATCTTCCTCACGTTTTTCTTCACGATGGCGAGCACGTCCGGATCGGTCAGACAGGGCTGGGCGTATCCGCTCTGGCGGGAGGCGTTCCCGTTCTCGTCGTACCGGAGGGCAAAATACTCGGGATGGCTGTCGAAATACTCGCGCGGAGACACCAGCTCGTCCAGCGAGTGGACGAAGCGCGCGTATGAGACCTTGCCGCCCTCCGCCGGGCCGAGCTTTCCGGTGCCCGCGTTGCAGCGGTTCCGGGCGTAGAACGCGCCGTCGTCGTACCGCAGCATATAGGGGTCCCGAAGCTCCAGCGGCGGGACGTAGCGCTCGTCCAGCTCGCCCAGCGTGAGCTCGCTCCGCCGGGGGATGAAGCTGTCCCGGACCGTGAACCAGCGGCAGCCCAGGTGCTCGTCGAGAAGCTGGTAAACGGCATAGAGCGCGCCGCGGACGCCGGAGCCCGCCAGGACCAGCGTCCTGCCGACGGTCTTCAGCCAGACGCCTTCCTTTCCCAGCCCGGCGACGTCCACGCCGCAGTCCAGCGCGCGGAGATGCGCGCTGTCCCCGACGACGATCTCCTCCGGCGTCTGCTCCGCCGTGTCGAAGGCGATGGGAAAGACCGCGCCGGTGATCTCGCCGAGAAACCGTCTCAGCTCCTCCGCCGCGTGGAACACGGACGGCGAAGGCTGCGCCGCGATAACGATGCGGTAACCGGTCTTTTTGTCCTTTGCCAGTGTCAGCATAAGATCCTCCCTGAAGGCAGTATTTTTTCCGCGGCGCTCCGCCGCGCGTTTTTCTTTTCCGTTCGCCGGGCGGGCGCGTCACGCGCGCCCGGCGGAGCCGAACAGCAGCATCTTGGTCCGGACGGCCTCCCGGACGGCCTCGACCTTTTTCTCGCGCGTTTCCAGATAGGACAGCCCTGCGGCCGAGGCCCGGGCCATGGCCTCCGCCCCCGCCAGGCAGAGATCCGTAAAGATGTTGATCTTGGCGATCCCGCCGCGGATGGCGCCGCGGAAATCGTCGTCCGACAGGCCAGAGCCGCCGTGCAGCACCAGCGGGGCTTCGACCCGGGCGCGGATCTGCCTCAGCCGCTCCAGATCCAGCTTCGGCGGCTCGCGATAGGCCCCGTGGGCCGTTCCGATGGCGACGGCCAGCGCGTCCACGCCGGTCCGGTCCAGAAAGCCGACGGCCTCTTCCACGGTGGTGTACCGGTCGCGGGCGGCGTTGTCGCCGCTCTCCGCCTCGCCCACGTGGCCGATCTCGCCCTCGACCGTGGCGCCCATGGCGTGGGCGATCCGGACCAGCTCCCGGGTGTCCGCCGCGTTTTGAGCGGGATCCCCCGCCGACCCGTCGTACATGATGCTGGAAAAGCCCAGCCCAAGGGCTTCGATGCAGCGCTCGAAGGTGAGCCCGTGGTCGAAATGCACCACCACCGGCACCGAGGCGCGCCGCGCCGCGGCCAGGATCGACGGCGCGATGAGCCGCAGCTCGCCGTGGGGCAGCAGCACCTCCGCCGTGCCGACGATGACGGGGGACCGCAGCTCCTCCGCCGCGTCCAGCGCCGCCTGGAGCATGTCGGTGTCCGTGGTGTTGAACAGGCCCACCGCATAGCCCTCGCGCCGGGCGGGAAGCAGAACGTCGTTCAGATTGCAGAGCATGGCCGTTTCACTCCTCGATCTTCGGTTCCCGCACCACGGCAGGGTCGGTGAATTCGTCCGTCTCGTCGGTGCTGTGGGTGGAGAACTCCGAGACCACGGCCCCCTCCGAGCCGCCCTGGAACCAGTGCTTCGTGCCGGGCCGGATGGTGTACTGATCGCCGGGCGTCAGCACCACCTCGCGGAAGACCGTGACGTCGCTGGACGGCCGCCGGGCCCGGATGGCGGCCGGATCCCCCGCTCCGTCCACGTAGAGATACACGGTCCCCCAGCGGCAGCGGAAGGTCTCTTCCTTGCCCTCTTTCCCGTAAGACGGCACGTGGCGGTGTTCCGGACAGGTCTGTCCGGGCAGCAGGGCCATTTCCTTGGCGCAGACGCGCTCGGTGTTGACGTAGACCACCAGCTGCAGCCCGATCTCGTCGGGCCGGTCCAGCCCGAAATCCGCCGTCTCGACGGCGGCCTTTTCCTCTTCGGTCAGCGCGATGTGCGCCTTTTCGTACAGCGCCAGCGCCGAACGCGCCATCCTTTCGGCTGTCTCCCGTTTCATCCGCATCCTCCTTTGGCTTCAGACGGTCCCCGTCCGTACGACCGCATCACGGCCTCGATCCCTCTCTTGTCCCGCATCCCGTCCACCGAGTTCTCCGCAAACAGGCTGCAGGCCGCCGCCGCCGAGGCGAACTCCAGCACCTCGCGGTCCGGCCGCCCGCGGTACAGCGCGTACAGACAGCCCGCGCAGAACGCGTCGCCCGCACCGACGCTGCCCCGGATCTCTCCGGCGGGGACCGTCAGCGACGGAACGGCCGTGAAGGCCCCCGTCTCACAGTTCAGACAAAAGCCCGCTTCGCGCGCGTGGACGACGACCCGCTCGCGGACCCCGGCCCCGGCCAGCTTCTCCATGGCCCGCCGGACCGCCGGAACGTCCAGCGCGCCGCCGGGGCGCGGCTCGATCCCGGCTGCGG
>JAEEGL014623027.1_pt1 | contig 23657 bp, 33 predicted proteins | sample 9134231 | NCBI WGS metagenome assembly JAEEGL01 (sample SAMN16246548, study PRJNA631951) | gut metagenome | biome: gut microbiome; feature: rumen; material: fiber-attached | host: Bos | place: Iran: Karaj | collected 2018-10 | reverse complement strand
CTCAATGTACTTCTCCTGAGCATCCTTGTCGCCCTCGATACCCTCGTCGGCAAAGATCATGTTCAAGTAGTCCAGCGAAATATAGATAATCTTACCCCAGCTTGTACTGTTCTCACGTTGCTTGTACTTGTCGTACAGGATGGTGGCGGAGAAGTCGAAGGCCTTGCTGGTGAAGACGCTCCACCATGCAGGCTGCGGGTAGTAAGGCTTGTTCATCGACGGATAGAACGTCGGGCAGACGACCCACATTGGCCTGCGTCCTGCCGATGTCTTCTGGTTACTCTCCACGATATAGCGCAGCTCATGCAGCAGACTCTGCGGCATGGCAGCCTGGTACATCGTAATCTTAGTAGATTCGGGTGTAACAACCTTTGCCGTCTTTGCACCGTTTAGCCTCCATTGTGCGCTACAATAGCAGTGATGGATGAAGCGGTTCGAGTCCATAGCTTCGAGTCTTGTCTCGGCTGCACCAAGAAATCCTATACGGTTGATGACAGGCTTCCACTGACCCCTACGTCCCTTGTTCGAGAAGCCGACAGTCGGGAAGTAGATGTCGAGCATCACATTGTCCTGCATACATTGTGACAGGTGCAAGTTCAGGTTATTCTCTTCGACAAAATCTTTGGCACCGGGTATATGCTCAGTACCGAGGCTGTATGTATCTTCATCGTAGCCGTACCACGTCCTCTCCCACTCCATATAGAGCTTGTTCCAGTAGTCCGGACCGAGATTGCGCGGCATGGCGCTTACGCCTCGCGGTTCCAGCTCAAGCGCCTTGGCTTCCTTCACGGTCATGATGCCGCCGTCGGTCATCACGTAGTCACCGATGAACGTCGTGTTGTCGTCGCGCTGAGCGGCACCGGTTCCTGGCAGCACGATGTTGACGTCTTCATCCTGATCCTCCTTTTTCTTCTCCAGCTGTTCCAGAATCTTATAGCCGGCATCCTTTATGTCGCAGAGGGTGCCGTCGGGGAAGCGATACATCAGGCTTGGCCCCAGTCCGGACGTCAGATCTGCCAGGTATCTTAATGGCGCTGCCGTATATGGACTCGACTGTGCCAGCGGCGGAATAGTGGAAGGTGTGGCGTTGTTCGGTCCCCACTTCACGTAACCAAGACCCATCGGCTTGCCGTCCTTGTCGTTGACGGGTGTCACCGTGTCGGTACGCTCGTCGAACGACCATGCCACCTGTGCCAGCGGACCGTTGCTCCACGCTCCGCAGCCCATCGTTGCAGACATGTCCTGTGCTTCCTTCTCTGCCTTGTCGCCTTCGCCCAGCGAGATACTCCTCACGCCTCCCTGCTTCAGGAAGTCGATGGCGATATACCGTTGCTTGGTTAATGAGTCGTGTATACTTTGAAACTCAGAGACGGTCTTCGGCATCAGTACCGGCATGGAAGATTTCTTCTTGTTTCCCATAATGTTATGTTTTCGTGTTATACCGCTAATATACGTCGTGCCTCATTATAAAACAAGGGCAGAGATGCGTTTGAGAGCCGTATCGTAGTATCCCTTGTCAATCTCAAAGCCAATATAGTAGCGACCTTCCATCAGTGCCGCTACCGCCGTGGTACCACTGCCCATGAATGGGTCAAGAATTACCCCCCCCATTTGGCTGCTGTTGACAATCAGCTGGCGGATGATGTTCAGGGGTTTCACGGTGGGATGGCCGTAGAGCTTCTTGTCGGCGGTATTCACCTGCTGTACCCACCACTTCCGCTTGGTCTCGTATGTACCGTACACCCTCGCACCTTTACCACGCATGAAGATAATATACTCTGTATCGGAGAGGTACTTGTTCGAGCATGTCGGCACGGGATTCGGCTTGTGCCACGTCAGGATGTCAAAGTTCAGCTTGCGCTTCGTCGCATAGTCCAGCAACTGGGGAACCTGGTCCTTCGAGCAGAACACATACATATTCGGAATCTTGCACAGGCGGCACATCTCGTCGAGCACGTCAATAGTGAAGCCCTGCGACATAGGGAACAGCTCCGCATGGTATGCCCTACCCTTGCTGCCGTCCTCGCTCTTGCTGCCGAATGCTCCGCCGCCCCGCGTGCTCTTGAAGTCGTACGGCGGGTCGGCGATGCAGAGATCGACACAGCCGTCAGGCATGCGACGCATGCCCTCTAAGCAGTCCTGGTTGTAGATAATGTCTAAATCCATGTTATCTTGGTATTCCTGCGAGGTTCTTGTATCTGCCTCTCAGGCCGCCGCCTATCTTCTTATTGTTCTCTGCTCCGGTCTTGATTCCAATGACAAGATCGTCAAAGGCATCGGTAATGTCGGTGCGCTGGAGTACGGATCCTGCAACACCCTCTTCCGAGGCGTACTTCTCTAAATGTTTATCTTTTTTAAAGCTGCCGCTAAGGACTGCACAGTTATTGAGGGCTGCTATAAGATTCTCACATCTATTGGCCTCATTACAAATATAGACAGCAGGACTCTGGGTAAAGGCAAACATATCATTGATTGCCTGATAACGACGTTCAGAACGCCAGATGGGAAACTCTGCCGCACATACGGTAAATCCGTACGACTCCAATTCTCTGACAACCACCTTGTCAAAGCGCGAGTCCTCACTATCTTCAATAGCATAGGGTGTCGCACCACCCTGTTTTATCGTTGGGGTGTAGTAGAAGATGACCTGTGCCCCACCCTTCTTGCCTCGGTTACGGCGCAGATAGGGAGCGTAGTATTCAGAGAATTGTTTTACCAGTCCCATCAGTCGGACGGGGGCCTGTACCCAGAACTCCTTCATTACCATAATGGCGGGTTTGCCCTGATACATGCGGGTCTGTCCGACTATAAGGAAATTAGTTCGAGCTCCGGCGTCTATGGCAATGCAGAGTGGACTGTCATAATCAACGTCGAGATCTAAGACGCACGAGCGCCCGTCACGCTCCAGGTCGTCGAAGCACAGCGTCTCGTAGGATACATCTGTCGGCCAGTGCTGTGCGTCCAGTGACCGCTTGTTGTTGACCACTTTTGTATAACGGCTGTTGACAACATCCTCACAGTCGTCACTCTGGTAGGTATTGATTTCGGAGAAGTTGCAATAGAATCCATCGGCGGCCTGTCCGCGTGACTGACACAGGATAGTCAGTCTGTACTGTAGGTCGGTCAACGAGCGCTTCTGTAGCCGCAGGAAGTCCTCGCCGAGTAACGCGCAGTTCTCCGCACTGGAATACTCAAAGAAAGCGTTGCTGCGGATGCGCTCTTTATGGAGGGCTTTCAGGAAGTCCGGACTCTGTGCCAGCTGTACGGCTAACTGCGGATTCGTTTTTTCGAGGTAGCGAAGGTCGCTAAGCATCTCTATGATGCGCTGGTTTACGCTGTGGCTCTCCTCCTGCAGCGCAGCTCCGTCCTCTTCCCATTCGCACTGGGCGTTTGTCATACCACGGTCGGAAATCCAGAACTGAGAGAGCCAGAACGGGTTGTAGTCGCCCGTGCCGTAACCCCACTCTTTCCGCTCTACCTTACGTGCAGATGCCGGCATGAAATCGCCGCGCAGCGTAGGCATCAGTTCTTCCTTTACACGCTTCCATGGGAGGTATTTTGTCTCGTCACCCTTCAGCGTGGCGAGGTTCAGGCCATTACCGGAACCTCGTACTGCCATCGACAGCATGATTTCACAATAGCCTGTAGCGAAGTGTATTACATTCTCCCACACCCTCGGCTTTGCCAACGGCATAGGCCATCGGAGCTTTGCCGGAGCCTGGCCACGAAAGTAGAACACACCTTCCTCGAAACCCAGTGCATTGAGCACTTTCAGTACGTTTGGCATAGTGCGGGTGTATATTTGCTTGGCTGATGCACCGACGAATCCGCCCATCTGACGGGGCAGACCGAGGAAACACTTGCCTTCCCACACGCCTAAGAGCGATGTCTTTCCGAAACCACGAGCAGCACAGATGAACGTCGTGCGGGCCTGCCAGTTGTATATCTCCAACTGCGCACGGTGCAGGTAGATTTTGTGTCGTCCGTCACCCTGCAGGTCAATGTATCCGCCCTGTTCCATTTTTGGCTCGTCAACGTTTGGAAGCATCTTGCTTTCAAACTGATCGCTTGAGAGGTTTGGGTTGGCTCCTAATCTACTCATCTGTATTTTCAATTTCTTCTGTAATCTCGGTATCCATCGTTTCTGCGTCGCGCTTGGCTATCATTGTGTTCACGCGCTCCTCAATGGCCAGACGCTTGCCGTCCTGGTGTGCATTATATTTATTGATGATAGCCTGAGCCTGTTCGTCTGTAACTGGAGTCTTGTTAGGATCTACATCCGTTACCTGTGTAGTCACGACTGGCGGCAGGAACATCACCTTTGACATATCTGCTTTCTCACTTTCTGGTTCATCTAATCTATCGAGCTTCATGGCTATCTTCGCGCCGTCGGCGAGGGCAAAGTTGTTATCCGTCTCCATGCCGATCCTCATCAGCTGGTTGGCGGATGCACGGACACGCGCCTCCTGTACCTTACGGTCTGTCGGTGCCACGTGCTGGATGACGAAGTCGAAGAGTGCCTGGTCCTTCTGTGCCATGTGCCACTCGGAGGTCTTGTCGGCACATTTTCCGTGGACCAGCTGCTTGAACATGGGGAACGTGTCCAGGAACGGATTGCCCTTCCATATCCAATAGACATGGCTCACCCGTTTCAGCCGCTCCCTCAGTACGGGCAGGCAGTTGCAGTCGTCGATGGGTACGCCCTGCTCGAAGTGGAGCATTGCCGCCGTCATCAACTGTTGTGGTACCGTGCTTGTCTGTGCCATGGTTATATCCTTTCCTTGAACTTCTCCCACTCCTTGCTGTCGTTCCTGACTTTGGTCTGCTCGCCGCCCGTCGTGTACAGCATGCCGTCGTTCCATCCCGGTATGCCCGGGCACAGCTTGCCCGTGATGTCATAGTGGCGTATGACGTTCTCCTTCGGGATGCCGTACTGCTTCATCAACTGGCGCACGAGGCGCAGTGTCAGGTCAATCGCCTTGTCGCTGAACGACCACCCGACATGGTTGGGAACAGCTGCCGTCGTGCCGCGCTGCAGGGTGCTGCACACCTCGATGCTGATGGTGTTCTTGTTGGTGGCTATGCCATGAAGACTGCCGCCTCCGCCGTAGGTATTCTTCTTGTCACCTACCGCCCAGCAGTAGTAGTTGCGGATGTCAGGGTTGATACGTACCACCTGCTCGTCGTCCACCACGAAGTCCGCCGACGCGCTGCGCTGCAAGAACACGCCACGGGTAGCCATGGCGGCACCCCTGCGGCTGTTGCCGCCTGCCGTATAGTGGATGGCGATGTACATCAGATTCCTTCCGCTGCAGAAGGTGATGTGGGTGTTGATGTGTCCGTCCGCTATCTGCAGCTCTTTCGGTTTCTCAGAACCGCCTGCCGCCACGCTGGCAGCCATCAGATGTGCCATGGTGACGGGACCCACGACGCCGTCCACGGGCTTCAGTCCCTTCTTGCGCTGGAACGCCATGACGGCATCCGCCGTCTTCGGACCATATACACCGTCGGCTGTCACCTCATATCCTGCACGTATCAGTGCCTGCTGGATCATCCTGACCTCACTGCCCCTGCTTCCTGTCTTGTAAATCGTTGCCATAGTCGTTTTTTTTAGTGTCGTTGTACCGGGATACCGGAATGCCGGAATACCGTTATGCCGGAATGCCGGAAAATTAACCATTAATCTCCTCCCCGTCGCTCCATCCGTCGTCGGGCTCGTAGTCCTCACGCTCCTTCAGGTACATCACCCGCGTGCCACCCAGCATGTGCCAACGGAAGCCAGCTTTCATCAGCCGCTGCTCGGCAGCGGGCCACGGGTCTCCTGCCTCTATCGTCGCCCTCAGTCCCATCGCGTCGCGCAACTGTCGCTGGTCCATCACCTCACAGTCCAGCGTGAACCTCGGCATCGACAGATAGCGCCTGGCAAACGCATCGACGGCACTGTCCGTGTTGTACATCAGAGCGGTAATGTCGGTGCAGTGCCTCTCGTTTCCTTCGTCACGTCCCTTTCCCATCACTTCTCATTTCTCATTCCTCACTTATATACAGGTCCTCGTCCACGCAGAGGTTCAGCGGCTCCTCGCGCTCTATCTGCAGCAGCACGGCATACCACGCGTCCTGAATAGGACCAATGGTGGTGATGTCCTGGAAGGCGTTGTCCAGGTTGATGCGTGCGAAGTCGCCGTCGCGGTTCTCATCGTTGTCGTGCTTCTTCTTCAGCCACGCCAGGAAGTTGTTCTTGTGCTGCAGCGCCTCCTTCACGGCAAGCCACGCCTTGTCACCGTTCTTGGCTTCCTTTGCCCTGACCCAGAAGTATATCGGGTAGTTCATGTCCGGTCGCACGATAGGTCCGCTGCCCTCGGCGACACCCTCCATCACCACACAGGGCGACATTGCAGGCGTCCACTTCTTCGCCATCTCGATCATGTTCTCCCTCGAATCGGTGAAGTAGAACTTGCGGCTCTCAGGACTGTCCAGTATTGGTCGGTACAGCTTGCACCATTTCCTTACAATTGATTCAAAAGTCATCATAATTAAAATATTTTTGGCGGTCTTGTCGGTATTCTGTTATTCCGGGATTCCGGGATTCCGAAAATCCGTGATCCCATAATGCTTGGCAGCCTCCATGATCTTCTCGTCCCCGAAAGCCTTGTCGCCATCCAGTGTCAGGTACTCGCCAAATTTCTCTTTCCACTTGCCGACATACTCCTCACGGGTGTCACCGTTGCCACGGCGTGTGTCCACGAGCCATTTGCGCAGGTCGCGGCGGCGGGCTTTTTGTTCCGACGTCAGCTCGGCAGGTTCTGAATGGTCAATGGTCATCACCCTCGCATTGCCTAAGTCGTCGACAACTACCCTGCCCTCTTTCACCAGCTTCGCCCATTCGGCATCCAGCTCGTCGAAGATCTTGCGCAGCGTGTTGTCACACTTCGTCGCCTTCTTCGCCCATGCCTCACGGTCGGCAGGACTCGCCTTCGGGTCGTCCATCAGCAGCTGCATCTTCTGGCGTGCCTCCTCCAGTTCACGGTACAGACCCTGCACCAGGGCGGCATGCTCCTGTGTCTTCTGCGGCAGCAGGTGTATATACTGGTCGATGTGCTTCGGACGGACAGGAACCATACCTTGGTTCACGGTTAATGGTTCAGGGTTCAGGGTTCCATCATCCATCTTCCCTCTTACATCTTCCTTCTTACCTTCTCCCTCGTTATTCCCGCCACCGACAGTGCCATGACCGGTGCCAGCCTGAAAGGGGCCAGGATGCGGTGGCTGAGGAATGACGGCTGCTGGCTGATGTGTGTTTCCTTCATCCACGCCCCACAGTGCATCGAACATCCGCCTGATGGCACGCTTGGCACTCTTCACATACAGCATGTCCGGCAGCCATGTGTCAGTCTGGTTCACCAGTGCCGACAACAGACGGGCACCCTCCTCGAATGCCTGACACTCTTGGTCGTTCCATGTTCCGCTCACCTGCAGCACGTTCTGCATGCGGGCCCCGAACACCTCGCCTTTCTGAGCCAGCATGTGGCTGCTCTCGCTGAGCCACTGCCCTACCCTGCTCTCGTATTCCGACCGCTCGTCAGCCGTCATATTGTCGTACCGCTTCAGGTACTCTCCGCTTTGGATTCTTCTTATCATAAATCTTCGTTTTAAGTTTATCGCCAATCGCGACTCTGTTGTTTACATGCCGTAATATATATAGGGTGAATTATAAAAGCAAGGGCAGCCGTATTCTTAAAATTACTTAAATATTCATTTGTACATTTGTTTATTTGAATAAATGTATATATCTTTGCCGAAGCTGAATGCAGGGATGGCTACAACTCCGTGCAAGCGAGCTAAACACATTAAAACACTTACTATTATGGCAAAGAAAACCATGACACATCGACTGCGTCATATCGTGGCAGTGTCAAACAACAAGGGCGGTGCCGGGAAGACCTCCACCGTACTGAACCTCGCCTCTGCCATTGCCAGGGGCATTGAAGGATACCGGGTACTCGTCATCGACGCCGACCCGCAGCGTAACCTCTCCTACTTCCTCGGCTGGGACGACCAGAACGAACTGAAGGGATCCCCCACCCTCTACACGGCACTCTGCAACGAACAGCAGGGACTGCCCGTCTACGGTTCCGACGTCGAAGGCCTGTACTTCACACCTGCCTCCGTCAACCTGAACGGCATCGACGCCATCCTCTCCATGCGACCGGACCCGAGTAAGGCACTCATGGAAGTCTTGAAACGGCCTATCGACGACCACACGGTCGAAAACCTTACCGATGGGATTGCTATTCCGGTGAATGCCGACGACGACCCCTACTCTCAGTCACAAATCAAACAGGTGTTCGACTATATCTTCATCGACACACAGCCAGCCATGTCGCGCATGACGTACAACGCGTTCTATGCCGCCGACGGCTACATCATTCCCACCGAGCTGGAGGAAGCCAGCGTGAAGGGTATGACAAACATTGCCGTCGCTGCGAGCAAGGTAGGTGCCGACACATGCCGACTGAAGATACATGGTATCCTGATTACGAAGATGGATGCTAAGCTCCGCTCCGCCAAACTCTACGGACCGAAGATCCGCAACACGTTCACTGAGACGTTCAACACATCCATACGCCGCTCAAAGGACATCATCGAGAGTCAGGCACTGCGCGAGGATGTGTTCACCACCTACGGCGGAGGACGTGCGGCGGAGGACTACACCGCACTCGCCAAGGAGTACCTGAAGAAGTTTGGTAAATAATCATTTGTTCGTATGTTCGTTTGTACAGATGTATTGATAAACAAAAGTACATACGTATAATTGTTTACATGTTTAAATATACTGATGTACAGATATACAAACAAACAAATATACGACAACACAGAAAATTACCATACGACTGAAATAATACAGACAATCATATATACACATGATTAGTTGAACAGGTAGTCAAATGTACAGAAATACATATAGACATTCATACAAACATACAAATGTAAATATTATGGCAAAGAAAGACAAATTCCAGCAACTGAAACAGAGCGATAGCGTATCCTCGTTTCAGGACATGGTAGAGCAGACCAATACCGTCGCCGCCATCGTGCAACAGGCAGAGAGCCAGCAGATCACACAACAGCCATCCGCACAGGGTGGGGTGGTCGCTAAACCCTCCGGTGGCGACAATAAACCGTCGGAGCAGCAGCGCATGACACACCTTCCTAACCCCGCTATCAGTGTGCGCTACTATAACCTCGCCACGCAGTATTGCTACCAGCACGACAACATGACACGCATGGACTGGATGGAGATGGCCATCGTCGAGAAGCTGCACCGCGACGGTCTCATCCCGGACGACGAGTTCGTCACACGGTCGGAGGAGATTCGCAGTCGACCGCCACGTGGGATGCGTAAGAATACAAAAACACAAATGAACAAATAGACAAATATACAAATGTATAACTAAAACCAAACAACAATGAAGACAATATCAATTTTCAAGGCAAGCCGTGTGATGGCGTTCGTGTTTGCAGCAGTGTTTACGATCAGTGTTATGTCTTGCGGCAGTAATGGCGGAGACGACGACGATGTCGGCATTGTCGGGACGTGGGTACGCCAGGATGGTACCAGCAATGCCTCCTATGCGTTCTATAGCGACGGAAAAGGATTGTACCAATCCGGAGGCGACGTATGGGGTGACTTCAAATACAATTGCACTGGGATGAGCGTGTATATGCAGATCACCTATGTCAACAACAAGACACAAGCTATCTGGAGAGAGGATCTTTCTGGCAGATATAACGCAGAGGAAGACAGGCTCAATATCGAAGGTGTCAGGTACATCAGGAAGCATTAGGTATAACCTTGTCGGAGGATGACGACTTAAAGCCTGGGGCTGTGTGCTCCGGGCTTTTTGTTTGTGCCATAGGTGAGAAGAAAAGTTATAAGCGTGTCCGAGTTTTACGCGCATGTGTATCGTGTGTCGCGTTATAAATATGTCCGAGTTCTAAATCTTCCATAAACCTATAAATATGTCCAAATTAATATTTCTTTACGTGTATCTGAATATCATAAGTATAGAGTAAGCGGTGGCGTAACTGTCTGACAGCCAATAGGGTAGTGTGTGTGTGTCGGACAGTTATATAGTATTATTCAGACTGATTCATAGGAACTTACGGACAGTTAGACAGGTATTCCCTGACGCATTCACAGCCGTTTCCGGACAGATAAACAGGTACTGTTTTCTCATTTCGGACGGATTTACGGCTTCTGATGCTGCTATTCGGACAGATAAACAGGTAAAACCAGGACGGATTCATAGGTTGTTCACGGACATTTATATAGTTTTTCTTTGCCCACTTGGCTTACGCCGAAGTCCCGATTGTCGGGACATCTCAAATCTCGGACGTTTATATAGCTTTACACCCGAATAATTCGGACAGATTTATAGTTTTCTTCGGACAATCTTATAACTTCACACTAAACTCTAACCACTAAACGCCAAACATAATTTACGGACATTTATATAGTTTTATACGGACAAATTTATAGGTCTTCAAAACTTGGACAGATTCATAGTTTTCAAACTTTTTTCGTAACTATCTGAAAATAAATGCAAAAAAGTTTGGAAGTTTGCGGACAATTTTATAACTTTGCCGCTGAATTAAGAATGATTCATCGGCGAGCCTGCTCACGCTCTGCATACAGAAAACGTGTTTTCGTCTGCTCTCGCTTACTCGCAGCCTTGCCCCGCTTACGGTCAGGATGGCTACAACTTCTGACAACGTGGCTAACATATTAAAACATTTTTATTATGGCAAGAAAGTCAAAAAAGGCAGAACAGCGCAAGCAGGAACTTATCAGTAATGTTCCTGCAGACCAGCGTAAGTTGATAACGCAGCCTATCGCCTTTGCCTACCTCAATGGTGATATGTCTGTGATGCACGCACGCATCCAGGCCACTATTATGGACAAGTTGCAGGGTCGAATCGCCAAGGCTGTCAAGAAACAACATGAGGGCGGGTTCACAGGGAATCTTTTTAAGGACGAGGATTTTACACCATTAAAAGGAGTTTCAGGACAATACCTCCCGTTTTCCGTCAAGTACTCCGAGTTGGGTGTCGACCCCGCCAATTACAAGTACGTCAGCGAGGCGGCACGCGCCATGCAGGGATCCCTGTTCTATGAGAAGGAGGAGGACGGCTACGTGCGCTCCATCGTCGTGTTTCCAGTCATCGACGTGCCCGACGAGACGAAGAAGGAGCGCCGTACCGATATCAAGCTCTACATGACTGAGTCGACTGCAAAGGATCTCTTCACCTTCGAGCGCTACCAGAAGTACCTGAAGGATGCCGTGTTCTGCTTCTCGTCTGGCTATGCTGGACGCATATACCTGCTTATCAATGCCAACAAGTACATGGGCACGTGGATCATCGAGTACGAGAAGCTCCGCAAGATACTCCTGACCACCAAGGACGAGAAGACGGGCAAGTACGTCGTTGACAAGTACAAGGACATCAACGACTTCAAGAAACGCGTCCTGGAACCTGCCAAGCGTGAAATAGCCGAAGCCGCAGACCACATCGACTGTACATTCGACTACGAGTTCCGCTATCCTGCAGGCAAGAAGCGCGGCACGCCGGAGGCCATCGTCTTCCATATCCACCTGACGGACACTGGACGTAACATCAAGCAGCAGCAGCTGGAGGCGCACGATGCCATCGCACAGCGCACCGCCGCTCCCGCTCCGACTGCCGCCATCCCTCAGCCCTCAGACATCCGACCTCAGCCCTCATCATCCTCCATGGACATGTGGGGCGACGAACCCTGACGGTTATTGTTTATTGTTTAACGGTTATTGTTTATTGTTTAACGTCCATGCCACGCAAGAAATCCACAGACACACCCGAGGTAAAGGCACTGCGCAAGCTGCTGCTCTCGCTCGGACTGTCGGCAGTCACCGCCAATCACCTCATCCGTCAGACGGAGGGACGCCATGCCGACCTCTCCGCCAAGGCGTGCGAGATAGAGATGTATATCGCCGCCCACCCCGAGGTGAAGAACCCCGCCGGCTATGCCGCCACGACACTCATGAACTTCGTCGAGGAACAGACCTCCGTCGAGCATCCTGCCGTGACACGGCAGGCGTCAGCACCCCCGTCAGAACCACCCATACCATCCACCATGGAACTATGGGGAGAGGAGGAATTGTAGGTTATAGGTTAACGGTTAACGGTTAACGGTTATAGGTTATAGGTTAAAGTTTATAGTTAAGAGAATATGGAGAACTACCAGGAGAAATGGCAACAGTGCCAGCGGCTCATTGCCGCGAAAGTCAGTCAGCACGTCTACGACACGTGGTTCGGTGATATCACACTTGAAAGCTACGACGACGACAGGAACGCCGTGCTCCTCTGCGTGCCCCACCGCTACGTCTATGAATACCTGGAGGAACTGCATGTCACCCTGATGAACGAAGTCCTCAGCACCGTGTTCAAGCCCGGTATCACCCTCGGCTACCGCATCAGGCGACAACCCGTGGCGACACCAGCCGTCGACTTCCCCGAAGGTCCTCAGATACCACATGTCTCCATTCCAGACGCCCGCGAGCGACTGGAGAAGGGGCTGCGGCATTACCTTGGAGAGAAGGCACAGTGGCTCCCGGCATACGACCGTGTCGCACGGTGGCTTGGCGACAATAAGGGTAGGGGACTGCTCTGTCTTGGTACCAGTGGACTCGGCAAGACACTCATCTGTGAGAAACTGTTGCCCGTCATCCTCGGACATCAGGTTCGCACCGTCACCGCCCGAGAGATGGCAGCACAAATTGATGACCTGCTGAAGGAACGATGTATTGTCATCGACGACCTCGGCAAGGAACCCGTCGAGTATAAGAACTATGGAAATATCCGCAGACCCTTCTCAGAGCTCTGTGACGTCGCCGAGCGACGGGGCATCCTGCTTATCATCACTACCAACCTCTCCACTACGCCCGTCAGCGACCCGCGCTATCCCGACTCTATCCTGAACCGCTACGGTCCCGACGTAGCCTCGCGTCTCCGCTCACTCATCCTCGCCGTCGAGTTCACAGGCAGCGACATGCGCTAACCTCTAACCCTGAATCCTGAATCCTGAACCATGAACCCTTAACCATGAACCTCTAACCTCTTCCGCCTCCGCTGCCACTCCCTGCGGATGGCTTCTACATAGGTGTCCGGAGTCTCCGTCATCATACAGAACTCCTCCACCATGTCCACGGCAGGATACTTCTGACCGTCCATCTTTCTGGCATACTCCGTGTTGAAGTCGTCCACAGCCTGCCAGAAAGCAGCCCTCAGCAACCGCTGCAGTTCCCCTGCCTGTTGTTTTCCCAGGTTCACGTCGAGCGTCCACCGGCGCAGCACACCGTACTTCGTCAGACACATCTTCGGACACTCCACCGGCACGAACAGCTTCAGCAGGTCCTTCGTCAGACCGTACTCACGCTCCACCACGCTTTCGTCAATCACCAGTCCTGCCTCCAGCATGTTCTTCCGGGTGGCACTCATCGACTTGTCGACCTTCATCGGACCCAGCTCCAGGTCCTCCATCGTCTCCATCCGCAGGATCGCCCTGGCACCCGGCAGGTGCTGCACACACACGACCTTCTGGTCCTTCACCCTTGCACCGCCGCCCAGTTCCCACTGCAGCCAGCCGTGCATATAGTCCGTCATCTTCAGCCATACAATAGGCGGTATCTCATATATCTTCTCCATAGTCAATAGTCCAAGGTTGCGATTAAGCGAGAGCCATGATGGTTACATCAATGGCCGAGCGTGAGCAAGCTCGCCGACGGATAAAAAATCCGTCGGCAAAATTACATATTTCCAACGACTTCGCAAAGCCTATTTGCAGTTATCTTTGTTTTACACACACATCCCCTGTCAAGACAACAAATGACAAACCTTTGTAAAACACCTGTAAACACTGTGGTTTCGGAAGTTTTTAACCCTTCTTTTCAGCCATTTTTGTTTTACACGTTGTAAAACTCCTGAAACATCAGTGTTTATAAGGGTTTCAAGGTTGTCAGAAAAGGCAGTTGTCAAAAAGTGCCCGATTTTTGACAAACTTAAAATAAAAACGAAAAACAAACACTCTAATCTTATCTATTAACATACATTCATCACGCAACGTGCGGCTTCCTCGTACTCCATTCATAGGAATAAAATTAATACAAATAAAAATAAATGATTGATATATAATAAGTTATACTATATATACAGATAATTTTTAATAACTTTTTATATACTATTCTAATCTAATCTAATCAAAAAAACTCAAAAAATCAATAATAAAACGCTGATAAACAGACACTTACGTGTTAACCATGTGCAAAATAACGCTTTGATAACTGTGGAAATGTCGGACAATATTTTAAGATAACTTCGTGATTCCTTGCATGTTATGAATAAAACCACTACCTTTGCGGCATCTTTGCTGTTTAGATAAATGCGAATGTCACTTCCCACTCGCCCCTGGCACCACCGACACGTTGTAGCAAATTTTCGTCGGTGGTGCCTCTTTTGATCCACGGGGTGCAATAATTGTTTTAGCCCTTGAAATTCTCCCGGCATCCAGTATGTTAATATTATTATAATAATGATATATGAAACTGAAACAGCTGCAACTCTCAGAGCTTAGGCGCGTCGCCGAGAAGACCAAATTGTCAAATTGTAAATTGTCAAATGGTCAAATAACTCAGGTCTTCGACCGTGTCCCCTGGCGTGTCTGGTACATCGCCGCCTCCAATGGTGACATGATCCTGGGCGAGGAGGTCGTTACCCTCTCCGTCGACCTCAGCGGACCCGGCAGATTCCCGTCCCGTCTCGTCCAGTTCACCGCCAGCGGACAGACACGCCGCCTCCGTGACTGCTGCATCCTCCGTGCAGACGACTTCCAGCTGGTGGTATAACTCCCAATTAACTCCCCCTGTAACTCCCTATTAACTCCTTATTAACTCCCTATAAAAAATGTCCAAAGACTACCTCAAAAAGTTCGCCGCTGCCGTGGTGCAGCGCTCAGGCATCGCAAGACCAACTGTAGAAGCCGTGCTGCCCCATGTCTTCGACGAGATCCGCTATCAGCTCACCGAGGGTAGCCAGTGTGTGCCCATCGAAGGCTTCGGTACCTTTGTTATCAAGGACGTGCCCGAGCATGAGTTTCTCTACCATCGTGGCGAGAAGCGAGAGATAAAAACGGTACCAGCGAAGAAGGTCATCAAGTTCGCCCCCACGCGTAACCTCAACAATGAGGTGAACCGGGGTGAGTACGATGACAGTCGCCACTCGTTCACGCGCATGCCTGGCGACCCCATGCTGCGCAAGCGCAACGACATGCGCTACCGTAAGGTGAAAGGCTACAACCGCACCGACGGTGCCACCTCCAGCCCGATATACAAAAGGAAGGATGATTAGACAAAAACCACAAAAACCCCTCACGATATTCGGCAAAAACAATAAAAAACAAGGATGGAATGACGGCTCTCGCTACATGTTCCAGAACCTGTAGCACGGGGTGTGGCGTGACCGTCACTCGGAAAATGTATTTTCCAGATGACTGTCATACCATACCCCTGAGCACAGTGACGCGTCGCCGTGCGTTGAGCCATCAGTCCATCCAATATTTGAACAATTTTGAATTAAATTTTGTATAATTTCTCGCCGCAGGCGACCCCGTAAAAAGAAAATCTGTGCAATCCGTGTGACTTGTACTTACGACCTTTACGACTCTCACCAGAAATGCTATAGTATTTTATATACAATCCTTACATTATTACATTATTTAATTCTTAAATTTTACAACTATGGCACTGCATTACGAGAAAGCCCAAGCCAAGATAGGGTTTGGCAAAGAGAAGGAAACAAAGTTCGTTGGTCGTCGCCGTCTGGCAGACCCCTTCACCCTGGAACGCCTCGCCAAGGAGATCAGCCACGAGACCATGATCCGTCAGGCCACCTGCGAGATTGTCCTGAAGTACATGGTGACAGCCATCGAGGATGCCATCCAGGACGGCCGCTCCGTCGACATCGGCATCGGCACCATATCGCCAGCTATCAGCACCAAGGCTGCCGACACCGCCGACGAAGTCACCATCAAGAAGAAGCGTGTCCTCTTCCGTGCGTCGAAGAAGCTCCGTACCATCGTCGAGAACATGAGCGTCAAGCTCATCACCGACGAGGACGATGACACCAGCGACACCGCCCCTGATGACGACGACACCCCGTCAGGATCCAACACCGGCACCGACACACCTTCAGGCGGCGATACCCCTTCTGGTGGAGATACCCCATCCGGAGGAGGCGGTGACACCCCCGGCGGTGATAACAGTGGCGGTGTTGAGTAAAACACAAAAGTTAAACACTGTTAAAACATATCCGAAAAATCATCCGTTTTGCCCGAAGAATTTAGAGTATGAGCAGGATCGACCGTAGATCAAAGCGCGGCCGGTCCTTTTTTTGTTTGCACATAAAAATATTTTTAAAAATGTTTGGTGGTTTGCGAAAAAAGTAGTACATTTGCAGTCGAACAGCTACGACATAAATTTCAGAAGACTATGAGACAGGTAACCACCGAACAGTTATACCGATTTTTGCGTGAGCACAACGTGATGGATTACGTGCTCAGCCAGTATATGGGCGTCAGCGAGAGCATAGTCCGTGGATGCTTCAAGCACGACCTGAGCCGCCACGGAAAACCGCTGCAGTTCTCCGCAGACAATATATTGAAGATGAACGATGCGCTGCCGCGTCTTGCAGCGGACATTCGCGCCTGTGAGCTGCACTTCGGACAGGGTGAGACCTTCACAAACCGCTGTGGCCGCGAGTACGATCGCTCCATTGCCCAGCAGGTGAAGGACGGCATAATGCGCTTCTTCAGTGTCAAGGACTTCGCCTCCCGCGTTCTTGGATGGAACGTCCTGAAGTGTAAGGCCCGGCTCTGCAGCACTGGCAGCGTCACCTATAGTAATGTAGAGCGTCAGGACTGCGAGCGCCTGAACGATGAACTTATAGCCATTGCCAGTGTACTGGAAAGTTATAAGGTAGTAGCAGACAAAACAGAATAATTCTAGCTTTTCCTGTTTTCTTAGAATATAGTGATAGTTTCTGCGCCCATTCGCAGAAGTTATCACTATATGTTGTTTTGTATGTAGAATTATTCATATATCATTTTATTAACCAAAATTTTTTTTGAAATTTCCCCGCGTTCACGAAGAGTATCACGCGCCTCGCTGGGGATCGGGGCTGGGTGCGGCAAAATCTGGCATCGGTGCAAATATGCTCCGCAAAAGATGCAAATGGTAGCCGTTTTTGATAGTGTAAAAAGTACACCACCGAAAAATATATAAATAAGGTACGATAGGGACAAAAAAATACGTTTTAGGATGCAATTTTTTTCTTTTTTAAGTTTGCAGAATAAAATAATTTTCGTATCTTTGTAATGCAACCAAACGACAAACGGTTGCAAAACAAATAGTTCTTTGACGTATTTCGGGTTAAAACAAGCGGTTCACGTAGCGGACATTTGGGGTGTCGTATGTGCAAGCGCAAACACATGAGCGGACATTTAGGGTGTCGTAATGTGTACACATAGGCGCAAACCGCTTGGTGGAGATAAGATTGTCGTATCTTATTAGGCTATATCCAAGCCTACGTGCGAGTGCCGACTTTACAGGTGCGTATTATGCAAGACTTCCTGCCTCTGTGTGCACGCTCCCATAGTGCTTAGTCCGCGACGGATTGTGTACTAAAATATCGACTCATCGACCGAATGTATCTACACTTTGCGAGTACCTGATGGACTTAGTGTTAGGTAGGCGGTGGATAGTGCGAACCTATCCGCTCCCACAATGCGACGTATGAGCGCAGAGAACATCTATCTATCAATTCAAAAGTTACAATTATGAGTACTACAAAGAGAATCGAGAAGAAGAATGAGAAGCGTATGACTAAGGAAGTGACTAAGGATTCACGTACCTTATCCGCTCAGTTGCTGACCCTGTGGCACAACCACGCTATGCAGTTGGTATCTACCAAGGCTGACGGCAGCACTATCGCCTATGGCGTAACCAAGGAAGAGCACATTACCTATATGGGCATGGCTCCACACTTCGTAGGCAAGGGCGAGAAGAAGAAGTGCGTAGGCTATACGCCCGCTACCTTTAACGCAGTCGTTGCTGAGCAGCTATTAGAGCGCAATCAGCAGGGTAAGGTTGCAGCTACCTACGTCTATCGCGACCGCAACGTCATGGTGGAATCCTATGAGGAGAATACCGATGAGGGTACACGCAGCTACTCTATCTACACACTCGAAGAGGCTACTAAGAAAGCCAAGGGAGAGTCCGGCGCTAAGGCCATCAAGGTCTATCGCAAGTGCATGATCGACACGTACGGTTGGGGTCCTGAGCTTATCATGGACGTACTTACCCAGAGCAAGTACATCGCTGACGAGACTAAGCGTGCGGAGAAGAGTCGCGAGACCTATGACGCTATCGAGCACGTCTACATTGTCAAGACTATCGACGGCGTGAACAAGGTCGTAGAGATTGAGAAGCCTGTGTTGGAGTTCTAAAGCGAGTGGACTATGGTACCGGAAGAGATGTACGACCCTATGAGTGAGCAGAGCACGCCTACCATGAGTGCCCTGCTTATCGTTCTACAGCGAAAGTACGAACATCGGAGTGCGCAGCGCAAAAGTGCTAAGGAGACTCTATTGGTGATGGGACGCAGCCCTATCACGGGTAAGCGTCATGGCGGCGGCATGAAGCACATAGCCGCTATCGCCAGGACTGGGCGTCCACCTAAGCGCAAAGTGAAGAACACGTGCTATCGAGAAGAAGCCGGTACTATCAGTACCTACATCGGTGTATGCAGGTTTGAAAACTCCTACATCACCAAAACCTGCTATCGCAAGAGCTTGTGAGCAGGCAGCCCGTATGAACGAGGCAGAGGGTACTATCGCGGCTAAGCGTAGGTGGCGGGCGCAACCCCCTATCGGTTCGACTCCGATTGCGGGCGCAATGAGTGTGTGAGGCAGAGTAACGCGTAAGGATGCGAGGCAATAGTGCTATCGCCAGAAATTAACGCGCGGAATGTTAGCGCACCAAGAGAGAGTTATTGACGTGGCGGTTGGTTGATTGACTAACGGCGATGTAATTCTATCAAGTGAGGACAGAGTGCAGATGTGTTATGATTGATGAGTCTATGCGTCAAAAGAATCCACTATGCGAGCGGCGGTAACGTCGGCTATCCGTGAGGAAGAGCGTTATAGTGGTGTGGACTATCCCGCAAGGGGTGGTCTACGGTTTGGAGAGAACGACGAGGTTCCACTATGGAACTGCGACTATAGGCAGGCATGAACAGGAACCACGGGCTATCATCGCGGAAAAACGTACCTGGGTGGCGGGGGTGCAAGCACGTGGGTATAGGGTTCAATTCCCTATCCTGCTACTATCGACGGACGCCAAGGATACTTGAAAGCTGACCTTTATAGGACTATGGCAAGGTCGTAAGCGGAGCGTGCAGGCGATGAGTGCGAGAAATTGTGACTATTAATCAGATTGTTTCATTCACTAAAAATTGATTATTGTGGCAAAAGAAGTGAACTATGAGCAGATGGCTACCGAAGAACTGGAGCAGCTGCTGTGTGACTATCAGAACGACAAGCGCGCCAATGAGGAGCGTATCGAGTGGCTAACCCGTGAGTGCGAGGAGCTGCAGTCTATTATCGACGAGCGCCAGCGTAACGAAGAGGAGTAGCCTATGGCGAAGAAATGGGTTATCGACGACGGGCCACCGCTGAGAATGCGCCTTATACAGGAGATAGAGCGCAGTCAGGATGCCGAGCCTATCGACAAACCTAATCGCGTGCGCACTATCTGTAAGCATATCGTGAAGGTGCTGGTGGCACTATGGATGCTATCCGTAGGCGCATGGCTACAAGCCAACCACGGCGACAAGACTATCGCAAGCACGGACGGGCCGCACGACGCTATCGACGAACACGGCGACCCGTTCAATGCTATCTGACAACTATCGGGCACATCATGATTGTGAAGTGGTGTGCCCGAATTGTGTAACTAAATCTATCGGAGGACAAAACAATGACTACCAAGGAGTACATCGAGCTATTAGCCGAAAACGTAGAGCTGCGCAAGGCTCAGTATGCCCGTCTGGGCGATCTCAATGCGGCTATCCGCATCATGCGCCGCTATCACGTGCCCGAGAGCAATTCAGAGTACCTGAAGTTACAGGACAAGCAGCGCAAAATCAAATCTATGATGGAGTGGTGCAAAATCCTTATGGATTATCGCGAGTTTGACGATTTAGCAGAAGGCGATGACGAGGGTACTGCTGAGTGGTTGAAGTGGTGGCATAACTTGAAAGAAGTTGAACTATAATCGTGGGAGGACAAAACTATGCAAGGATTCAATGGAACCTATGCCATCTATTTCCATTCACGGAAACGCATGGCAGACACAAGTACCTGGGGCAAGGAGAAAATGCCAAGTGACTACACGGAGCAGGAAGTGGCTGAAGCGGCGCGTATCGCAGGCTGCGAGGGCTACGCTATCGTGAAGGACAATCAAGTGAAGACTATGAAGTGGTTTAAGAACTAAAACTATCAGGAGGACTGAATGATGGAAAAACGGACTATCGAATTGCAGGGTGTGGACTATCCCGTCCGCACCTTGGACGTGAGAGCTATCCCTACGTTTGAGGGCGACGCCTATCAGCAGATGGACGTGGCTTGCGAGGGGCTGTTGGATGCTGTGGAGAGGGCTATCAAAGCGGGGGACTATGACGCTGCGAAGATAGACGACCTGATTTTCTTCTATGTGCCCGACGAGATGCTGGCGCGGGATGCGAGTGACGAGGAGATTGTGGACTATATGAAAACGTGTTTACCATAAAATTTTTTGGAGGACAAAACTATGAGAAAATTACATTTTATCACAAAGTTTATCGTGGCGTTTATCGTCGCCACATTCGCTGTCGCCCTGTGCATCCGCTTTGATGCGAGCGACAACGTGGTTATCTGTGCATACTTCGGCACGTGCATCATGACGATGCTGGCGCTGGGCGCGTTTGACGAGCGTGATCGTGAGGGCACGAAGTACGACTCCATCCACAAGACGGGTCGGAACTATGGGCAGGCAGCCATTTTTATAGGCACTGCGTGCCTGTTTATCGGCGAGCCTAACGAGTGCGACGAGCTGGCAGACAGCCTGCAGCACTATGCCCAGCAGGCAAAGGCGCGTGCGCTGAAGGGAGACGAGACTTTTGAGACTTTTGAAGTTCTATAAATTAAAAATTTACGGTTATGAAAAAGCAGATTAAGAAAGCCACGATAGTGGCTATGGCAGCCATCACTGGCGCAACAATTCAGAGTGAGACAGCAGCTATGCAAGTCGCCATGCAGGACATGGCTGACGAGTATGGCAAAAGTGCCATCATCATCGACATGAACCCATTCGACGGGTTCTGTGCGTAAAGATGGGAGGACAGAGTATGAAGAAGTTTGGAATCTATATGCTGCGCTTTGCGTGGATAACACTTATGTTCGCCGCTACTATGTGGACGATGTATGTCACGGCTGTGCTGCTTGGAACCGCTATGCCAGAGGGTACTAACGCATGGGTACGCCTTGCTGTCGGCGTGCCCTGCATCTTTACGGCTCCGCTATGTGTGGAGCTGACTATCATTGCTATCAGCCGCAGGCTCGACCGCCACGGCTGGCTGGGTATTCACTAAACTATTGGAGGACGAAAGTATGGCAAAATTTGAAGTGACTTGCACGAAAATCTACAACGGGACGCTGTTTGTAGAAGCAAATAGTGCCGACGAGGCATGTGCTATTGCACAGGATCGCCTGGACGAGGTGGACTGGGATTTTGGCGAGCAGACGGCAGACTATGCCGAGGAAGTAAAGGACTAAAATTTGGAGGACTAAATATGAAGAAGATTGATGTGTTGAAGTGGGGTTTGCAGCATATTGCAGCCAACTATAAGATGGAAGCAAGTGTTGACGACGTGGAAGAAACAGGCGAGGCTTGCATCTATGTGACCGATGAACACCCCGAAGTGACACCTGCGCCTATCAACGACGTGCAGATGTTAGCCAGCGACCTGGGTATTCAGCGTGACGATGTAGAGGTGGATGAGTATGGTGTGACGGTCTATGCTGCGTGGTATCTGCACGGCAACAAGTCCCTATATGATGAGTATGTGCCTACTGGGCATGAGATGTGGAAGAAGTATAACGCAACGATAGGAGAGTAAGACTATGATTATACATTGTCAGGAGCGGTATGATGCCGCAAGAGCCTATGCCGAGAGCGTGGGTATGTTGGAGAACTTTGACGGATGCTTCGAGCGTCTGCGTCAGCATGAGCAGCGGGACTACAGACCCGTGGAGGTGAACGTCTATTCGGACTATGAGAAGCACTCGTTCTATTTCGAGGAGAAGTATAAGGACGAGGACTTGAAGGGAAAGGTGAGCATGAATGGGGGTATCATCTTCCATGGTGTGCCTGAAGAGGGCTATCGCCCTGCTATGAGCGTACAGATGTGTCCGAGCTATGGCTGGAGTATTCACACTTAAAACTTTTACGACTATGCACAGCAACATTTATTAAATCAGTAAAAGTCCTATCTGTCCTGACGACTATGCCACGGCAGATATGTACTACGACAATAGTAGTGACTTTGCCGACTATATCGGTGACGAGAAGGAGGGCGACGAGCGTGACGAAGCCATCGAGGGCTTCGGGCGTATCATCAGCCCTGTGTTCGAGGCGAAGGGCGACGGTGTGTTTGCCTATAAGGGCAAGGAGGCTCTGCGCAAGTTCAAGCAGGCATGGCGCGACGAGCTGGTGCGTCATGCGGTTGCGCTGACTGCCGACAACCTGTTCCATGACATGAACCTATTCCGCCTGGGTCAGTTGGCGAAGAAGACACACCTGGACGTGTCGTCCCGTGTGGATATCGGAGACTGGGCGGATGGCGTTGCCTATCCGTTCGGTGGGCTGTTCGAGTGGGCGGAAAACCGCCTGAAGAAGGGCGACTGCATCTATGTCGGTGCGGTTGTTGACTATCATTTTTAAAGAATTGAAGAATTGAAAAACTGAAAAATTTGAATGACTATGAAAGCAAGAACTATCAGAATGAACAAGGTGCGCAAGGCTATCGCAGCAGCGTACCACGTGAGTAACGAGGAAGCACTGGCATTGGTGCCCGTATTCATCCGTAAGGCAGCGTGAGACTATGGACGTAAAGAAGTATTTGGGTGGTAGCATCAATTTGTATGTTGGCACCTACAAGAAGTATAACGAGGGCTCTATCAAGGGTGCTTGGGTGAATATGGAGGCGGTGAAGGACGTGGACCAGTTCTACCGCATCTGCCATACTATCCACAAGGAGCGTGACCCCGAATTCATGTTCCAGGACTATCAGGGCTTCCCCGAGTGGCTCTACCGAGAGTCTATGGGCAGCAAGGAGATTGAGGAAATCCTGCGATATGCCCATGCGTCGGACGAGGAGCGTGCGAGGATTGCTTGCGAGGATGAGGACGAACCTACGGATGCTATGTCGCTGGCGGAAGCCCTGCGTATGGCACTGTTGGAACGTATAGG
>JAEEGL013812418.1_pt1 | contig 23657 bp, 14 predicted proteins | sample 9134231 | NCBI WGS metagenome assembly JAEEGL01 (sample SAMN16246548, study PRJNA631951) | gut metagenome | biome: gut microbiome; feature: rumen; material: fiber-attached | host: Bos | place: Iran: Karaj | collected 2018-10 | reverse complement strand
CCTGCGGTCTCGGCAGCGTCGATATTGGCTCCGAGGAATACGAACTCCCACCCCTTTTCCTCCTGCACTTTTTCAATGAGCTTCTTCACGTCCTTGTGGCTGTACTTCCTGCTGGCGTTCTCCATACCGTCCGTTGTAATTACGAACAGCGTTTTTTCGGGAACATCTTCCTCACGGGCATACTTATGGATATTTGCGATGTGGTGAACTGCGTCACCCACTGCGTCCAGAAGTGCCGTACAGCCTGAGGGCACATAGTCCCTGTCTGTAAGCTTGGGAATATCTTCCAGCTTCACCCTGTCATGTATCACCTAGGAGCTGTTGCTGAAAAATACGGTTGATACAAGTGCCTCCCCTTCTTCTTTCTTCTGCTTTGCTATAAGTGAATTGAAACCGCCGATAGTATCAGCTGTAAGTCCGCTCATTGAGCCGCTCTCGTCGAGGATAAATACCAGTTCAGTAAGATTCTTTTTCATAATAAAACCTCCGTTATGATGTATTTTTCGGAATCGCTTTTGCGTTTCCTTTACTGTAATTAAAGTATACATCATCACGGAGGTATTTTGGTCGCTTCAAAGGCGACAAATCATGAACCTATTAAACTCTGGTCAAAAGCAAACAGCGCTTCGTTTATCTCATAGATATTATAGTTACTGCGCTCAATAAAATAGCGGATTATCAAGTCGAATTTCAGGCTGTCCGACAGTGCAAAGCCCGCTTTTTTCAGCAGCTCTTCTGTTTCGCCGAGGTCAAGTTCAAGGGCTACTGCAAAGGCAACTGCGGTCTGCTTTTTCGGCTTGTAGTTCTTGTCGCTTCGTATTTTTGAAAAAAGCTTGCGGTCAATATTGGCTTTTTTATAGGTCTCCACGTCTGTCATGCCCTTTTCGTCAATGAGCCGCAGCAGAGCCTCCGAAAATGACTCGTCATGGGTTTTAAGCATATTTTCAAGATCGACGCTCGCTTCACAGCAGCTGTCTTCGAGCATGATATTTGCTGAGCTTTCCTTTTTCCTGCCGAACAGTCCGCTCGGTTTTGCATCTGCAAGCTGATACGTGCCGACTGCCGCTGCACTGCCCCTGTTTCTTCTGTCATGGTCAGCACATTTCTTTGCATAGGCGTTGCTTATGTACTGCCTTATCTCGCCAACAATGCCAGAGCTCACCTCAAAGGAGTCCTTATCGAATATGACCAGTGTGATGTCCATATCATTTTCTTCAAGGAATCTTCTGAATTCGGACACAGCCACATCTAAAGCCTTGTCCTTGGGATAGCCGTATATTCCCGATGATATCAAAGGAAAAGCCACGCTCTCGCAGCTGTTTTCCTTTGCAAGCTCAAGGGAATTCCTGTAGCATGAGTGCAGGAGCTCTTCTTCGCCGCGGTCTCCGCCATGCCACACAGGACCTACTGTATGTATGATATATTTGCAGTCAAGAGCATAGCCCTTTGTAAGCTTTGCCTCACCTGTTTTGCAGCCGCCGAGAGTCCTGCATTCCTCAAGAAGCTGCGGACCTGCCGCATGATGTATAGCGCCGTCAACTCCGCCTCCGCCCAGCAATGATGAATTTGCAGCATTGACGATAGCATCGGCTCTGACCTTTGTTATATCGTTCCTGATTATCCTGAATGGCATACAAGCGACCTCCGTTTCATTGTGATTTATAAAATTATACCATACCTGACGCAGATTATCAATACTTATATGATATTACATAAAACAGCCTGTATCATCTGCAATATGTTATATGATTATACGCATAATATAAAAATAATCATCAAACAAGGTTGACAAATATATCAAAAAATGTTATAATTTATATAGGGATTCCGCTTAATTTAATAATTCAGGAGGAGAAAATGAAAATCATTCTTACTAAAACAAACAAAGCTATATTAAGCATCTTTTTTGCACTCATCGTAATGGTCGGATTATTCACAGTAATGCCTGACAAATCATTAAAAGCTAAAGCATACACTTCAAATACATATACATGCACTTGCGAAGGCGGAACATATTATGTATCACAGAATGACGCAACACGTTATACTTGTTTTTATTCATGGATCACTGTTACCAAGATATCAAACGGCTATTACAAAGTTACTGTAAAGCCTTCTACCATTGTAAGTATAACAAACACATACAGAACAGGTGTTGTTAACTTCGAGAACAGCAAGGGCAGCACTGTTTATCATTTGAACGTTAAACAGTATGAGCCATATATTGATACAAATACAACACTTATTTACCTTACAAAGTCTGCAAATTCATATAAGAACTTTACTGTTTATTCTTCGTGTGCATACACAATTGAGTATCCATCAAATCTTATTGTAAAGACATCATCAGGTGCATTAGTTCGTTCAGGATCAACTCTGGGCAAAAACATTACCAGCTCATTAAGAACTAATGATTACTTAAGGGTATATCCGGCAAAAGATAATAACGGAAGTTTTAACTTGTGGTATACAATCAAACTGAAAAAAGCCGGTAGTTATTCAACTGCAAGAACAATATCCGTAAGACACCAGACTTATTAATTGATAAACTGTTCAATTAAACAATAACACAATTATTGGGGCGGAATTCTCGGAAAACATAAATGTTTTTTCAAAAAGTAAGTTTATATCTTTGATAAAAGGCTGTTTTTAACAGCCTTTTATTTTTTATGAAAATACAGTTTTCTCCCTTTGAAATTTCCTGCCATTGAACTTCTTTAAAGCAAGAGCTTGCAATACTTACAGAGTTATAGTATAATGAAATAAATATCAAGGAAAAATTCCGGTTCATGGTTTTTATGATCTTAAATATTGATAATTCACTTATATTTTCTCGAAACAGGGTTGAATAAAGGAATGTTGTGAATATGAAAATAATGAAAAACAAATTGTTGGGCGTTCTGCTATTTTTCGTAATGCTGACAAGCTTTTCCGGCTGCGGTCAAACAACATATATCAATAAGGAACTGTCTCCACCAGATGGCGTATCTGAGCTTAATGTCAGTATTTCTGATGTTTATGGAGACGCAGGAGCGATCGTAACGGTCATTTCAGACGACGGTGACTTTGAGACAGCGCAGAATCTTAATGATATATTTGGAAAAAGAAACATCAAATGCACTGTGGCAGGAGTAGTTGACCTGGTAGAGCCTCACCTTGATCAATGGCATATATTACTGGATAATGGTGCCATAAACCTTGTCAGTCATTCCTACGATCATATAAAAATGAGCGAGGACAGTGAAATTTCCAAAGATGCTGAAAAACTCGAACATGAGATATCAGATGCTGATAAATGGTTTGAATCAAACTTTGGCAATGAACAGATAGCATTTGTTTGTCCTGAAAATACGATGTGCAAAAACGGATATAAGATCCTGGAAAAAAATGATTTCTGGGCAGTCAGAAGAGGCAGCAGAGGTTATAATCCCCTTTCGCCCAAAGAAGGACAGGATGCAGGAAACTGGTTCAATCTTAAAGTACAGGGGATCTGCGATAATAATGTTGATACAAGCGTAAGAAATGAATGGATAGATATCGCCGTCAATGATAAGGTCTGGCTTATAGAGATGTGGCATAACGTAAAAACAACAGAAGATAACAGTTATCAGACGATCCTGCTCCCCGATGCAGAGGAGCACCTTGATTATGTTGCCGATAAATCAGAAAAAAATGAAATATGGGTCGCAACCTACGATGAAGCAGTAAAATACATAAGAGAAAAACAAAATATAAATGTGACAGCATATATTAACGGAAACAAGCTTCATGTCTATGCAGCACTGACAGATCCTGAAATGTCTTATTATACATTCAATCAGCCTTTGACACTTCATATTGAACTGCCTTCGGGCACAAGTGCTTATCAGAAAGAGTTCTGTTCCGATGACGGCGATCTTGTATTGGACGTGATACCCGGAGCAGAACGAGTAATAGAAATCAAACAGACCTTGAAATAGTAGATCTTCTGCTCAAATTTCTTTATGTGATACTCATTTAGCCTGAAAGGCAAAAAAACGGACATTAAGCAGTATTTGAATTATCGGGAGGAAAAAATGTCAGATCACAAAATAAGCATTCTTGTTACATTTTATAATCAGGAAAAATATGTTGATAAAGCTCTGAACAGTATCTTTGGTCAGAAAACTAATTTTAAGTATAAAGTTATCATTGGCGACGATGGTTCTTCTGACGGTACTATCAGTGCAATTGAGAAATGGAAGAAAAAATATCCTGAAATAGAATTACTGGTCAGAGATCGTAATGACGGCTGCAATATCGGAGGATTCAGAGTTTCAAGAAACAGATTATCATTGCTCAAAAGAGTAAAAACGAAATATTTTATCTTTTTGGATGGTGATGATTATTTTTCAGATAACAACAAATTGCAAATGCAATATGATGTGCTTGAATCAGAACAGAATAGAGATTGTATCGCTTGTGCTCACGATATAAGTGCGCTATATCCCGACGGAAGCATTAAACCTTATTCAAAGAAGAAAGTCAAAGAAGGAAAGTATGATATCAAAGAGTATTGGAAAAAATACTATTTCCATACTAATACTATCCTGTTCAGAAGTTCATTGATAAAGAAACTGGATCTTAAACTGCTGGAAAACAATTATAATGACAATATGATAACATTTTCTGCATTACAGTTTGGCAAAATTTATTTCATTCCAAAAAGTATGGCAGTATACAACCAAACAGGTGACGGAATATGGACAACAAACAATAAAATCGCAAACCATATCAGAAATATGTTCCTGTATGATATTTGTCTTATTATCAATCCTGATTTAAAATATGAAACTGATATACGCTTCGGCTCTTCATGGTTGAAATTATTCAGGCTTCGGAAAAGTATTTCCAAAGCTGAATACAGAAACTATTACAAAGAAGCGCGTGATAAAAAGCTAAAATATTCTGTCATGTGGTTAAATTACAATGAGAGCAGTTTTTTTCAAAAGCTTATTCTGATAAAGAAGTTTGCTTTTTTAGTTCTTAACAGCTGTATATATAAGATCATTGGCAAAGTGCAGAAAAAATAATAATTTTTTCTATTCTATAATACATAAGGAGTGTATGGATTACGAGGAATAATGTATTAAGCAGTTTTATATGGCGATTTTTGGAAAGATGGGGTGCACAGGGAGTAACGCTTGTAGTTGGCATTATCCTTGCAAGAATATTAGAGCCAAAAGTATATGGTTCAATTGCTTTAGTTACAGTTTTCACTGCGCTTCTTCAGGTGTTTGTTGACAGCGGTTTAGGAACTGCTCTGATCCAGAAAAAAGATGCTGACGATCTTGATTTTTCTTCAGTATTCTGGTTCAATCTTATCATTTGTATCCTGCTTTATTTTGGGATATTTATATCTGCTCCGCTCATAGCATCATACTATAATCGCAATGATCTGATACCTGTTATCAGAGTCCTTTCACTGACATTGGTGATATCAGGTGTCAAGAATATACAGCAGGCGTATGTCTCACGAAATTTATTATTTAAAAAATTCTTTTTTTCAACACTTGGCGGAACGATCGGTGCAGCGTTTTTAGGTATATGGATGGCATATCACGGCTTTGGTGTCTGGGCATTGGTGGCACAGTATCTTTTTAACGGCATAGTAGATACCGCTATTTTATGGATCACTGTGAAATGGCGTCCAAAATTTATTTTTTCATTCGACAGATTCAAAGCACTGTTTTCATATGGCTGGAAAATGCTTATTTCAAGCTTGATAGATACAATCTATAATGAATTAAGAGCATTGATAATAGGAAAATATTATTCAAGTGAGGATCTGGCATATTATACAAAAGGTGCACAGTATCCTAAGTATGCTGTTGATAATATTAATTCTTCAATGAATTCCGTCTTATTACCCGTATTGTCTAAAAAACAAGATGATCTTATTGCCATAAAATCAAATGCAAGAAAGGTTATTCAATTAAGCAGTTTTTTGATTTGGCCAATGATGATAGGTCTGTGTGTTGTTGCAGACAATTTCATTACTGTTGTTTTAACGGAAAAGTGGCTGCCTGCAACTATTTTTATGAGAGTAATATGTATAGGTACTGCATTTCAGCCGTTACAAACAACAAATTTAAGTGTAATAAAGGCTTTAGGAAGAGCAGAGATACATCTGAAACTTGAAATAATAAAAAAATCAATAGCAATAACTATAGTTATTATATCAGCATTTATCAGTGTTAAAGCAATTGCAATAGGAACAGTAATATATTCTGTTATCGCTACAATGATCAATTCTTATCCAAATAAAAAACTAATAAATTACACCTATTTTGAACAGATCAAGGATATTCTGCCATATATAGCAATGTCATGCATTATGGGAACAGGTGTTTATTTTGTAGGTCTATTAAGCTTTAAACCAAGTGTGATCCTGTTGTTACAGGTGCTGTCCGGCATAGTGATCTATTTGGCGTGTTCGATCATAAGCGGAATTGAAACTCTGAGTGTATTTAAAAATATATTGCTTACCTTGTTTCAAAGGAGAAAAACTATAAATGGGAATCAAAAATCAGATTAAAGAAAAATTGCCCGATCCGTGCGTTGAATTTATCCGGAATTTGAAAAGAAACCTTAAGATAAAACTATACTTGGTCGGAAATCAGTTCTGTCTCAAAAAAAATATAAAAAAAACCTTGCGTAAGATCAGCAAGGGTGAAAAAATAAAGGTCCTGTTTATTGCTCAGTTCCCTGAAATGTGGAACTCGGTAAAGAGCTTATATGAGTTCCTTTTATCCGATAATAGATTTCAGACCTGTATTTATGCTGTTCCAAAAAAGAATAATGAAACGAAAAGTGAGCTTTATCAAAGCAATGATATGTTCGATTTTTGTAAAATTCAAAGCTTACAGGCTGTAAATGCATATCAGAATGAGCAATTTATTGATATTGAAGATGATGTGGATTTTATTTTTATCCAAAGGCCTTATGATATATATATGCCGTCTCTTTATCACTTGAAAAATCTTTCCCGCAAAAGCCTTATTTGTTTTGTTCCGTATTATGCAAGCATAAAAAAAGGTTTTCATATAAAAACAGAAATGAATGACGACTTGCTATGTCATTGTTACAGTGTTTTTGCGGATTGCAAAGAAGTATATGATTATATTGAAAAATGGAAGCATGACTATCTGTTTGCCAAACACAAAAAAATATACGATATAGGATTTCCGCGCTTTGATCTGGTGAGACCTGTAAAAAAAGAAAGAGAGCCTCAAAATGTATTTCTATGGCTTCCGCGATGGGCATTTAATAACGAAGGCGATATCAGCCATTTCTTAGATTATATTGATGTATTATTGGATTATTTCGTTACACACAGTGACCATACACTGATCATTCGCCCTCATCCTCTTATGTTTTCAAATTTTATCGAACAGGGAGTTATGACAGAAGAACAAGTATCCGAGCTGAAACAAAAGATCTCTCAAATCGAAAATATTGAGTTTGATTTAAATAAAGACTATCTGATCACTTTTAATAAGTGTGATTTCCTGATCTCTGATTATACTTCATTGCTTTTGGAATTCTTTTTCACAGGAAAGCCCATTATTTTTTGTGACCATATATCTCCGGATGAACTGACAACAAATGCAAAACATATCGCAGAGACCTTTTATCATATCAGAAACGCCGATGAGCTTATAAGCTCCATTGAGGCATTGCATTCGGGTAAGGACGATAAGAAAGAACTCAGAATAAACATTTTAAAAAACACAATGAAAGCGGATGGAAACGCAGGACAAAAAATTGCAGAAACTATTCTTAACGATCTTTCCATATGATTTTTCGTATAAAAACTGTGATACAGACAGATCAGAAATTTTGTCCTGATAACAGCTATAAAAAAGCAGGAGTAGAAACATACTCCTGCTTTTTATTTGCTTATAAAACGGACTGCCCAAAACCGAAATCAAACAGTTACTTTGCATTTCTTTTTTCTTTTATACCATAGTTGATATAGGGCGCGTATGAGTAGAAAAAAAGACCTGTAATATACAAGCCGCGCCCTATCTGTGGAAAAATCAGATAAAAGTCTTTGAAAGGCGGTCGGGGGTGACTCCCTGTAGTACAGGGAGATGTCACGCAGTGACAGAGGATAACGCCTCCGTCAGAGGAACCTTTTCTCAGAAAGGTTTTCCCCGATAAATTAATATAAACTTCTATATGAGTACCGCAGCTACAGCCGCTCCTGTTGTGTTTTATTCAGCTTTTCTTTGTTATCCTTTCACAGTAGACGAGATATCTCTGACTATTTATGCCGTAAGGATGACAAGTATAAAGCGTGAGCATATCCTTGCCGTTCTGAATAAAGATCGGCTTTACTTCATCGGGTTCGATTATCCTGTAACTTACTACCCTGTACTCAAGCGTATACCAGAAATTCTCTATTCTGACTATATCCCCCGTTTGGAGCTTTTCCACATAGCGAAGGAAGTCCGAGCCTCCGAGTCCGCGGTGAACAGCTATAACGCAGTTAGTATTCTTTCCGCCGATAGGATAGGAGGTATTGGTAAGATGTCCGCAGCCTGCCACCATATTATCGTCGTTTGCGCCGAGGAATATCGAAAGCTTCAATCCGAGCTTGTCTATCTCGAGAGTGCCTATACTTCCCGAATTAATACCGTAATCCTTCAGGTTTATCTCGGGCTGCATATACGATGCCGAGCTGTTGAGAGACCTCTGATTGGTCTCAAAAAGCTCTTTATTGCGCCTTAGCATATACTGATACAGATTATCGAGATAGGGCTGTTCTTCCTTAGGCTCGGGGTCGCTCATGATGAGCTTGTACGGAGCGGGCTTGCCATCGTCATCAACCGGCATATTATCCGCAGATGGGAGCTTACCGTCGTTGATAGCTTCTTCGATGAACTTGTCTCTCTCGTCCTCGAAAACCTTGATATTTTCCTCCACCTTTTTATTTATCACCACTTTACTGATGATGGGGTAAAGGAAAATTCCCAGACCTGCCAGAAACAGCAGAAGCAGAAGCAATATAAGTATACGTCTTCGTTTCTTTTTCTTATTTTTGTTCTTTTTCAATGTTGAGATCACCCCTAATGGGAAATGCCGCTGTAAAAGCGGCACTCCCCTTTGAATAAACCCCGGAGGTATCTAAAAAGCATCAGAGAGGGTGGTTAATGCTTTAATGATCTCTCACATCAGTTATTTTCCTGTTCTTCTTCGTCGTCATCGTCTCTCTTCTTGAGGATTATGATGAAGAATAATGTACCTGCCATAAGTATGAGACCTGTAACTGTAAATATGATAGTTGCTGTTGTACCTGTGAATGGGAGATTGAAACCAGCTGTTTTTGGAGTATTGACAAACTGTACCTGATTAGCTACACTGCCGTCTGCAACAACTGTTGTTTTATCAGATTCATATATAACTCCTGTATCAGAGACATATATTAATCTTGGAGTATCGTTTACAATGTGATCTGAATCAACACCTATCTGTGTGATCTTATAAGCACCCGGGGCAAGATTTGCAACAGTAACCTTGTCAGGATTTGTGGCAGCGTCATGCGCAGCATCACCTATACTATTTAATGCATCTGATATTGGAGTACCGTCTGCCTTTTCGATCTTATATGTTGCTCCGCCAAGCTCATGATTGTCGTTAACATTGGATATAATAAGTGTTGCAGGTGTTACATCATCACCTGATGTGATAGGATCTACACCTGTAGGATAATTTACAGGATCAGGAGTGGTTGGAATAACAGGGCCTGTGCTTGTTGCACCATAGCTGTATGTAATTGATGCATTGTTAGTTGCATCCCCTGAGCCCGCGATAGTTGAAGAAACTGTTACTACAAGACCTGTTGATGGGAATGCATTAATTGCAGCCTGTGAGAAGCTGATAGTTAATGTACCACTTCCATTATCAACTGCCTTGAACTGCTTTACAGTACCTGTTGTATCGAAAGCAGCAGCATCTGCGATCTTTGTTATGCCGTCAATATTTACTGAAACACCTGTAATCGTAAGGTTTGAATAAGTATCAGTGATGACATAATTTGAAAGCTTTGACTTATCAGCAGGAACGCTGCCTGTGATCGTCCAGTTATATGTATTACCTGATGCATCGTCAGCAATCGTTTTAGTAACTCCGAGTACCTTCTCATTTGTCACTTCTTTTATAGTATTAGTTGTAGTTGTACCGTCTACTATAAACTGAACAGGTGTCTGGTCGAGCATATAGCCTTTAGGTGCTGTGGTCTCAACAAGGTAATATGTACCTAACGGGAGACCGTCTATGATAATCTCACCATTAGCATCAGTATAATAAGTTGAAGTCATTGCAACCCAATTATCATAATTATCCTTATAATATGCAGTAAATGCAGCATAGAAATCAGTAGTACTCGTCGGATCATGAGTAGCTGTCCAACCAGGTGTGGCAGGACTATCACTCAATAACTTTTTAAGCTTGATAGCGTGCTTATCTGTCGAAGTTGGATCCTCTGGATCACTCGGCTCTTCCGGATCATGAATATCACCAGGGGTGTTGCTATTATCCGTAAATTTAGGGTAAATATCAACTGTTCTGATATTACTACCGCCTGTTCCTTGAACCGGAAGCTGAATATACATCGTTTCCATTTCAATAACATTACTATCGGTATTAGTGTTTGACGGTATGATCTTGTAATAACCATCAGGAACACTGGTAAATGTTTTTGCAGGGGTAGTAACGGTATAGCCGCCAGTTTTAACTGTACGATCAGCATTAACCTCTACTAATGTAAAGGTGATATCGGCTTCATTATTTTCAACTGTAATTCCTGTTGGCAAATGACCTGCATCAGCAGTAGTTCCTGTTGCATAGTTAGCTGTTTTTGCATCATTATACTGATCCGTATTTAAATAAAATGGATGAATATTAAGGTCACAATGTGAGCTGTCCGTAGCAGCTATCGCTGAGAATGGAATGTACTGAGCCAGCATAAATGCCGATATAGCTAAAGCTGACGTCCTTTTAATCATTTTTTTCATAAATTCAACCTCCTAAAGTTTATTCGTTTTCTTTTTCTTCTGCTTCTTTGTTGACATATAAGTACAACAGGAAAGCAGCAAGTAACATTGTTGATACACCGCATATTGTATATCCCCTAAGCGGTGCGCCGCCTGCCATAGGCAGCTTGAATTGTGATTCGCCAAGGAAGATGTTCACCTCTACAGGTAAAACCTCTACACTTGAACTTGATGGGATAGCAAATTGCTGTGATGCCCCGCCATATCCCGTCGGCGGATTGTCACACTTTACTGTGTAGGTCCCGCCCAATTGGATATTAGCTTCGATATTATCCCATGTGAGTGTGCCTTTTTCGTTAAGCTTTAATGCTCCGACACGCTGATCGTTTTCGTCATACAGTGCGAATTCTCCGCCTGTAAGCTTGTGAGCTCCTGTTATCGGAGCATTGCCGTTTTCAGCTTTGTACGCCGCGCTGTAGACATTCACGGTGATCTCAATTGTAGCTTTTAATTCCGCGCCGTTATTGGAATATAAAACTTCTTCCGTCGTTTCCTCAAGAGCTACCTTCTTGATCTTAGCCGTTTTCAGCGTATAGGTTGCATCTGATAAGGTTTCAGGAACTACTACGTCATTACCTGTCTCAGTACCGATCGTATACTCCTTACCATACGCTACAGTAAGATATTTTCGAGGTGATGCACCACCAATGAAAGCGGCATCGGGTATTTCCGATCTTGGTTCAGGTACGCCATTTTCAGGATTGATGTTATACGCATACTTGTAATCAACATTGATTTTTATATCTGCTGATTTCCAGTGAGCATACAGTGTATGATTTTCAGTTTCGGTAACGATAGTATCTTCTTCTACCAGATCACCGCCTACAGCTGCTGTATACCAGCCGTCGAACAGATATCCTGCACGTACAGCTCTCGGCATACCGTTATAGGTATAAGGCTTTTCGTCATCCGGATCAGTGACAACCTTTGTATTGTAACCATACTCCATGTCCTTGACAACTTTCCACTGCTGACTTGCAGGTATAGCGCCTTCATCATTGCAGACGAAAGTTACAGTTACAATTGTCTGTTCAGGTTTGTAATAAACGTAGTAAATACCGCTCTCGCCTATGGCATCTACCGTTTCTTCAGCATTATTCGCCGTATTAACTTTTGTAATGCTGAAAGGTGTGTTCTCATAGACTATATCACCATCATCAGACGGTTTAATTAATGCATCAGTACTGCTATGTACTACAGTACCCGAGTCTATCGGCATTTCGTACTTATCGCACTTTACCTTATAGATCGTCAGGGGTGATGCAGGACTATAGCTTACATTGCATTTTTTAGCTGAGTATGTATTACCATTATTATCTGTATATGTATCGCCTGTAAAGGTTACTTCACTGATAAACGCTTCATCAACTTTACCTGTTATATAGCCAATATTAGCCTCATAACCGGGTATGACAGGTGACCTGACATTGTATTCTGCACCTGCTGTAAGAGCTATGTTGTACGAATCGGTCGCTTCATCGTAATAGGTTACGTCAGGTGAAACATAAGGAGTTTTATCACCTATCTTTTCATCAAAGTCTGCACCATAAGTCTTTGAAGGATCACTTTCTGGAATCACACCTTCTGTGTACGCTGCATCAAGAGCATAAGTAATAACCAGCTTATACACCTTAGGCATATACCTTCCGATAAAGTAAACCTCATGAGTACCCATTGTTGCGGTATGTGCACTTTCATCGTACGACGCTGCGCCCTCGCAAGTCCAGTAATAACTGTCGTAATTAGGGTCATTGCTTGGACATTTTGTCATTGCTTCGGTCTGATAATCGCTTATTTTACTATGGGCTTCATTAATAGAATCGCCTCTGTTATACTTATCGCCGTCGATCATTACGACCTGATTTGTATGGGTCACTTCGTCATATACTTCATAGAAGTAGTGGACCTGATGTTGGGTATCCTCAGACTGCCCGACGCCTTCTGCCTCGATCGTGATATTGTTCGTGAAAGCGCTTTTCGGGATAGTGATTATGAGTCTTTCTTCCTTACTGGACGCACTGATGTTAACTTCCTTCTTTGCCACATCTGCCCCTTTGACTTCTTTAGTTGTGTCACTTCCGTAGTACACTTTAACTGTTTTTTCTTCAGGGAGATCATAACCCTCATCTGGCTTGATCGTAAGCACATATGCATCGTGAATCTCGTCAAGAATGAACTTATCAATATTACCGAGTACACCCGTGTTAAGCTCGGCTGAACTGTCAATACTAACCTGCGGATTGTCCAGACTATTGTTCAGACATTTCGCATCGCCGTCCTGACTAACATTTGTAAGCGTCTTCGTAACCGAATATTTCAGCTTTACGTCTATCTGAGCGCTCTTTTTCACAGCCTCAACAGACGGTATCTCTACAGCCTTCTGCGCCGCGGCTGTGGGTTCGAGCTTTCCGACTACCGAGCATATACCGTCGCTTGTGAAAGCTTCGGTCGGTGAATACGTCACTGTGGGAGTTTTCACAAAATCCGTTGTCCATGTATGCTCAGTATCGAAACTTGCTGCACCCGGAATTGTTGTGATAGTGCCTCCGTAATCGACGATCACAGGAGTACTGTTGGCTGTTACGGTAAGCGCATTCGGATTTATCGCCACATTTGCCCAGTCGGTAGCGTTATTTCGCGGAATATAGTCTGTGTCGTCATCAGCATCTGTCGTACCTGTATGATATATTGATACTTCAGGTGGTACGGCAGAATTTTTATTTGCGTTCATGTAAGTCGTATCGTCTGTAATATCCCCGACCTTTAGCACATTCAGCAGCGGTATATCATTACCGCCTGCGAGAAGATCAGCAGGTTTCAGGTGAACTCGAACACCCATTCGCGTATCATTAATGGTATATGTATACGTTGTTTTGTTTACATAGTAACCATATCCGCTAATAGGCTGATAGCTTGTTTCAGTTCCTGAGGTAGAAAGAACTACCTTATTCGCTGCTGCACTTGTAACCATTGACAATGTATATTCAGTACCCGAAACGCTAAGTGACGCCTCGCTTGAATCAAGTTTCTCAGCACTATCAACAGTAAAGTAACTTGAGAAAGTCTCTGTTATCTTAAAACCGTCGACAAGATATTTTGCCAGTTTTCCGACAAAATCTGCCTGCTTGCCTGAAAGAGCAGTACTCATAGCAGAATTATTAGCATAATTAGTATCTGAGCCGTCATTGATACAAGCCTTTATACCAAGCCTTGTTATTTTTACTTGTCCAGCGCCATTAAAGTCTATTATATTTTGTCCTGTTTTAGTAGTTTTTTTGTAATTAGTTATTATAGTACTATCTTTATCATAATATCCACTACCTACCAATTGACCTTTCAAAGCATAAACATAATTTATTGTGCGAGAAATAGTTGGATTATTCATACTTAAATCTAATACTTTTGAATAGTCTTGTGGAAGCAAGTCGCTTATTGAATCATATACATCAGATCCTTTTTTATTATTTCCTCCTTTTGCAAAATAAGTAGGAACAGAATTATTATCAAAAGTAGCATTATCAATAATAGTTCCATCAGAACCATTATAGTCATCTTGATAATATGATGCATTGTCTAAAATGCCCGTTCTACCTTCGCCTTTTCCATCATTTCCAGCATAACCTGTGTGAACGTTCAAATCAACCAATCCGTTATCAAGAGGTCTTCCGCCGCCGCCGCCACCACCAGCTATAAGGCTTGCAGTTTCATCTGTAAAAGTATTTTGACCTATCCAAACATAAGTCGCTGTACCGCCTTTACCAACACCTACATTTTCTAAACCGCTCTTATAAGTTGTACCATCATAGTTTGAATTACCGGCATCGCCTTTTTCACCTAATGATATGGATAAACTTTTATTTTCTGAAATCTTTATATATCCGCTTATAAAGCCACCTTTTCCTCCAACTCCACCAGATGCTTTTTTAGAATAGCTATAAAAACCTAAAATACCGCTTCTATCATACATATCTCCGCCTTGTCCACCGTTACCGCCCCAAGCTTCTATGTAATAAATACCGGGGTCAAGAGAGGATCTTGTTACGCCAGCCGCACTGTCATAAACGACCTGACTCGAAATCGAAGGATAAGAATACAATTTCTTGGCATTAGCGCCATTCAGCGAAACATTCATATCAACATCAAAGTCATATGTGCCATTATCCTTGTCGTATGAAAGCGACTTTTCTGCCTTTACGCTGAATCCGTCTACCTGTAAACCTTCGATGACCTGTACAGAAGCTGTAGCTGTAATTGCTGTCGGGTTTGGATTAGCTTTGCCCACAGAGTTTGCTCCAGAGCTGCTTGGCGTTATTGAAGCCGTTGCAGTATAGGTATAATATCCTTTACTTATATGTGCTTCAAAACCTGATATTGTAGGCTGTACTATCGTTGAAATAAAGTCGTTTCCAGTTAGTGTCTGCGTCGGAAGAAGATCGGTTACTGTATAAGCCTCGCCAACCTTTCTTACTATGGAATTGGTCTTTATCTCATGCTTGAACAGCACATTTACGTGGGATACGCTGTAATCGGCGTCATAAACTCCCGAAGTTGAGTCGTTCGTCATGAACTTACAGTTTTTCGAGCCTGTTGCCGCACTTGATGTACAGGTAAACGCCATGTCCTCTGCATCATAAGTAAATATCGGAACATCGTTTCCGCCCATGAATATGTCTTTTGGCTTCAATACAAGCTTCAATGTCAGCGAATCCTGTTCCTGTCCCATTGTCATGCCTGAGCTTACAGGAGCTATCGAACCTCTGAAGCTTATCTTTCCCGTAGTATTGTCGTATGATAAGTCAGCATCGTTTGAAGTGGTCTTGGTTCTTTCAACCGATGACTTATCTGTATCAACTACAAAGTTTGAAGATACTGTGCCTTCGATAGTTACATCGCCGAGATAGCTGTAATCAACACTATCAGGGATATATCTGATAACTATGGCACCGCCTGTTTCCTTGTTGGTGTTGCCGTCCTTATCAACGAAGTAATTCAGATCGTCGGGTTTTATACCCGCGGTAAAACCAGATATTGTGTTTGAAACGTAAGATGAACCGCCGCCTCCTCCGCCGACATTGTTCGCGTCAACGATGATGTTCTGGATACCACCGCCGCCGCCTGCAAAACCTGCTCCGCCGCCGCCGCCGTGGAGATTTCCTGCACCGCCTACGCCTCGTCCGAGGTCAGAATGGTAAGTCATCTGCCAGTCGTTAGCATAGGTACTTGCCGTCATAAAGCCGATCGTGGTCTTTGCAAGTCCCTCGGGTCTGTCCGTTCCGCCTTGTCCGACGTAACTTGTTTTGCCGCCCGAGCTTGTACCATTCTCGCCTGCGTAGTATGTACCTACGTTATTGAAATAAGGTTCCATAGCGGGAGTTCCGCTTATGCTGCTGTCAAATGAACCGCCGTCGCCGCCGTCACCGTGCATTTTTAATATCAATGCCGTCAGGTGGAAGCCGTTTGCGCCTGCTGCGCCTCCGCCTCCGCCGCCTGCGATCATCAGGACGTTTTGTGGATCATCTCTGAATATAGGTGTTGATCCCGTACTTGGGACATTTTTATCTTCACCGTCGCCAATTGTTTCATCATTGCTCAGATAAACTGCGGAATAACCGCCGCCTGCGCCTATAGATACGAAGGTGATATTGCCTGCGCCGCCGCCGTCGCCTGCGGTACCGCCGCCCTGAGTATCGAAGGTAGTGCTCTCGCCTTTACTTCCTATCTCATAAACGAGGTACTTGCCAACCATATCACCGCTAACATCAAGCATTCCGTATACAAAGCCGCCGCTGCCGCCTACACCGCTTCGTCCCGAGAAGAGAGCTCTGCCGCCGTCGCCGCCGTCGCCGCCCCATAGCTCTATGAGGTATTTGCCCGGCTTATCCAGCTTATAGTAGCCGTCCTTGAATTTCATTCGGCTTTCACTGTAATCCGAATAGGAATAATAGGAAGTTATCTTTGATGTAAAGGTGAATGTTCCGTCTCCGTTATCCACAAGGGAATCATTATGATTGAGTTTTGCTGATTCAGCCGTTGTAACACCGTCCGGTTGAGGGAAATTGACCGAACCGCTGCTGCTTGCGCTCGATGCAGCTTCCGCTGTAACAAAACTCATGATCGGAATTGAGTTAAGACCTATTATCATAGCCGATAAAAAAGAAAAAAATCTGTTTCGCAGATCAATAGGCTTATTTTTTTTCAAGGAACATCACCTCCCCCTCTATCCGATATATTTAATAGTATTACTTTATATACTTTCAAATCACAAATATTATGTTTTTGTTGTATAATTTATTATAACTATCAATTGTTTTTTTGTCAATATATAACCCTATATAAAATCGATAAGGAGCAATATTTCATTAGAAACACCAAATCTTTCAAAAAAATATTGTTAGATGTTACAACTTAATATGAACATTTTGTTTCGTGTTTTTTACGATTTTGTTATTCCGTTGCGTATAATATTGGTAGTACAAAAGTCTTGTTTTTAACAGTTTTAATACTGTTAGTATACCAATGCAGACAAAATACATTTTTCAATATTGCCCGTCCCGCAACAAAAAAGCTCCCGTTCGTTTCAAACGAACAGGAGCTGAAGTAAGCCTTTCTGTTTTTAACGTATCAGTTAACGAGCATCTCATAGGTCACGCCGTACTTTTCGGCAATATCCTTTGCATATGACATTCCCTCGGGAGAAGCTATCTCGACCTTGAAGGAGCGTTTGCCATTTTCGCTTTTCACGATAAGCGACGATATCTTTACGCCTTCGCTGTCCTTGTTGAGCTCTTCTGCCTCTGCGGCAAGCTTGTGCATATGGGTGTTATATATGGTCCTTACCTGCTTGTGGAGCAGCGCTTTTACGGAGTCCTTTGCTATATAGAAGCCCTCCTCAAATGAGGTAGTGGAAAAGGTCTCATTGAGGAGCAAAAGGCTGTCCTTCGTACATTCAGAGTATATAGCCTTAAATCTTACGCACTCCTCGCCCAGTCTGCCCAAGTCCATAGTCTTGTCCTCATCGGCAGGGAAATGGGTATAGATGCAGTCCACGGGCTTATACTCAAAGGAAGATGCAGGCACGTATATGCCGCCCTGTGCAAGCACATACATAAGTCCCACAGCCTGTGTTACGGTAGTCTTGCCGCCGCGGTTAGCGCCCGTAAGGATATAGATAGTATGCTCATTATCGAATTTAAGGTCGTTATAGACCAATTCGTCAACCCTCTGCAAATTCACGGCAAGCTTGAGGTTATATAAGTCCTTTGCGTCCATAGATACGACGTCACTGCTGATGACCTGAGCTTCACAGAACTTGAAGCCCTTCTCCACGCATCTGTCTATGAACTCCGCAAACCTGATATAATACATGAATTCGGGGATTATCTGCGATATATTGACGATAGCGATATCCGCATACTTGGTAACGGTATCGCGGAGCTTCTTCACCACAGAGTCCAGCATCTTATTCATTACCTTGTCAAGGTATACCGTAGCATTCGCCGAACCGTCGCCGTCGGGAGTCCTTGTAATGGTCGCTCTTATCCTGCCGTCCACAAAGGGAGTATTTCTGACAGCCAGATAGCCGCCCATATTCTCTACGAATTTCGAGATCTTATGGTCGTTGAGCTTATCCACCTGATGATAGTGCATATCGCCGTCCCATTCATTGCCCTCCTGCACCTTTCCCTTTGACGCAATGGCGTCGGCAAAGTTTGTAACGATATTGGACTTTTTGAAAGGCTTGTCGTTTACGGAGATAAGTCCCATGCTGACAGCCTCAAATCTGCTGTTGACGTTGACTCCGAGGGTAACGCTCTCTATTTTCAGGGACTTTATTTTAAGCTCGGCTATATCTTTTTTCATTTCCGCAAAGCAGGCATCGCTGTACAGCTCGTTAATATATTCCTTGAAATTGATAAGTCCCTCGGACTTTATCTCTGCATCGGAAAGGCAGTCTCTCATAGCCTCCACGCACTTGATATAGTCATCGAGCTCGTCAAGTCTGTGCATAAGATGCCAAAATCCCAGCTTTTCATCGGTTTCCATTTTCGAGCCGCTGAACTTCCTCAGAAATTCTATCCTTTCAAAAAGCTCCGTCAGCTGCTTTCTCAGCGCAGGCAGCCTAAGTATATCCACGAACACCTTCTGCCTGTAGCCTGCAACACGGGTATCGGCAGTCATATTGGATAAGATGCTCATTATAAGGTTCTGCTCCTTCGGGTCGTTTGAAAGCTCATGACACAGCGTATCCAGTCCCAGATCATGGCAGGCAGAGTCGGAAAGCTGCTTATATACAGTGTCCTCATAGTAGGGAAATAATATACTGAAATGATTATTTGCTTTCATGTTTCAGCTCCTTTCGATAATGTTATTAGAAAAAAGCACAGATACTCCTTTCGGAAATATCTGTGCCGTGTTTTTTTACTTGTGGATATCGCTTACGTCTACCTTTTCGGTCTGTCCTGTCTTGACAAGGACTTCGTTTATCTCACCAACAAGTGAAATGATATCGTTGATGGACTTATTGATAGTTTCGGAGCTTTCATTAGTTGTTGTAACGTTGTCATCGAGAGCACCGAATGCGTCAATAGTAGTTTCAAGGATAGATATGAGCTGAGTTACGCTGTCGGAATCCATTGTAGAGTTGTCATTACAGAAAGCAACGACATTCTCAAGCAGATCCTTTACTACAGCGGCTCTCTCGCTTGTAGCCGATGTGGAATCGCCTATGCTCTTCATATTATCATTGATCTTTGCAACATTCTCCTTCAGCTTATCTGAAAGTGCGAGACATTCCTCTGTGATCTCTTCCAGCTGTTCATTCTGTCTGTTAAGTGCAGAGTGTCTTGCAAGAAGAACAGACTTTGCATGAACGATACAGTTATCGGGAGTATTGAGACCTCTGTATATAGCTATCGCCATATCGCGGCAGGTATTGTATCCGCAGGCATGACAGTCATATTTGCGGTCCTCGTCTGTATGCATTCCCATTTTCTCGAAAATAGGATCAAGCTGCATATTGCTCGGCATAGGAGTAGGCATAGACGGCTTGTAATTTCTGAGGAAGTCGGAAACTCTCAGCTCGTCATCAAACTTCTTGAAGAGCCTGTCATCGCCTCGTCCCATGATACCTGTGGACTTACGGCGGCTCTTTGCCTCGTTCTCGATGCTTCTCATAGTTGCCATAGCATCGAATACTGTCTGCTTTGTACCTGCGGCAGGTCCGATATTACAGCCGAATTCACATGAAAGTACATCGAATATTCTCGGGTGCTTTGACTCAGGCATTCTTCCGTACATATCTATTTCAGCAAATACCTTGTGTACGCCCTCTGAATTTGTTATATTCATATCGGGATCGTGGAGCCACATATTATCTCTGAGTCCGCCGGGACGGGAGTAAATAGCGCCCATCTGACCCTGTGATTCGTCGAATTTATACTCGAAATCCTCAGATGTATCAATGTCGATATTGATATCGTTGCGGTCAAAATACTCAAGAAGCTTCTTGATAGTAACAGTATAATTTATAAGACCTGTATCTATTGCCTCGTTCTTTTCAGCAATACACGGAGTTATGACTGCGATAGGATTATTCCTTCTCAGATACTTCTTTATGTATATCGCACTGCACGCAATAGGGCTGTGTATAGGTGACAGATTCTGTAAAAGCTTGGGCTGGTAGGTCTCGATATACTTTACTACAGCAGGACATTGCTGTGTAATGATATTGCCTATCTTATCCTGCTCGAGAGTTCTCACGTGCACCCATGTGCAGATATCTGCGCCGTATGAGACATCGAATATTGTACATCCCTGCTTCTTGAACCAGTCAAGGACGCCCTTCCACTTTGTCGGAAGAACAGTTTTTATAGCAGGAGAAGCCATGATTATGATCTTTTCCTTTGCTAACTCTGCAATACATTCCTCTGTATCGTCTATGTAATCTCTTGCACCGTGGTTGCACTTCTTTACACATTCACCGCAGGCAATACATTTATGCGGATTGACCATTGTTATGAAACGTCCGTCCTCCAACTGCTTTGTCATATTAGCTTCAGGTGCAGGACATTCTCTTACGCAGGCATTACAGCCGACGCATTTTTCGGGTTTTACGATGATAAGTTCACTCATATATCTAAACTCCTTAAAAAATTACGGGAAAATTCTATACTTTATTTTTTGCCAATCGAATTTGCCTTTGCAGCCAGTGCAGCAAGGTCTATCTTACCGCCTTTTTTCTCTCCGCCCTCAGCCTTTTTGTCAGCTTCGGCAGGCTTTTCCTGTTCAGCCGCGGCTTCTTTTTTATCTTCTGTATTTTTATCCGAGTTGTCCTTTTTAGCTCCGATCGACTCAGCCATTTGTCTGAGCTTATCAAGCTCTTCCTGCTTTTTGCGCTTTTCTTCCTCGCTGTTCATATTATCACGTATCTTATCAGCAAGGCTCTGCGGCTTTTCAGGATACTCCGGGTTATATTGCTGAGGCACCTTGAATACGGGAACACCGCCGTTTACAAGCTTCGTCTCTGTATCTCCCAGAAGCTCCTTTGCCTTCAGCAGTCTGTCTATGCCTTCATTTCTGAGCTGTTCAAAAGCGTCCTCCATGAATGCGACCTGTGATTTTAGTATATGTATGTCATCTATTGCAGCAGCTCTGAGGTTATTGGAAGCTACCTCCATCTGCTCTGCTCTGTTCTTAGCCTCAGCCAGTCTCTCGGCAGCCGTCATCTCAGCCTCATAGATGATGTGCTCTGCCTCAAGGTTTGCCTCGGAAATGATATCCTCGGCAAGCTTCTTTGATTTATACTCTATATCGGCAGCTTTAGTTCTTGCATCGCTTTCAAGCATTGATCTTGACTTCTGTGCTTCGATGAATACACTGCTCAGTGCCGTAGCCTCGTCCTGAGCCATAAGTGCCGCGCACTTTGTCTCGGCAGCCTTCAGCTTATCCTTGAGATCATCTATCTCAGCCTGCTTGTCTTTAAGCTCCTGCTCATGCTTATGATTTTCATCATCTGTAGCCTTCAGCTTCAGATTAAGGGTATTGTTCTGGACCTGAACCTGTGTCAGCTTGGCGCGTTCCTCGGCGAGAACCGATTCATGTGCCTTTTCCTGATCCGAACCCTTTTTGTAAGCTTCAAGCAAAAGCTTTGTTTCTCTGAGTTCGTTTCTGAGGTCATGTATCTGTGTATTTAGAAATTCCATTCTCCTTACAACGGATTCTTTATCATATCCACCAAAGGTAACAGTCTTGATAAATCTTGGTTCAGCCATAAATAATATCCTCCTTGCTTCACCCGACCGAATGATGATCTGCAAGCAATGCAGAAGCAAGCGCATTTATCGAGTATTGATATATAATCATTATACACCATATTGAAAATATAGTCAATAAAAAAACTGCACAAAAAACAGGGCGGTTTTATGTAAACCGCCCAAATCTTTCCTTTTTATTCCGCAAGCAGATCTTACCAGTCGTTCTCGCTGTCCTTGATGAGCTTTTTTACCTCTTCGTTATTGTAAAGCCCCAGGTCAAAGAGCCTGTCTGCCTGCTTTTGTGTTATCTTTCCCTGCTCGGTAAACACGAACTGTCCGTGCTGACGCTGAGTGCCGTCCCATGAGTCTATTACCTGAAGCCAGCCGTTCCTGTCAAGAGTCTTTTCGGGGAATCTTGAATCGGGATAGAATTTCTGAACTATCATCTTAGCGCATTTATTATGGTTGGTATAGCCGCAGGAATAGGTGTCTCCGTCGGGAGATATCCAGCCCAGCTTGAACTCGGGATCGTTGAGAGTATACATCTCTTCAAGCTCAAGGGGAGTTTCCTTATCGGACTCGATTATCCTGTTAAAGCCGTATTCATCGGGGCGGAAGTGATAGTAACCGCCTCTTCCGTCAAAAACTACGGGCAGCTGTTCCTCGGTGATAATATCCTCAAAGCCTGTTCCCTCAAGGTCTTGAAGGGTATCGGCATATCTATAGCAATAGCTTCCCGTGGGAGAATCGTATACTGCATATTTTTTCACCTTAAACACCTGCCTTTCGTTATTATAGTTATTTTTATGCTACAGGTATATTCTAACACTTTTCCTACTCTCTGTCAAATAGAATAATATCCATAATGCGCGATATCTTTGTATAATATGCACACATACAGGGTAAAAAAGCGGCTGTCACAACTGACAGCCGCCCTTCGATCATTTTGATCAGATATTCATTACTGTGCTTATCATGTTACCGCCGTTCATCTTAGCGTTTCTCATAGCTGTATCAAGCTTTACAAGGAGAGAGTTTACGTTAAGGCAATCGCCCGGTAAGTAGTGGTATACAGCACCTGAGCAAGGAAGCTGAACTGCGAGGTTCAGTACTTCGTATGGGCTGCTCATTACACGCTGGATATTCTGTGCGATACCCATTGCCTGGCTCTCGGAGATATTCTTGTTGAATACGAAGCAGAACTCGTTACCTGTGATGTTGTAGATCTCTGCAACTTCACTGAATTCTTCCTTGAGCTTCTCAGCAACTGCTGCGAGGTACTCGTCACCGAAGTCATATCCGTAAGTATCGTTGATACTTCTGAAGT
>JAEEGL010430779.1_pt1 | contig 23657 bp, 16 predicted proteins | sample 9134231 | NCBI WGS metagenome assembly JAEEGL01 (sample SAMN16246548, study PRJNA631951) | gut metagenome | biome: gut microbiome; feature: rumen; material: fiber-attached | host: Bos | place: Iran: Karaj | collected 2018-10 | reverse complement strand
TCAGAGGAATAGCTGATCTCATGGTTGATGTCTTGACTTCATCCAAGGAGAAAAAGGTCCTTGGCGGTGAAGAAAGGAACACCAATGTGGTCAAGGGCAGATTCATGAAGCTCACAAGATTCCACATCGAGGACGTTCTTGATAACTGGAACAAACTTGCAGAGCCGCCAATAAATCCAAGGCAGTATCTCCTGGCAATGCTTTACAACGTATCAACAACAGCAGATGCGCAGTTTAAAGCAGTGATCAACAAAGATGCCAGAAATAACTTCCGGAGCGAAGAAACCAATAACACAGATGATGACGAGTACATGGAGGGGTGAATATGTTTATAATCAAATTACTTGCGAAGATGTTAATGTTTCCGGTGTTTCTAATGGTCTGCTTCATCAGAGCATGGGTGGGTGTTCTGTCAAAGATTGGTTGCGTGATCTTGGGACTGTTCTACCTCATCATGCTGGCAATAATCATCATGTATGCCTGCCAGCATATGTGGGGCGCTGTGATGATAGCGTTGGGAATGTCCTTCGGGGCATTCCTTGTAAGCTTCTCAGCAGTGGCTGTAGGAATGGTACTTGAGGGAATTGGAGATAAGATTGGAGAGTTTTTGGCTTCATAATCGTCTATGTATGACAAATTATTCCAAAATAATAAGAGAAATACATATGCAGAAATCATAAAATAGACAGTAGAAAACAATATGGAGTCGATTATTGATTTTTAATACTCTTTTAATCATTTGTTTGTTCTTTTTTGGCTGTGGGTTGGCTATAATCATATCTGCCGCAGGTTATTAGTATGATTAGAAAGAGAGGGAGCTCAGATGAAACATCTTATCACAAGTAAGGCAACTGCACTTGTTTTAGTTGTAATAATGGTGGTTGGAGCTTTTACTACAGGAACTGTTACTGCTTATGCTACAAGTGGAGATACGGTTGTTTACATTACAAAAACAGGGGAGTGTTATCACGTTGGCGGCTGTTCAAGCTTAAAGAGAAGTAAAATAGAGACAACATTACAGAGTGCTGTTGATAGGGGCTATAAACCATGCTCAAAATGTAATCCTGGGACACTTGATGCATCTACCAGTATTTCCCAAACTACGTCGACTGCTTCCACAAAATCATCATCATCTACTACAACAGCATCAAAATCAAATACTAATTCTTCAGCAGTGGATGCACTGAAAACATATAAAGGAAATACAAAAGAGTTCAATGCATATGATTACTACAATAACAATGCAGATCTTCAAACAGCGATAGGAGCTGATGGTGATGCTCTTTTGAAACACTACAATGAGTATGGCAAGAAAGAAGGAAGAGTTGCCATAGGAGCTACTTCAACGACATCTTCTGTATCAACAACTACTAAAAGTAAAGGTAATTCAGATAACTTCGATACATACAATATTCCAGAACAGCAGAACACTTCAGAGTCATATGTTCTTAATACCAAAACCCAAAAGTTTCATTATCCTTCTTGCAAAGATGTAGTGAAAATCAAGCCGGATAATTATTCCACATCCTCATTAAGTCGAGACACATTGATGTCTCAAGGCTATTCACCTTGTGGTCATTGTAATCCATAAGAATAACTAAGACCTTCCACCCAAAATGGCGGAAGGTTTTTTATAGTGTTTGACTTGTATTTTTTGAAGCAGAATGTAAACTATAATAATAGAGCCTTCGAGTATAATATTTGTTAAATTATATATTGGGAGAAATACATATGAGAATGTCGGATGATACATACAATGATTATAAGAAGAAGGTACAAGACATTTATTATCACGGATCTAAAGAGGATATGGAACGCCTATATAATGAGATAATAAGTCAATATGGACTGTGTGAAGAACTATATGATTTGGATCATTATCAGGGGAGTTGGACTATTTTGCCTAAGAGGTGAGTTTGGGGTATTGAAAATAGACAGTATTCTGATATGGCTCGTTGAAAGCTGTTTGTTATTATGGAAGACTGCAACATAAATTACTATAAGAAAAAAGATTACTGAGGATTTATAATGTTAAGGCATGTTAAAGCTAAAACTATTGACGATTTTTTTAGTAACCTTAATGATAGACCAGAACGTGGCGTGTACTTTTATCGAATAAATGGATATAACGAGGAAATAAATCGCTTTATCCATAAGTATTTTGAGGCTGCACAAAAAAATGGCATTATAATAGAAGGAAAAATACAGAATCCTGATGATAAAAGCCTTGCTTATTATACGGAGATCATGGGTAGAGATTTTCAGATGAGCATGGCTTTTATTTCGTCTGCGATTAAGAAATGGCTACCAAGGTTGAAAGATGTGCAGGTCAGCGCTGTTGCTGAGGCTATGTATGAGTGCTTGAAAGGACTTCGGGCTTCGGGTAAAAATGATAACATTTTAAAAAACGCATTCATCAAATTTATGTGTTGGTTATACTATAAGTTTGAGGGAGTGGTTTGCAAGCTTGGAAATGATATTGTACCTAAAGTTCTATATGAAGGAGAGATAAGCAACTATGAGTTGTTGTTTTTCTCTATCCTGTCAAATTCGGGATGTGATATTTTATTACTTCAATATAATGGGGACTTGGATTATTTAAAGATTGATCCCAATTCATCATATTCTGATATTCTTTTAGGAAATGTGTTAACAGCATTTCCTAAAAACTATAGCTTGAAATGTGTAAGGGATGAAGTGCGGGAACAAGAAAGCATAGATAGATTATATGGTGAATATCCTGCGGTTCATAATAGTACAAATACATGGATTACAACAGATAATATAATAGAATCGGCTTTGATTCCTGCAAACAGGAGAGGAAATGACGGCTCGTGTTTTTACAATATTTTTTGTGTGATTTATGGGGCAGTAGATGAGTGTACATACCTTAACGAGTTATATAACCTTTACAAAGGCTTAAAAGATAGCGGAAGGGAAGTAATAGTAACGGATGAGGGGATTCCGGTACCAACTATAGAGGAAATAGCGAAGGTTCAAAGAAAAAATACATATGCAAGACAAGAAGATTTGCTAAAAGATCTTGTTAAAAATATCAGATGCCCTCAGAATGTAGAACTTCAGAGGATTGTCACAAAGGCTTTTTTGGATGTTATGATTATGGAGTCAGGAATGGAGAACATAAATCTAAATAGGCTTTTGGGTAAAGGTGTCTATCTGATTTGTTGGATTAATCGATATATCTTTAGTTCATTTTCTAATTGGAAAATGCCAAATGTCAATTCATTTATATATATGGGGGGTTGCAAGAAGGAGAATGAAGCTCTATTTATGAGGATGATGGCAAGGCTGCCATTAGACACCTTGATTTTTGTTCCGAATTTGAATGATAAGTGTATTGTTAAAGACTCAATTCTGTTGGAAATAAAAAAACCGATGAGTTTGGAGGTGAAAAGATTTCCGATTGACACAACTGATTTTCAAGTTGGTACAACTGCTTATCAGGCTGAACGTGAGTTAGACGTCCTAATGTATCAGGATTCTGGTATGTATAGAAATCAGCAGTACGGAAAGGCCAATGCCATTATTCTTCGAACAATGTATGAAGAGATACCCTTGCTGTGGAATGAAGAGGTGAAGTACAGACAGGGTTTTGCAGTAAATGATGATGTGGTGGATATTCCTGTCATATTCGCAAAAGTATCAGGGGTAAAAAATGCTGATATAAATAAGTATTGGAGTAGTATTAAAGAACTGACCGGAGACGATGTTTTTTTGATCCAAAACGTTCCTTTTATAGAGCATAATGCACCAAATCTTCTCAAATCTGTTGCTACAGAGTTCTTAAGAAACGGCAAGCTTCAGAAAGAGAAGATTAAGAACTATAAAAATTACCCGTATGGTTTCCTCAGGGAAGAGATGCAGGAGCATTTGCTGAACAAGTTACAGTTACTTATTGACCGCAAGATTCTGAAGGGGACTGGTGAAAATGGTACAGAGTATACAACAGTTGCCACTGTACTGAATCTTGACAAGGAATTGCTGCGGATTATACACAAATTTGATTTTACAAAAAAGAATCCCAAACTGATCTATATCAATGTCGGTGAAAAAGTGATCAGCCTTGAGGACTCCATCCTCATCGCCTTTTTGAGCATGGTGGGATTTGACGTTTTGATGTTTGTGCCGACGGGATATCAGACTGTTGAAAAGTTTTTTAATGTTAAAATGTTTGAGGAGCACCAGATAGGAGAATATCTGTATGATCTGTCGGTTCCCGATATTGAATCTGCACAGCACAAGAATGGTACGTCTTGGATAAATCGCATATTTAAAAAGGGTTAACTCGCTATGGATGAGATGTTGCTTGCGCAAAATTACGATATAATGGAAGACAGACGGCGCCTGAGCAGCGAATTCGAAAGATCGGATGAGCTTGAAACAATGACTTCTGAGATAGAGGTTTTCAATCTTAAATCGATCACCTTATTCGGAGCTAAGGCGGCAGAAGCAATTTCCAAGTCTTCTGATAATATCTTAAAAAGCCTGGGATCCTCCACTGTAGGTGTTCCAAGTGAACTGTTTAAGACTCTGGCCGGAATAATGTCCCGTTTTGATATATCGGAGATAAAAGAAGACCATAGTTTTTTAACAAAGATATTTGGTAATGGTTCGAATAAAATCGAAAAGCTGCTGGCAAAGTATTATGGCCTGGGAGATGAAGTGGACAGGATATACGTTCAGCTCAGGCAATATGAAAAAGAAATACAGCGCGCAAACCGGTTGCTGGATGATCTGTTTGAGGCCAATGTGCAGAGCTATCACCAGCTGGTGAAATATGTCCTGGCCGGTGAGCGGGGATGCAAAGAACTTGAAGCGGTAATTGGCGAGAAAGAAGCGGAGCTGCGGCAGACAGGAAATGAAACAATACAGTTTGATATCGCAAGTTTAAAAACTGCTCTGAACATGCTGGAACGCAGGATCCATGATCTGCGGCTGACTGAGACGGTGGCTTTGCAATCGATCCCTATGATAAAGACGATGCAGCTCAATAATTCCAACCTGATCAAAAAGATCGATGCGGCTTTTATCGTGACTCTTCCGGTATTCAAACAGTCGCTTACACAGGCTATCATGTTAAAGAAAAATAGAATACAGTCTGATGCAATGCAAAGGCTGGAGAAAAAAGCCAGGGAGATGGCGAAGAACAATCCCTCGGGACTGTCACAGAATGCTCGCGACATGAATGTTGAAAGAATGAATGTTAAAAATCTGGATGCGCTTGAAAGCTCCTGGAAGACAATAACGACGGGAATAAGTGAGACGGAAGAACTTCAGAACAGTCTGGCTGAGAAAAGGCTGGAAGATAAAAATAAGCTGGAATTTATAAAATCAGAGTATAATAAAGAAGTAATGAGTGAACAAACACTTCAATGAAGGAGGATTTAAAATGAGCATAAGTTTAAGTAAGGGGCAAAAGGTTGATCTGACAAAAAGTAATCCCGGGCTGTCAAGAATCATGGTAGGACTGGGCTGGGATGTCAATTCGTTTGATACCGGTGCAGGGTTTGATCTGGATGCAGAGGCATTTATGACAGGCGCCAATGGTCTGTGTCCTTCCGGAAATGAGTTTATCTTCTATGGTAACCTCTCACATTCAAGCGGTTCGGTTACTCACATGGGAGACAATCTGACCGGTGAGGGTGAAGGCGATGATGAGCAGATCATGATCGATCTGAGCAAAATTCCGGCTAATATAGAGAAGGTGGCATTCTCAGTTACTATCTATGAGGCTGAGGAGAGAAGGCAGAATTTCGGACAGGTATCCAACTCTTTTATCCGTATCGTAGATCAGACAACTAATACTGAGCTCATCAGATACGATCTGGGAGAAGAGTTTTCTATAGAAACAGCTGTTGTTGTCGGAGAGTTATACAGATACAACGGCGGATGGAAGTTCAATGCGATAGGAAGCGGGTTTCAGGGCGGCTTAGCTGCGCTATGCGCTCATTATGGCATAGATGCAAAGTGATTATAGTAATTGGAATGGATATAAATGCCAGGGAGATGATCTCTCTGGCATTATTTTTTATTTGTCGCAGTGATTGTCTGGTGATTGTCTGGTCGAAAAAAAGGCATTGTTAAACGTTTACGTAATTGTGCAAATGTCATAACTCAAAATGGAACACTACTAAAAAAATCTAAAATATGCATAAAGGATATTGAATATCTATTTGGCAAAGTGTAAAATTATGAGCATTAGGTAATATAATTCGTCACAGTGCGCATTGATGACATAACGGGGTAAAAGAATGGCAAATAATAATGCATATGAGGAAATTGGCGTAACAGATGTTGACAGGGAGAAATTGATTGACTTACTATCGGAAGAATTGCCTGTTTTGCGCGCAAAAATTGGGTTATCACAAGAAGAACTGAGCGATATTATTGGTGTCTCTAGGCAGACATATTCATCAATAGAGACAAAGAAAAGAAAAATGACATGGGGAACATTTCTTTCGTTGATACTGTTCTTTGATAATAATGAAAAAACTAGCCCAATGTTACAAAGTATAGGTGCATTTCCAAATTCTTTGAAGAATCTTTTAAACAAAAGTAACCGAGATTAAAATCTTGGCTTAATGAAAGGATGGAATAAATAATATGAAATTTGTGGGATTGACCGACAAAGAAGTTGAGGAATCGCGAAAGAAAAATGGTTCTAATGTGATTCCGGATTCGGAGCCAACAACGTTTTGGGAGGAATTCAAAGAAACGTTTAACGATCCGATGATTAGGATACTGCTTGCTATTGTGGTAATAATGCTTATTATGTTTTTCCTGGGGCATGCAGAGATATACGAGCCAATAGGAACAATCGTTGCTGTTTTAATTGTTGCATTTGTTACTGCAAAAACTGGAGTTGCTAGTGATACAAAGTATAGAGAGCTGAAGGATAGTACAAAAAAAGATACTTGCAAGGTCTATAGAAATGGCTTGATAACTGTAGTTGAGGTGGATGATGTTGTTGTCGGTGATAAGATAATCCTTCAGTCGGGAGATAAAATACCAGCTGATGGACTTCTTGTGGATGGTGATTTGAGAGTAGACAACTCTGTTTTGAATGGCGAAGCAGAGGAATGTAAAAAAACAGCAACCTCTATCGAAACCAGTTTTCCAGAGGAGCTTACTGGAGATGTGTTTGTTGACCAATATTCATTATTTAGAGGAGCCGTGGTTTTTGATGGAGAAGGCGTACTTGATGTTAGAAAAGTTGGTCTTGGAACAATGATGGGGAAAATGGCTGAGGATATGCAAGAAGAAGAGCCAGATTCTCCACTAAAAGTAAAACTTTCTAAATTGGCTAATCAGATATCAGTATTCGGCTATGTATCCGCAGTTGTAATAGTTGTACTTTATATGGCGTACTTCATCTTTAAAGCAGGTGGATTTGGTGCATATATTGCAACGGGCTGGAGCAACATATTGATGAACGTCATCGAATCAGTTTCCCTTGCGATTCTGATCGTTGTATGTGCAGTACCGGAAGGACTGCCCCTGATGATCTCTCTGGTTCTTATGCAGAATACCAGCAGAATGCTTGATCACAACGTCCTTGTAAGAAAGGCAGTTGGTATAGAGACAGCAGGTTCATTGAATATCCTTTTCAGTGATAAGACAGGTACTATTACAAAAGGCAGTCTGGAAGTAGTTGAGTTCTTCACGCCGGACGGTGCCAACATACCTTTGGCAGATATCAAGAACTATGGAAAAGTTAAGTCCCTCGTTGATATAGCTATAGGCAAGAACACAGCGTCCATGTTTGACGGACAGCACAGGGTTATTGGAGGAAATGCGACAGATCAGGCTCTCATGAGATTCTTGGGAGAAGAATCCTATAACTTCCTTGCAAATGGTACAGATAAAGCAACTGACTACAGTGTTGGACTGTCACAGGGATTCAATTCAGCCAACAAGTTCAGTCAGGTTGAGATAAGAGAGCTGGGGCAGGTATTTTATAAAGGTGCTCCCGAGAAGTTTTTGGCAGTTGCCAAAAAAGGTTTAAAGACAGATGGAACTGAAACTGATCTGTTCCCAGATGTTGTAAATGAGAAGATCAATGAATATGCTTCAAGAGCAATGCGTGTACTTGCTTTTGGCTATTCGAAAAAGCCCTTTACCGAGAATGAGATCAATGACGATGTTGTGATTATCGGTTTTGTTGCTATCAGAGATGATGTAAGACCTGAAGCTAAAGAGGCAATAAAAGAAGTACAGACTGCCGGTATTCAGGTAGTTATGATAACCGGTGACAGACTTGAGACAGCGGTATCAATCGCCAAGGATGCCGGACTGATCCAGTCAGACAGTGACAGGGCACTGACTTCTGCTCAATTGAATTCCATGAGCGACGATGAGGTCAAGGCCATCATTAAGGATATCAGGGTTATAGCCCGTGCTTTGCCGACGGACAAATCAAGAATGGTAAGGCTTTGCCAGGAAATGAACCTGGTTGTTGGAATGACCGGCGATGGAGTAAACGATTCACCTGCATTAAAGCGTGCTGACGTTGGATTTGCCATGGGCAGTGGAACAGAGGCTGCGAAGGAAGCCGGTGAGATTGTTATCATTGACGATAACTTCAGATCCATCAAGGATGCGATTCTCTATGGACGAACCATTTATCGCAATATTCTGAAGTTCTGTAAGTTCCAGCTGGTTATAAATGTGGCCGCAGTAATCGTAAGTGCCATCAGTCCTTTCTTTGGCATTGTAGAACCGCTTAAGGTTACTCACCTTCTGTTTGTAAACCTGGTAATGGACAGCCTTGGAGCTATCATGCTTGGTAACGAACCGGCTCTTGAAAAGTATATGCTGGAAAAGCCGAGAAGAAGAGACGAGAGCATCATAAGCAAGCCTATGGCAGCTCAGATACTGATAATGGCTTTGTGGATGACTATTGTCAGCTTCTGGTTCCTGAAATCACCTACTATGGCCAATCTGTTTGGAACACGTGAACAGCATTACACTGCTTACTTTGTATTGTTTGTTGTGGCTGCGCTGTTTAACGGCTTCAATGTAAGAGATGACGGCTTCGGTATTTTTAAGGGATTAAAAGATAATCCTGGCTTTATGAAAGTATGGATCGCTATAGTAGTAGCACAGGCTTTGATTGTTAATGCAGCATTGATCCCGCTGTTGTTGTTTAAATTCCTTAGCTCAATGTTCAGCTGCACTCCGTTTGGAATAGTGGGATGGGGAGTTGTATTCCTGATTGCATTTACAATGATTCCGGTAGATCTGTTGCGTAAAACTATAATGGGAACAGCAAAGGAGGGGTAAGTATGTCAGTAAGTTTATCAAAGGGGCAAAAAATTAATTTATCCAAGGAGCAGGCGGGACTGTCACAGGTAATGGTAGGACTCGGCTGGGACGAGGTTGAGAAGAACCAGGGCTTCCTTGCTACATTGTTTGGCGGCAAGCCCATGGACATCGATTGCGATGCATTCGCAATAATGCTTGCTGCTAACGGCAAGGTTCTGAACGCTCCGCTCAGAGATATCAAGCAGTGCACGGTGTTTTACAACAATCTTTCGGATCCGTCCAAATCGATTGTTCACCAGGGTGACAATCTCACGGGCGCCGGAGAGGGAGACGATGAACAGATCTTTGTGGATCTTAACAGAGTTCCGGCAGATGTATTTTCAATTGTCTTCGCTGTTAATATCTATGAGGCCTTTAACAGAAATCAGCACTTTGGAATGCTTAGGAATGCCTTTATCAGAGTTGTCGATGCCAAGTCCGGAAGAGAGCTGTGCAGGTTCGATCTGAATGAGAATTACAACAACGAAACTGCTCTGATCGCAGGCGCATTAAGAAGGACTGACGCAGGATGGGAATTCGTCACAGACGGGTCTCATTCAAGGGTTAAATCACTGGTAGAAGTTGTTCAATCCTTTGCGTGATCCTTGAATGACGCTGAATCGTAATTTCTGAAAAATAAAATAAATCTATATTTCAAGGAGGGTACAAGAAATGGCAGTTAATTTACAGAAAGTTACCAAAGGACAGAAGGTGTCTCTCGAAAAGAGTATGAAGATGGCACTTATAGGACTCGGCTGGGGAGCAAAGTTTGACCTTGATGTTTCTGCTTTCCTGTTAGGCCCCAACGGTCTTTGCACAAATGACCAGGATTTTGTATTTTATGGAAACCTTACACACCCCAGCGGGGCAGTTTTCTCAAAGGGTGATGAGAGAGGTGACAACGTGGAAGACGGCGAAGAGGGAGACGACGAGCAGATCGTTGTTGACTTCAGCAAAGTTCCCGCTTACGTAGATAAGATTGCGATCGTTGTAACTATTTATGATCAGGGACCTACTTTCGGACAGGTTAAGGATGCATACGTTCGTGTAGCCAAGATCAATAATGCTGATGATGAAGTTGGCGAAACAGTTATCGAGTACAACCTTGAGGAAGAGTTCTCCACTGAGACCGCAGTTCTGGCAGCAGAGATCTTCAGAAGCGGCAATGAGTGGAAGTTCCATGCACTTGGACAGGGATTCGAGGGAGGCCTTGCAGCCGTTTGTGCTAACTATGGTATTGATGCCGAGTAAAAAATGAGTGATTTGCCTGGGAGAAGAAAATGAGAAAACGAATTGCAGCGGTGGTCATTGGAGTTTTATTGTTATTAAGCAGATTTAATCTCAATGTCTATGCGGATGATAAAGATCTGGATCAGTTCCTGCATAGAAGTAATGTCGTGTTTGTTACGGACGAAAGCGGATCCATGAAACAAACAGACCCTAATAACAACAGATATGAGGCAATTCGCCTTTTCCTGGGTGAAATGGCTAATGAAGGCAATTATGTCGGGAGCGTGTCCTTTGGTGAGCAGCTTGTGGACTCGAGTAATATTGAAGCCATAAACGGACAGGCGGCAAAGGATGCGCTGCTTGCCGACATATCAGATCAGCAGTACTCAAACTATACAAATATAGGACGAGGACTGATAGAAGCTGTTAATATGCTGGATTCCGGAAGGAATAAAGATCTTGATTCGGCGATCATTCTCCTTACAGACGGAAACACAGATATGCCGGATGAAGAGCAGTATAATGAGTCCATTGCAATGAAAGCAGATGCAATTGACAGGGCAAGAAAGGCCGGGTACAAGATCTTCACGATCTGCCTGAATGTCAATGGCGCAGCCGATTCGAAAGAGATGAGGCAGATTGCTGAAGCAACCGGAGGAGAATTCGCTGAAGTAACATCGGCGGAGGACCTCAATGACATCGAGACCATGTTTAACAAGCTGATCTTCAATTCTTTTGAGGACATGGACTTTGCGAACCTTGAGCTGGTGATCGGCAGTGATGGCACGGTGTCAACAGACTTTGACATCCCGGGTGTCGGCGTCGAGGAAATAAATGTACTGTTCCAGGGAAGCCTTGCTGATTGTGAACTTGTAGATCCAAGCGGCAAGCACTACAAGGGGGGAACAGATGGCGCAGTACTTGTAAATGGTGCTGATTTCCTTTTGATCAAGGTTCAGGAGCCTGTCGGAGGCAGATGGCAGGCAGTAGCATTTGGTGATCCTAATACGGTCATCAGTTTGCGACTTCTTTACAATTCCAATTTCTATGTTGTGGCAAGTATGGATGCTCCAAGTGAGGTTCATCTTGGAGATACCGTCAAAGTTATAGCACAGATTGGTACTTCGGCAGGAATTGTTTCGGATACTTCAAGATATACCGATATGACTGCCACCGCGACCGTTAAATATGGTGACCAGGTAAAAGAAAATCCCATGAGGATAGGTCAGAACGGTTTTGAATATGAAATGAATGTTTCCGAAGAGGGAACCTATTATATATCCGTAAAAGCTGCCAATAATGATATGGAGGCTGCTGCAGACGAAGTATTTGAGATAAGTGTGAACAACACAGCACCTGTTGCTTCGGACAAAGAGCTGTCTGCTCATGCAAATATCTGGCCCGTAATCGGCGGAACGGCCAGCCTTGATCTTAAAGATGCTGCAACAGATCCGGAAGGGCAGGCTGTAACATATACCATTGAATCTTCTGCATTCAATGAAGAAGACTACACGCTTGACGGAACAAAGCTCACTGTGAACAAATTCAGTATTCCCAAAGGCTCATTTACCATCAAGGGGGCAGATCCTTATGGGGCATATTGCACATTTGACGTGAGATTCACATCTACAAACATTGGAATCATCATGGCAATAGTAGCGTTAGTCGGAATCCTGATCGCTATAGTAGCTGTTATCGTGGTGATCCGCATCGCAATGGGGAAAGCTCTCATTGGTACACTGGCTGTTTCTAACTATGACAAGTCACGAAGGTATCCGCCTCAGATAAAAGACCATGGAAGAGGCCAGATTCCACTGGCACAATTCAGTCTTGATCTGTCCTCGTTACCTGAAGGATGCAAATTCCAGTGCGACGGAGGTAACGCACAGATCTGGTTCATCAGTAAGAAGCCTGTATATACAGATTATGCTGTTGGCCCTACTAAGAAGTTCAGAATCCGCGGAGACGGTATGGAAGTCAGGATCTGCGGAGATGATAAAATGGAAAAAGGTATCATGGTAGTATTTAAAAGCGACAAACTCAATGCTTTGGGCTATTGAGAAAAGACACAAGATAAAAACAGAGAAGGAGGCAGGGTATGGCAACATATCGACAGTTACTATTAAGTACCGGAGGAGGAGTTATCAGTGGTTCTCAACAGGATGAGCAGAACAAATGTGCCACCATCGCTATTGGACTTGGCGGAACAGGTGTGGCATGTCTGCGCAACCTGAAAAAGCAGATTTACAGCAGGTTACAGCCTGATGATCCTGAGGCAACAATCCCTCAGTATTCACACATTCGTTTTCTTGCTGTTGATTCTGACAAGAGTTCCCTTGGGGCAGATGGGGCGTTTAATTCTCTTGATGAGACTACGGAGTTCTTTTCTATTTCTACCGGAGATATAAATGGTCTTTTATCCAATACCAAGACTTTGGCAAACACACCTGAGTGTAACTGGCTCAAGACAGAAAACAGAGAAAAGGGTCAGCGCGGACTTTCGATTCTTTCTGCAACAGCCGGCGCAGGCGGTGTCAGACAGATCGGTCGTCTGCTTATACTTGAAAAATCTGCAGAGTTTATCTCTCGAATCCAGCGCATCGTTCAGGATGCAACAAGAGAGCTGCCCGGTGACAGCGAGATAATCATTCATATCTTCAGCGGTATGGGTGGCGGAACAGGTTCAGGAACATTTCTTGATGTATGCTACCTCGTTCAGGAGGCTCTTGACAGGCTGGCATTAAAAGGAAAAGCTCTTACCTGCGGATACTTTTTCCTTCCGGATGTAAACTTAAGTAATCCCAGCATTGAGGAAGGCGGCGCAGTTTCCAGATATATCAAGGCCAACGGCTTTGCTGCAATGAAGGAACTGGATTATTGCATGAACTTCCACAATAACCACGGCCAGTGGGATCAGGAGTACAAAGGTTTCCATATCGGGCCTGTTCAGGATACTCCTGTAAAAGTATGCCATCTTGTTTCTGCACATGACATTACAGGTACCACATTGAAGAACGGCTTCGCCTATGCAATGAATGTTGTATCTGATTTTGTAATGCAGTTTTTGGTAAAACCGGACGCTGTTGGCAGTGCAGACGCTCTTACAATGTATTCACATATCGCCAACTATTTCAAGTCCATGGAAAAGGTTAATAAGACAGCCGGTGCCAATTATCAGTACTGCTTACTGGGTGCTTCTAACGCCATCGTTCCAATGAAGGAGATTACTACATATCTTGCAAGTAAGCTCTTTGAAGAGATGTCCAGAGTTAACCAGCACAAGCCTACAGATCAGGAAGTTGCACAGTTTGCAGAGAGAACCGGTCTGACATATCAGCAGCTGCAGGATTCGCTTCTCTCAGGAACCAACTATCGCATGCCTCCTATAGATCTTGATTACAAGCAGTTCACCAGCATGGACGAATCAGATCTGGCGCTTCCTACAACAATTATCCTTCCTGATATTATCATGAAGCCATACCGCGACAGACTTCAGTCAAACATGCTCAACCAGGTAACAACAAATTACCACGCAATGACCAATGACTGGTCAATCGATGAGATAAAGAAAGATCAGACCAGTGCCTCCAAGGTAGTAGGAGCGTTCTTTGCGCTGAGAAATCTTCTTATTGATCCGCAGTATGGACCTTTCTATGCTGCAGATGTACTTAACGGAGCACAGGCTACAAACCTGGTCAACCACCTCAGAGGTATTCAGAAGCAGGCTGAAAATGACCTGAACTCAGTACGTGGTGATATCACCCTTAGAATTCAGGCTGCGAAGACTGCAAGGCATGAATTCCTTCATGGCGGACTCTTATCCAACAAGAAGAAAAACTTTGAGGAGTTTATAGCTGCAGTAGCAGCATATTTCACAACTGACAGCTACATCCAGGTGCTTGAGCAGATGGTTGCCATGATGCCGGTGATGATCAAACAGTTTATTAAGCTTTATGACGATCATTTCAAAGTTTATCAGACTGTAAGCCGCAATCTGTTTGATACATTCCATGAGAATTATCTGACATTGTCTAATAACGACCTCACTGATGCCATTGCTGATCCCTTCGTACTTCCTCTTATGAGAGTACAGGATATGAAGGAATCACTGGATGCGGCAGTTGCATCCATAAAGTCAGAGGTCCAGGCGCAGAACTTCCATACGTTCCTCTTTGATCAGCCCAAGATCTGGAACAACGGCGATGAGCACAAGATCTCCAAGGAAGTTTCAAAGTACCTCGTGGGTGTATTTGATGAATACACAGGCAAAACATTGACTGATTACCTGAAGATCAGATTTAATACCGAGGATCAGGACAAGCTCATCAATTTCGTTTACAAGGATATTCTGGAGCCTCTTAAGAACAAGGCAGAAGCGCTGTTCTGGAAATCAGCAGGCTTTGATATTTCGGTTGCACAGCCGCTTGGATATATTTCCATACCGGATACAGCATCTGTGATTCTGACTGCATCCGATAAGCTTGTTAATGCGGAATCATATCTTACAGAGTGTCCCAGCAAGTTGAAGGACAGAATATTCCTGCTCAAGTGCTTATGCGGAGTTCCGATCTATGCTTATAACGGAGTAAATGATTACAGCAAGGAGTATCGCGCTGATAAGACCATTGGTAAGCATCTCTATGAGCTGACAGACAGAGATGCCAGAGACTGGAGAACACTTCCGGATCTTGTGCCTTACAGCACCAACAAAGATACAACAGAAGAGATCGAGACCAGGGCAAAGAATTATGACCTGGCAATTGAGAAGGGCATAGTAAGACAGAGTCCTCTGTCAAGCAGTGAGTACCAGTTGGTTACATGGCCCGCAATAGATGAACTTGTGAGCGCTGCAGAGTCAGCTATTTCAAGTGGCGATGTCAACAAAATGAAACAGGTTTCTACTCAGATTGCTGAGTACAAGGCAAACAGAGAGCCTGCTACCATCACTGCGATTGCCAATGACGGATCATATGGCCACGAGGAGAAGGTTCGTAAAGATCATGTTATTGACTCAAAAGAGATGTCAGATGCCATCAGCAATGAGCTGGCAAAAGAAGAGAAACTTGACAGTCTCATTGTAGAACTCGAACAGGGCAAGAAGAATGTTCAGAGCACAGTGAGCACAAAAGAAAACTTCTTTAATGGTTTGTATTCAGGCGTCATCTCAGTAAATATTCCTAAGATATCATATACCGAGATGAAGTTTGGAATGACCAACGAAGTGGCTCTGAGTGATCCCAAGATGGAGCCAGCAGGTAAGTATGTACCGCTTTATCAGGCATATCTTACATATAAAGCCATGACTGATGAGGAGAAGGGCAAGATAAATGATCTGATAGATGCAAGGCTCAGCGATGTTGGAGCATGGCAGGCAGCTATGCAGGACAGCTGCGACAAGTTACTTGAAACCTTCTCTGACAGATATCTTGGCCTTATGCAGCAGCAGGCAATGAAGCTTCCTGAACAGACAGATGAAATTGTTAATCTTCTTTTGGAGTTCAGACAGGGAATAGAAAACTTTAAGCTTATGTATGGTCTTATGTAAAGCGCAAAGGGTAAACGAATGATAGACTTAAAAGAGTTAAAAGCGGTTCTTTCAGACGAGTTGGAAGAGAGTTTTCGGCGGGGCAATATTAACAATATGCCCCGCATACCCATGATGATAGTCTATGCTGATACTGACGCGAAAGAGGCTAAAAAAGAGATTGATACGATCTTACAGCATTCATGGGGAAACAGAAAAAATGACATTGTTCAGATATGCATGGATGGAAACAGCTTTTTGGATGCTGACTCGAATGAAAGCTTAAGTGAAGACGATGTCCAGGAACGGATAGACAACATGTATACGGCTGACAATACTTTCCGTGAAATGGACAACATTTGCGTCGTAATGCTGCACAGCACTACATCCTGTGAAAGTATCGACCAGTTTAAGGAAAGATTCGAAAGTATCAGCATATTCAAAGATCTGATATCTGACGGCATTTTGACTACCAGTATACTGTTTTTGGATGAATCCACAAAGTGTAAGAAGATCGCTTCAGAGATAAGAGCATTTTTAGCTGATATGCTGGCAAATGATTCACGCCCTTACAGATCGACATTCCTTCTGAGCAACAGACTCAGCAACGGAAGTCTGCTCGGTGGTAAGAGGATGCTTGAGAATTATTCAATGGCGGGATGGATAATGGTACTGCTGAACGGTACAGGAGCAGGATATGCTCCTGATATGGATCTGTTCTATCCTCCGGGAGAGGGATGCTATCTGACAGCTGCATTTTCAGAAATAAACAGGCCCAATGACTCAATATGTGACATTGTTCTTCATTCGATTCTTGAATGGATCGACAAACAATCTGCCAATAAAGGCAGTACATCTGCCGCAACGCTTTCATTTGATGACCTGTGCGATGCACTCGGCGTTGAGAGCGGTAAGGCGGAGTTTTTGGAGAGCTTTTTCCGGGATGAGATTTCTGAGAAGATACCAACTGCTGCGGACATAAGATTTTTGCCGAGGCAGCATCTTGGAGGATTCGACCTGGCAGCTCAGAGCTTCTCCTCAGTGGATGCTGAAACATTGGGCAGCTGCGGGACTTTCATTTCTTCCATGGACCTCTTTGACAACGAGCTTGAGGACGAACTTAAGGACTATGTACAGAAATTTGTTAAGCAGCATTTGTCGACAGCAGCGGTTTCCAACGTGTTCACAGTGTCCAACATCCAGGAACTGGTGAGAAATCTAAGGCCCGTTGAGCCCGAAGGAAAAGAAAAAATAGATTTCTATATCTATGAGAAGATTCATGCTGATTTTGTTAACTGGGCACTTCCTATATGTGAGGAAGTATTCAGGTCATTGCAGAAAAAGTCGGTAACCAGCACAAAAGAATTTGAAAACATTCTTCAGGATTTCCAGCAGGGATACTATCGTGATAATGAAGATCTGGAGAAGTTTTATTCGGAAATCACAAAAGATGCGCTTCAGAGTGCTTCCAGCGGTCTTGGAGACAGGCTTTTAGAGAGTATAGGTTCAAATGGTAATGAGCGGTCGGAAATCCTGGACAGCCTTAAAAAGGCCGCAGAGGAGATCTTTTCTGCCAAAGCAGTATTCAGGATGCCGTTAGAGCAGGAAATGGTAAGTCGAATGGGACAAAACCCTGATGACATACATAAGCAGATCACCAACACACTTTATACCGACCTGGATAAAAAAATAAGGTTAAAGACTTCGTTGTCATTGAATCCAAAGAAGCAGATCACCATCGTCAATAAAAAAGACAGTGATGGAAATGAGACTGAGCTTTTCCGTAGTATAAAGCAGAATGTCTCAGATAATCATAATAATGTTTTCTTTGATTCAAGCAACAACAATACCATTAAGATTTTGCGATTCTATGAGTGTCAGCAAAGTAATCTTACATAAGGAGCTTCAAAGATGGATATAGAATTTCGCCAATACGACGGAACAGCAACTGCGAAGAACCCGAGAATTGAGAGACGCGGAGAAGTTTTCACACTGAAGTTTGACGAGAAGGACTGTGAATATTTCCTGCTGATTTCCCGTGTTCCCAGTGGCAAGGTGGATCTGAATAATCCGGATATACAAAAAGCTTTGATCGATAAAAAAGACAGGTTGGTAAATGCTTCTAATGAAAGGCTTACTGAGGGAACTTACTTTTCTTTGATCGAATGGAGTGAATACAGAGTTAACGACTATGCTATCGATCTGCCAAGCCAGATAGCTGAGTATACGCTGTTCGGATGCAACGAAGAGAATGGTAAATATATCATCTACATTCCAAATAATGAAATGTCGTGCACCGCAAGCATTGCACTTACAGTGGGCTATCGCATCACACAGGTAAGCGATGGAGGCGGGGCGCCCAGACTCTTCGGCAAAAAAGAGCCAAGCCGCATGTATTACGCAGTTGAATTTGATCAGATACCCAATTATCAGGATGGAAGTATTGTTTACAGATTTGATGATGACAAATGGAGTTATCCTGTAACAGGTAAGCTTATAGAAAACGGAAGGTTCTACATCGATGGCGCAGCCGGAATGCCAAGATTCTTTTCCATGGTATCCGGACTTGAACTTAGGAAAAATTAAAAGCTAATTAGAATAGTAGAGGTCAACTGATGGATATTTATACTGATTACAAGCAGGCAATTGTTTGTCCGTACTGTTTTCGAACCTTTTCACACAAAGAAGTTCATTTCAGGATGGAGTCTTACTTTGATCAGAACAACTTAAATGATGAGGGCTATCAGGAAGAAGATTTCCAGACGCCCGGAGTTGTTCCGGATCAGGATAAGCCACGCCTTATGCAGCAGACAGCGGAGAGAAAGCCATTCCTTATAAAGGATGATCCGCTTTATATTGCGTGGTGGAAAAACTACGGCGAGACAACTGAGCAGGCGTATGGAATAGACTCTAAGCTCCCCTGCAAGGTGTATCAATTGCCAATCCTTAACCCATCAAATCCCGAACATCAGAAATCTCTTCAGGTAGTTAATCCGGAGGCTTCGGGTGTTGGTCAGTATCTGGGGCTTGACGGAGATGGAATGGCTGTTTCTATCGTGGACAGATTCGGACAGGAGACGAGAAGAAGAGTATGCCCTCACTGTCACAATCCTCTTCCGATTAATTATGGTAAGAACAATGTGAAATTCATTTCCGTAATTGGAATTACAGGATCGGGTAAAACAGTTTATTTGTCTCAGCTCCTCAGTGGAATACAGGAGGCTGTAGCTCATCTAAATATGACTGCAACCGCGACAACGGATATTGCCAATTTCATTATGAGCAATCCTGTCGAAGAGGGAAGACCGTTGCCTCCGGCATCCGTAGAAGGTAGATTCTCACAGCCCATGGTATATGACCTGTCACGCTCGGTGAACAGTACCACTGTTCAGACCGAGACTATTGTTCTGTACGATATTGCGGGAGAAGATTGTCAGAGCCCGACTGCAATGATGAAATATGGCAAATTCGTACAGAATTCAAATGCCATCCTGCTCCTCATAGATCCACAAAAACAGCTGGATCTGAAATCCAAAAATGTTCCGGTTGACAGCAGAATGCGCATGGCGCCGCAGGTTGTTCTGGACACAATACACAATGTATTTCTTAAGCTTCCGAGCAATGAAAAATGTTCCATACCACTGGCTGTATGTGTCTCAAAGAGCGATACGTTCCTTACGTATATCAAGGATTCTGATGCGAATAAGATAGTGGATAGTGACATGACACCGCTCAGAGACCAGAGGACTCAGGATTATATTCCGGAGTTCAATGCGGAAGAATACAATAAGCTTAGTCAGGAGATAAGAAAACTGACCAAGGGACCGCTTATGGCCACCCTGCGTGTGGGATTTTCCACGTGCAATTTCTTTGCCTTTTCTGCAACGGGATGTGGCACTGAAACGAGGCTGGACGAGGCGAGCGGTGAGTTCTATCAATACCTGGTGGGACCGGCAACGCCTAAGCGTATAGCTGAGCCTCTTTTCTGGATATTCTGCAAATTGGGATATATTAAGCCTCATTCACCGATTTTAAAAGCTTTTCAAGATCCTCCTGAAGACTGGTATGAAATAGAGATTAAGACTAATCTTTTCCACAAAGAAGTATTGAGGGTAAAAGCCAGTGACATACCAAAGATAGTGAACAGCGGGCAGAAAATTGTGAAGCAGACACAAATTGATCCACCGGAAGACTATCTGATAAGTTTAATGTATGAAATATAAGGTGAATAATAATGAGTGATTATTATCAAGCTTGCTATGCCCATCCTGATACGGGGTGGGCAGTTGTCAACATATCGTCGGACACGCCAAAATCACTGGTTGAGGATTTTTCGCTTATAGAGCGGACAAATGCCGGACTGTCTTCGAATAAGACTGTACCCATGGGGGCAAATGAGAACCCTTCATGTATGTTTGAGATTTATTGCAGAAATGATGCGGTTGGTCTGGTAAGGACACAGTACAGTATCTCAGACAGTCAGGGACGACCGATTTCTTTTTCTCATGGATATATTTTTACTAATGCCTATGAAATTTTGAAAGATCCTAATAATATTCTGCGCATAAGTAGTGCAAATTTTTCAGATAAGCGTATTTCTGATGAGGAGAAAGCTGCGATAAGATCAACACCAGGAGAGTTAAATCGTGAGCTTATCAAAAGAGCTGTTCCAGATGATATTTATGGAGAATTAATACTTAGAGAACCATTCGGTGTAGAAGAATCACTAAAAACGTGCGGTTTGGATGACAATAGTTACATGAAGTATATGTTGGCAGTGTATTCACATTTACTTGCAACTAACACTGATAAAAATCTTTATATCAAAACAGACGGATCTGAGAAATATGCATGGAATTTAATGTATTTGACATATATTGCTGTACCTTATTCAATGCGACCCTTGCTGAATTGTTCAACGTTGTTGCACTTGGAGCAACATAATTCAAAGATGATTTTTTGTTATGAAACACCGGATGGTGTGCCATATATAAACCCTGTTACAGGGGAAAACAATGTAATGTCTGATGTGGTAGAAAAAAGAATAAGAGACAGAAATCCATTTATAGAGAAAATAATGGAGTTTATTCATAAGGGAAACCAGAAAGCATTATATGATGCGATAGAAACATGTCTGAGAATTATGGGAGATACACAGTTAAATACCATGCAAGTGATAAATCTTTCATACAGCTTATTAACGAAAGAACATGAAAAGGCAGACCGTTTGCCAGGGATTATATACAGCTGGATGGTTTTACCGGTAAGTAACTCAAAAAACTGGGAAAGTACGGCTATAACATTCCTTAATAATGCAGAGAGACTCGGGATTAAGTTTGGAGACGAAGTTAAGAGCGTGATGAGAAACAGGCTTGAAGGAGCTGTTACAGAGGATTTTGTTACACTTGTTAATAAGGTTCTATAATAGTGTTTTACTTGCATATAAAAAGCGAGATATAAAAGAATGAAAGATAAGTACCATAAAGTATTGAATCGATTTCTATCAGTTATCCTTTTGCTTTCTATTCTTTTGACTCAACTAAGAATGGATTATTTTACTGTGCATTCAGCGGATAATGATTATGTAAAGATAATCGCAATAAGTCCTAATTATTATAGATCTTATACTACAGAAATGACTTTTACTGCGATTGTTGAATATAACCTAGAGTCCCGTGACCACGGAATTGTGTATCTTGGCTTTAATACGCAAGAACCGCACTCTTACAGCTTATATGCAAGTCAGGAAGTTGAAAAAGGAAGCGGAACAGTGACGCTGCAGGCCACAGTGACACCTGTTGACTGGAGTTCTTACTGGAAGGCTGGCTATCAGCTTCTTGGCCTGCTTAAGGGCGCAAGTTCAATGGAGACGGACTTCAAGGTCTATGCCAATCTCTCCGAATACCCACACGAAGATAGCTGGACACCGCTGGCTACATACGAGGAAACTCTTGAGTTTATGAATGCCGATCCGCCGCAGATGGAACCGCTTCTGTATACGGACAAGAATGGGCATGACGACGAGGATGAGTTTCAGGATCTAAAGGAAGGAGCAAGTCCTCAGTTTACTGAAGCGCAGTTTCACAACAGCCTTGAAGAGCTGTGTTCCGAGACAGCTTCAACAGTGTATAACCCAAGACTTGCTGACATGTTGATGTCGCTGTCATGCGGTGCATATTATAAGCAGTGCACCCTGGAGAACTATGATCATCTGGGATTTGACAGAGGTGATGTCAAAACTTACAACTATTACCTGGATTGGGATGACAAGCGCTATGGTGATGATTCAGTCGCTTACACCATAGGTAAGAAGCAGACCTGGGATGGAAGAACGATGATACTTGTAACCATCCGGGGTTCTTATGCTGATAATGATTCCATCTCTTCCAAGGATTGGAGGAGCAATTTCAATCTTGGAGAAGCTGAGACCGGAATATCATGGCACAGAGGCTTTGACAAAGCAGCCAAGGAGGTCTTTAAGACACTTCAGGAATTATACGGTGACACTTTGCCGAAGGACAATACATTCTATGTCCTGACGGGGCACAGCAGAGGCGCCGGCGTTGCAAATCTTGTTTCGGTACTGATATCTGATAACGGTGTCCCAAAGCTTAACGTATATGATTACAACTTTGCGTGTCCGGATGTTGCGCGCAATATCGGAACGGGCTGGAACTGGCTTGGTGATCATGACAACATTTTTAATGTCGCCAATGCCAACGACCCTGTTGCATGGATTCCGGGAGTTCTGGGAGACATGCTTGGAAATGCCTCCGACACCGCGACTGATATATATTCTTTATTTATCAACCCTGACGTAAAGATCCAGGGAGCATCCGGTGATGGAATGTCAGCTCCCTTAACGGACTGGGGTAAGTTTGGGCGCAGTTACTGGTTCAGCAGTGACTGGGATAAAGCCGACTCAAAGGGGCTGGACTTCTCGCTTCACGATCAAAAGAAGTATGTGGAATATATGCATGAACACAGAGGGGATCCTTTGGGCGATGGTGACATGAAAACCTGGGAAGGCGTTGTCACCAAGTCAAATATTGCCAAGGCAGCCATTGGTTTATCAGTTCTGTTCACAGCAATAAAAGGCATTCTCTTGTTCTTTTTGTGTCCGGTTGATGTAGAGATTACAGATTCATCAGGAAATGTAGTCGCTTCGGTTGTGGATGGTGTTCCAAACTACCATGAATCCACACTGGGAGATGTTGTTATACTGAACCAGGGGAGCGAAAAACTGATCTTTATCAAAGATGGTGCAGATCTGTCAGTAAAGCTGACAGGAAGCGACAGCGGCACCATGACTTATGCCGCCGTCGAAACCGATATGCTGGGCAGTGAAGCGTACGACTGTAAGGCATATTATGATGTGGAACTAAAAAAGGGAAAAACTTTTGAAGACCATGTAGTACTGAGTTCGGAGGATAATAACACCATCAGCTCAGAGCTTTATGTGGTCGATCGCAAAGGTAATCCCACAGCTAAAGTTATGGAGGATGGACAGGAGATTTCGGAGAAGACGGGCCTGTCCGCATGGCTTGCAAAAATCAACTGGCTGGTAGTACTATTAGTT